>Ga0315294_10001907_pt1 | contig 22896 bp, 21 predicted proteins | sample YL17G13_40_MG_FD_203626 | JGI IMG/M metagenome (GOLD analysis project Ga0315294, IMG submission 203626) | Sediment microbial communities from Yellowstone Lake, YNP, Wyoming, USA - YL17G13_40 | ecosystem: Environmental > Aquatic > Freshwater > Lake > Sediment | place: USA: Wyoming | collected...
CGTATTATCAAAAGTTATCTCCCCTCTCCCCCCGGAGACTGTGCCATAATTCGTCATGCCCGCGGAGGCGGGCATCCAGTCAGTTGGAGACAACAACAATTTCAAGGACCTGGATTCCCGCTTTCGCGGGAATGACGAAAACGGGAACGAAACGACTTTTTACGAACCCATCAAAATTCTCTTGACATTTTATGTGTGATGTTTTATCATCAAACATCAGATGCACACTCCCACAACGATCCCTTGGAGGAAATAATGCGTACAACGCTTGATCTTGAAGAAGATGTCCTTCTCGCAGCCAAGGAAATCGCAAAGCAACGAGGCAATACGGTTGGCCAGGTGCTATCGGGTCTGGCTCGACAAGCATTGACCCGACGGCCCTCTGTATCTACAAAGCACGGTCTGCCGCTATTTCCGGTCCAGCCAGATGCCGGCGTGGTTACGCTGGAGCTGGTCAACCACCTTCGAGACGAAATGCCATGACAACTTATCTTCTGGATATTAATTTGCTTCTTGCTTTGAGTGATCCAATGCATATCCATCATGAATCAGCCCATCGCTGGTTCGCGGAAAAGGGTCACCAGGCCTGGGCAACCTGTCCTCTGACCGAAAATGGATTTATCCGCATTGCCAGCCACCCGAACTTCCCAAACCGGCCAGGGGATGTCACCGCCGTACTTGCCATCCTTCGCCAGCTTTGTGAGGCCCCAGGCCATCACTTTTGGCCTGAGGATATCAGTATCCTTCAAATCCTCGAACCCGATGCGATCATCACACATGTTCAAATCACCGACGTCTAACTGCTGGGACTGGCCTTTCACAAAAGAGGCAAACTGGCAACGCTCGATCAACGAATTCCAGTCAATGCTGTTCGCGGTGGTCGCAAAGCCCTTGAACTCATCATCCCACAATAATTGCGCCATGACTGCAACCATCAGAGGCAAGTAATCACCCCTCGACACTCCAACCTCGACACTCTTATTTCCCGTGACACTTCCTGAACTTCACTCCGCTTCCGCAGGGGCGGAATTCCCCCTGGGTTGCTGTGATGCGTCGAACACCACCTGGTCATACCACCAGAGCCGTTCAAAGAAAGCACGCGCCATGTCGAGCTGCGATTTTTTTTGTGAGGATGGCAACGTTCTTTCTGCTATATCACCGATAAGACTGTTCCCATCAATGGCATCAAACAAACACTTTTCTGTTGAGTCTATTGGGATGAACAGATCCCTGTAGGTGTGAGTCTGGTTGATCAGAACGGCCGCGGCCCCGGGAGGCAGCCGGTCTTGAACACAGATCGTGTCTGACATTCGAATGGGCACATAGCTATGAAACTAAAGACCGTTTGGGATTCGGAAGAGACCTGGCGACATCGAGGATATTTCCCGACCATTACATATTGACTTACTGAAAATGGAACGATAGAATAATCGTAAGACAAGCCCATATCGCGAGGTGATTTATGATCACGGCAACGGTTTCTTCAAAATATCAGGTGGTCATCCCTAAGGAGATTCGGGAGAAATTGAATATAAAAGTTGGGCAGAAGTTCCAGATTCTCCATTACGGGGAGCGTATTGAATTCATTCCCCAAAAAAGCGTTAAGCGGATGAGAGGGTTCCTGAAGGGGATCGATACGGAAGTTATTCGCGAAGGAGATCGGTTATGAATCTGGTGGATTCCTCTGGATGGCTGGAATATTTTGCCGACGGGAAGAATGCTGGCTTTTTTGCCCCTCCGATTCAAGATATTAGGAATCTCGCTGTTTCAACGATCAACATCTATGAGGTATTCAAGAAAATCTTGGAGCAAAGGGAGGAGAACAGTGCCTTAGAGGCGATCGCGGTCATGCAGCAGGCGAGAGTCATCGATTTCAACTCAACCCTTGCGCTTTCTTCCGCTGGATTGAGTTACGAATTGAAGCTATCCATGGCCGATAGCATCATTTTGGCGACGGCAAGATCCCTCAAGGCTACTCTTTGGACCCAAGATTTGCACTTTGCCAACCTTCCCGATGTCAAATATATCCCCAAATAGATTATGTATAGGTCAGTGGACCCGCGGGCTCTGCGAGAAGAAAATTCTTTGGATTTGTTTTTCTTGGCGCTTCAAGGCAGGGAGGAGCGTGAATTTTTAGAAGGCAAGCTGGACGCGCATTTGAAAAATGTTGAGCCTCCCTCGATCAATCGGGGGATTGGCCCGGTCTTGGGTTACGGAGTATACGTAATTCAACATCACCCGCATGGTCGGATAGAGATACCAATTCAGGCCGGCGGTGAAATCGCTCCCTTTCCCTCCCTGGATCCCCCGGTCACTCAAATCCAGGACAGAATATCTCACGGCCATTTCCCAGCCCCCCCAATACCCTTTTCCGGGGGCGAAATTTTTCTTCGGCCTGACCCGGTCAAAAACCCCGTACTGCCGGTCATAGGGCCGGTGCTCGCCGGTCAAAAAGTAGCTTCCCTGAACATACCATCCCCAGAAGACGGGATTCCCCGTTTCACCGGAATGGATGAAAGTTCGGAAATATTCGGATTGGAACGATAAAGGCCCAGCGACCCAGGCCAATTCCGGGTTCAACATCTCCACCCCTTCGGCGAAAAAGACTCCCGTATCCGCGGCCCTCCGGTCGGTCAAATAGGTTTCGGGGCGGGCGCTGAACCGGATCTCGGAATCCGATCGGCGCACATTGATGAATTGCCGGTTGTAAGAAAAGCCGAGATGGAGGAGGTCCCGGCCCTCCTTCCCGTATATTGGAAGGTAGGTTACCCGGCCGGCAAGGCTGGTCCCCAATTGTTCGGTCAGCCGATTGCGAGCTTCTCCAATGTCACTGAAAGATCCCGTAATCCTGAAAACGCCGGCGGCCCAGGTCATTCGTTCTCCCAAAGCGGTGTTGATCGCCATGACGCCTATGTCGTTGCCGGGGGGGAAGGCCAGAACCGGAAGGGCCTTTTCCATAAAGGTTATGTCCCTGCTGCTTGTCTGGTCTTCGAGGGACATGGGCTGGCCGAAGTGTCCCACCTTGAGGTGGCCGAGATAGGGTATTTTCCGGAAATCCACCCAGACTTCTTTGATATCCCGGATATTGGCAAAATCCATCTCGAATTTGAAATCCAGGTGATCCGAATACGACCCGGAGACATAGGGCATCAAGTAGCGGAAACCGAAGCCCTCTGTTTCATTTTCGATCCCGGGAAAAGCCTTTTCCAGCGTGCCATCCGCATCGATCTTCCCGGCGTCGGCCATGAATTTCCCGCCGATCTTGAGCTTGAAATTTCCCTTAGGGCCTTCGATCCAGAGACCTTCCTGCCAGGAATAGCGGGTTCCCGTGATGGGGTCCAAGATCCCTTTCTCTAAGTTCTTCCACCATTGGCCGATCCCTTCTTCGGACCCGGGTTCCAGGGGGGGTTGAGCCCGGAGGGAGAAGGCCGAAGTTCCAAGGAATAAAAGGCTAACCAGAAAGGCAACTAACAAATGGGGAAGCGAAACTGTTCTCATTTTCGGGTCACTATTTTCCACCTTCTGATTCTGAATGGGAGAAAAGGAATGGCAAAAAACTGAGGGGCGATTCATGAATCGGCCCTACGAATGATTCTATCTTCAGAAGGACTGCCCCACCATGGCCCAGACCGACCCCCCCTCCCCGGAGACGGCGAAGTCGATCCGGCCGACAAACTTCCTCCGCTTTCGGATTTGACACCGGGGGAAAAAGGGATGAATAAAAAGGATGTGACCCCATTTCCCTTCAAGAAAAGAAGGCAGGTAAAAATGTGATTTCTACCTGCCCCTCTCTGTCCCTTAATCCCCAGTTCGAAGACTTCAGCCAAAATCCACTCAAGGCTGTTTGATTGCGATCAGGGTTAGGGTGTCACGTGACGATACCCTTTGAATTCGTCTCCGTAATCCGTCGGCGGCTTCGCGCTGGTCCCTGCGCCGGTGGCGCAGCCAACCGAAAACAACAACACCAATACAACAACCAGGGTTGTCCATTTTCCCACTTTCATTTCCTTACTCCTTTCTTGTTGCTTAAAAAATTATAAAAACCCGAAACTGTTTATCCGCAGATTTCGCAGATTACGCAGAGAGCTCCGAGATTTAAATGCTTCGAATAAGAATAGCTTTGCAAAGCTCAAAGCTCAAATCAGCTTCCCCAGACATTCGTATTTGTCCTTAACGCTTCATCCGTGTTGATCCGTGTTCATCCGCGTCCCAAAAAGTTCGGAGTTTTGAGTTCGGAGTTCGGAGTCAAAGGCGATAAAGCCCTGTTTTTAACTTTAGGCACTTTAGGCACTCGTAACTTTAGGCACTTTCTTATCTGTGTTCATCTGTGTCCCATTAGGTTTTTACGCTGTTTTCTTTTATTAAACGATGCGATCCTGGGAGCTAGAACCTGGATTGACTTGCACAAGCCGTTTGGGAGGTTGTGGTTTTCGCAAAAGCAGGTCCGTTTTCGAAAACCATCGGCCAAGGCGAAAAAGAGAAAGATTGGGCATAGCAGGCAAAATCTGCTCTACTTCTTGGACGATCATCGATAGGCAATCGTTTCTCTCCAGGCGATGGTGCCCTTCACGGAGTGCCGAAATCGGAAACAAAACGCATCTTCGGAGTGGCGTCTAAGCGCCCTTCTGCCGGGATCGCCTAATCGTTTCCATTCCGCTCGTGTGGGCAACGACGTTCATTTCCACGTCCTTTTGCTCACACAATACGTCTGCGGCAGCCATCAGGATCCCGAATTGGTCGGACCCGATATGTCTGTCCAAGACTTCCTGGCTTTGCCACTCCCCGATCAGCATGAACGAGTTCCCATCCTCCATATCCCGGAGCAGGTTACAACGGATGCAGCCCGGTTGTTTTCGCACCCTGGGAATGGCGGTTAAATAACTTTGAAGGAATTCCATCTGTTTTTGAGGAAGAACGCTCATTCTGATCTCAAGAATTATCATGGTGTATTCCTTCCGCGGGGCAGCTTGAGGCTAAGCCTAATGAGCTTTGGAAAATGGCGGCCAACGAATGAATCAAACGAAGGTCGCCATTCACCACGAATCCCGATCTCGAAACCACTTCAAGAAGCAAGGCTGCCGCCCATCTGCGGAAATCAGGTCGCAGCCTTGCCTACCTTTTCCCAGGGCCAAGAGCAACGTTTGAGGAGTTAGCGATTTGCGCCCTCTCACTGGCCCGATGCGCCCATTAAGTCCCTGGTATCGATGAGGATATTTCCGACTGCTTGTTCTGAAAATACTCCCGCCGGCGGAGATTGAACCTTTGCCCCGCTTGGCAGAATCGTCACCGAAAGATATTTCTTTTCGCTGGAATTACCAGCGGCGTCCTCAACCCAGATTGCAACTTGCCCGCCTACTTTTGCCCCTTCTTGAACTGCAACTGCCCTGTGCGAGTCCCAAACAAGGCATCCGGAGACGCTCTTCTGCCGTTCTCCTCTTAAACGATTGGCGCCGGGGTAGATGGGTCTTCCCTTTGTATCGGCTGTTTGTCCAACAGAGGTTAAGACCCATTTCATGTCGCCATCTGGATCGGAGGCCCGAAAGTACAATTTCACCGTATCCCCCCAATTCACCTCGGGGGAGAGAAAAGCATTTTCCAAGACTGGCGGCGACCCCGATCCTTTCGGGACCGTGGCGCATCCTGCCATCCCCAAAATCACCACTACGATCCAAAAGATTTTCTTCAGCATATCTTCCCTCCTTCATGAACTTTAATCATAGGATCTTTGAAAAGCCTTTTCCTTTGTATTCAAAGTCAAAATTTGGGATTTCGCTCACCCCCAAAAATGCACTATCTCGGCCGTACTGCTGTGCCAAAGGCCTAACCCTGAAGATTCCGGAACGCTTCATCCGGGCTTATTAAGGGGTAGCAGCGCCAGCACCACCTAAGTCCGCTGCCTCGACCATGATAGGGCCGATTGCCTTGTCCTTAAATTCTCCCGGAGCGGATTGAGACTTTGCTCCAGTGGAAACAATTTTCACAGGAAGGGATAACGTTTCGCTTTCATTTCCCTTCCAGTCTTCAATCGTGATTTCCACCGTTCCGCTTGCAGTCCTATTAGCTGCCTTGCCCGTGTCCCAAAAAACATACCCGTTTAGATCCTTCCGGTCCTCTTTTTTGAGACGGATGACCGAGCCATAAATGGCTCCTTTTCCCCGGCCTGCGGAAACCATGATCCATCTCATGTCCCCTTCCTTGTCTGAAGCCTTAATGTAAATCTTCAACAGATCCCCATGATTCACCTCCGGGGAGACCCAGACCTTTTCCAACATAGGGGCCTGCGCATGGCTATCCATCGCAGTTCCCAAAACCATCAACACCAAAGCCAATCCCCAAAAAATCGCTTTTCTCATTTCTTTTCTCCTTTTACCTTGTTTTATTTCTGCCGATTGTTCGAAGCCCCGACAGAGTAGGCCTTTGGCACTTTTTATACTTTCAATCTGTTTAAAAAAACGAGCGTTTAAGGACCAACATTTCTAATCGCCTCATCAGCCCCAACAAGAATGATGCGGCTGCATTCTGCCTGCTTGATAGGGCCGAGGTGTACTTCCTTAAAGATCCCCGCCTGTGGATTCTCCTTTTGACCCTTTGGATCAATCACCAGGGGGAAGAAAGCAGGAGCGCTTAAGTGCCCGGCCTTGTCCTTAATCTGCACATTCAGAAGGAGATTTTCCGGCTCCAGATAATCCAGTATGACCATGCGCAGGGAAAGAAAACCCGAGACCCGCTGACGATAAGGTTCTTTGATTCCCGTCTGGGCTAAGGGGCACACGGCTCCCCCTGGCAGTGAGATCTTGAAGATAAAGGCGCTCATTTCCCCGTCTGCAATTTTGGCGTTGATATAGACCTTCCAGGGCTCCCCGGGCTTTATTTGCATGGAAGCGAAGGACTCCGTGATCACTGGCCCTGCCTTGCTTTCCCCAGGAGCCAGGGATTGAGTTAAAAATAGCAGGGCGACTATGGTAAGAATCTTCTTTATCATCTTTGTCATTTTTGTCACCTTATAGAGCTGAGTTTAGTTCTTACGACGTCCGATCCCGCCTCGGCGGGAGGAGGTTCTCCCAGAAGAGTCATGGCTCCCGGATCATGGGGAGCTTTTCAATCAAGAGAATTAAACCTTTGTTGAGCATCTTCAAGCCACCTCCCTTTCCCCAGCCGAAATGCCGACCGGTTGAATATTGTATGATCAAGTTTCATGCCATGGGGGGATCGGCGCGGTGCGATTGCAGAAGACCTCGATTTGATGGGAGTTTGGAGAATCGAAGGCGGGCAGGACCGGCTATGATGAATGGGAAAAAGCCGCCGGATTTGAAGGGGTCGTCAAATACGACAGGGAACAAAGGCGGGGTAAGGATCCGGTTAAGAATTACGGATCTGATCAATGCCCTGCTTGCGCATGCGGCCCCGCAGTGTGCTCGGGTTGATCCCTAAAAGATGCGCAGCCCCCTGTTTCCCCTCGATTTTCCAGTCGGTCTCTTCGAGAGCCCGTAGGATGTGCTTTCGCTGGGCCTCATCCAAGCTTTCAATGGCTTGCCCCCCGGGACCGGCAGGGTCTGAAGCTTCCAGTTTCTCCGCTAAATGAAGCGTTGAGCCCTCTGTGCTGATGACCGCCCGTTCGATCACATGCTCCAGCTCCCTCACATTTCCGGGCCAGGAATACGCCTGGAGAGCCACCAGGGTTTGCTTGGGAATCGTCTTGATGTCCTTCCCCATCTTGCGTCCGAATTTGCTGACGAAATGATTGACCAGCATAGGAATATCCTCCAGCCGTTGTCGAAGGGGCGGTATGGTAATGGGAAACACATGGAGCCGGTAGAAGAGATCCTCACGAAACCTCCCCTTTCGAACTTCCTCCTTTAAATCCCGCCTGGTCGAGGCGACAATCCGGACATCCACCTTGAGGGTGCGGGGACTCCCCAACCGTTCGAACTCTCCGTCCTGGATCGCCCTGAGCAGCTTGGCCTGTAATTCCAGGGCCAACTCGCCAATCTCGTCGAGGACGATCGTTCCCCCCTGGGCGAGCTCGAAACGGCCGATCTGTCTGCTTGAGGACCCCGTAAAGGCCCCCTTCTCCCGGCCGAAGAGCTCACTTTCGATCAGATTGGGGGGGAGAGCGGCACAATCGACATTCACCAGGGGGCGCTCCCTGCGCCCGCTCAACTGGTGAATGGCCCTGGCAATCAGGCCCTTTCCCGTTCCCGTCTCACCGAGAATGAGGACCGCAGAATCCGTCGGGGCGACCTGTTCCACCCGGGAAAAAACATACTTGAGGGCATCACTCTGGCCGATGATCTCCTCGTGAACGTAATGAAGCTTGACCTCCTCCCGGAGGTAGATGTTCTCCTTCTCCAGCTGCTGCTTCAGCGCCTCGATCTCCCCGAGCCTCGCCTGCAACTGCTCTTTGGCGCTGGCCAAATCCGCCGTTCGCTCCTTTACCCGTTCCTCGAGTTCATCGTGCGCCTGCCGCAGCGCCTCCTCGGCCCGCTTGGATTTGGCGATCTCCTCCTGAAGCTGCACATTTTGGGCCCCGGTTTGTTCCTGCAGGCGTCTGAGGGTCAGATGCGTCTCCACCCGGGCCAGCAACTCCTCGCTCTGAAAAGGCTTGGTGACATAGTCCACCCCTCCGACCGCAAAACCTTTGACCTTGTCCACCACTTCATCCAGGCCGCTGATGAAGATCACCGGGATGTTACCCGTTTGGGAATCTTCTTTAAGATGTTGGCAAACCTGAAATCCATCCATGTCCGGCAGCCGAATATCGAGCAGAATCAATTCGGGGGGATCTTCTCCGGCGAACATCAACGCCATTCGCCCATTCGGTGCACACCTGACTTCATATCCCTCGCCGCTCAGAAGAGCGTCCAGGGTCTGCCGGGCGGGCAGGTCGTCATCCACAACCAAGAGACTGCCCCCTCGCCTTTTCGGTCGGAGGTTATCCATTTGCCTTCTCCTTCAACGCTTCCTGGGTCAGGGCGATGAGCTGATCAAATTGGTGAATGCGAACCAATTCTCCCAAGACCCGGGCCGCATGGGCGCTACCCGGTTGGGACCGTTACAATCGGAGCGGTTCCCTTTTCCCCGGTCTCCACCAGGGTGAAGACGAACATCAAAAAGGAAAAAATTCTCTTGGACCTCAGGTCCCGGTCGTCGATCCAGAACCAGGAATTACGATAGCGAACCGAAACGAAGGCATCTCCGGGTCTTTCCGATGAACTCCGGACCCGAATCAAGGCCGGGATCGTGTCGCCGGCAGCCGTTTTTGCGAAAGTGGGGTTCACCCGCTTTTCCTCCACATGGACGGCAGGGACCTCGATATCCGCAGAGAGATCGGTGATGACTTCCAGGATCGACCTCGTCAAAATCGCGATCTCCTGGTCATCCCTGGGAACAGAACCATAGACGACACGAAACTCACTGGCCTTGGAATCCAAGCCCAGGGTCTGGCGGATATCGTGGACCAGCGAATCCGTCGCTGCATCTCGCTTGGGGCGGAAAACCATCAGAGCGGTTTCTTCTTGGTCGATTTTTTTGAACCTCATCCCGATGGCCCCTGCCGACTGGATCTTCCGCATTTTCTCGAGGAGAGGATAAAACTCAGGATCGGCCGGGTGAGCCCTTGCTTCCCCTCCATAGCGATTCCGGATCCCGTTTATCTCATGGACCAATGTCCGGAAGACCATTTCCACCGGATAGCCGGTCTGAAGGAGACTTAGAATGGCTGGGGGAGGGATGGGGGACATCAGGCTGCGGGCGAATTTATCCCCCATAACGGGGCTGTAGGTAATCGTCGGGCGGTCCACATACGTCCCGGACCCTCCTAAAGTCTGAACACTGCTCCAAGGATTGTTGCTGATCATCGCGCCCAAATTAATCTGCCCGGCAATCTGGTACTGGCTGATCACCGAAGAGACGTCCAGGAAAACCGGGGCATCCCCATAGCGCATTTTGATCATGTTGAAGAGCATCTGATGCTTCCATGAATCGGAAATCGCCGCCGTATAATCGAACCGGTCCCGGGCCACGGTCCCCGGCCCGATTCCCGCACACCCGGCGGACAGAAGGATGGTCATTACCCACAGGCTCCATCTCATTTTCTTCCCCTCCAGTCTAAAAAGCTTCCCCAATGTAAAAATAGATCCCATCTCCCTCTTTTCCCCGGGCATAATCCACGCTGATGTTCACCCGGTTGGCCTCCGAAACCATGAATCTCAGCCCCGCCCCCACGCTGGGGAGGAGATTGCCGGCTGCGAACTCGCTCACCTTTGGCGCCACTTCCCCGACTCCGGCAAAAGCGACCATCCCCCACCTTTTCCAGAACCGCCAGCGGTATTCCAGCTGGGTGGCGATCATCATCTTGTCCAGGTACTGCCCCCCCGGGTACCCCCGCAGGTCATTGTGGGTGCCGAAAAAAGCCAGGTCAAAGATGGGAACCTTCCCGGCGGTGAATTTTCCGAAGGCCCGGTAGGCCAGGACCATCCGGTCGGCGAGTGTAAAGTAATGGTTATAGGCCACCTGGTAGATTTGATAGTCGAAATCACTGCCCAAGGCCTTGGCGGCAAAAATCGCATTGACGTCGAGAAAGGTGCCGCCGTAAGGGTTGAAGGAATTATCGCGGCTGTCGTAATTCATCACCAGACCCACCGCGGAAGATTTAACCGTACCGGTGATCGGCGGCACATCGATCTGGTAATTGGTCAGATTGTTCAGGTCAAAGACGGTTTCCATTTTCAGGTACCGATACCGCAACCCGCCGTACAGCCGGCCCACGATCCGAGTCAGCACTTCCGGCACGAAGAAAAACCCCTTTTCGGTGATGGGAACCGATACCCCGCGGTCTCCGGCCTCGGAGCCGATTCCGTAGAAGTCCAGGTTGATATTCCCATACCCCAAGAGACCGTTCAGGCGCAGACGGTCTTCGTACAGAAAGGTCTTCTGAGCCACCCCGGCGCCCCAGCTTTCGTTACTGGTATAGAACCCTCCCAACGTAGTGCTCGATATGGGCGACTTTTTGTCCGCCGGATAGAGGAACATACTCGCCAAACCCAGGCCGGTCCCGATCGTCGGGTTGGAGATCGGAATGGGCATGATGACGAAGTCGCTCTTTCCTTCTTCCGGGGGGGTTATCTTCACCACCTCTCTTACCGCCTTCTCGACCCCCTGGATCTCTTTTTGCACGGACTCCAAATGGTCCTCGATCCCCCAGGTCGACGATACGGGGAAAAGAACGGATAGGATCATGGCTAGCATGGCCCAGCCGGAAAGGAAAAAAATTTTGCCCCTGGCAGAGGCAGGGTGTCGGATCATAATAATCGAGTCCTTTCTGATTCTTTTCCGCCCATTGTTTTTTTGCGGGTCCTGATGAGCAACTCGACACTCGCGCCTATATAAAAATCAGATTGATATTTATGGACCTCCCCCATCCCCCCATAAGGCAGGTCGGGGTAAGGACGCGATTGAGAAATACCTCGCGATTGTTCATTTCACGGTGCAGGCCCGGCCACATTGCGGAAACCGTCTTTTCCCCCGGCAAGGAGATCAGAAGCGAAACGTCACCCCGAGCGCCGGGCCGCTGAAACGCAGGTCCTGGACAAGCTTGTCGCCCTTCTGGTCGTAGTAAAGGTGACGGTAAGCGAGGGTCACCCCCCCCCACTTGAACGAGTAGGCGACGCCGAGCATGCCCTGCCAGGTCAGGCTCGACGAGCCCGTGCCTACGTCGAGGTAGTAGGGAACCGACCAGTTGGTGCGGCCGAGCCAAACGCGCCCCTTCACGCCGACGATCCCATCCCAGAGATCCGCCCTCTCAGAAATGCTGCCGGCTCGCGGAAAGGTTTGCCCCCCACCCGGCCCGGTGACCGCCACCGTGAGTTGCCAGTCGGTCGAGGCCTTTAAGCCGAAGTAACGCAGGCCGCCGAAGACATCGAGATCCACGGGCCGGCCGGGCAGGACCGCGTACCCCGCGCCGAGCGTCCAAACCCCACCCCTCAACGAAGAGTCGGTCGAGACGTTCCCGCTGGAGCTGACGCGACTGCCGCCGAAATCAACTGCCTTGACCGAGCTCTTCTCGCTGGAAAAGTCCAGGTAGATGACATCGGTGAACACCGACCACCTGTCCTTGCGGACCTCGCCGGCGATCATCATGGCGAACCTGAGCGCTTCGAGATAGTCGTTCGGTCCGACCTGAACCTCCGGGCTCCCTGCGGCCCCCGACGGAACCTGGTACTTCAGCGTACCGTTGATATTCGGCGCCCAGAGGTATGGCGTTATCGAGAACGTCCATTGGCTGCCCGGGGTCTGTGCTGCGGCGCTAAGCGGTCCGCACAGCGCCAAGGCCGCAAGCATTGCGAGGGTGATGATTCCGGCTCGTTTCATGGTTGTTGTTCCTTTCTGTTCACTTTATTTACCGGCTCGAGCTGGCCCGGATGTGAATCTTGCTCCCGGGTCCTCGTTGCTCCTTTCATACTTCTTCCGCTCGAAACCAGAATCTAAGCTGATTCTTCCATCGCCTGCTGCCGGCGGATTGTGTTTCGCTGATAAGCGATTGCCGAATCCTGATTAGGGTTGGGACTGCTTCCCTTCTTTAAACGCTTTCGCCCATTCCTCGCGGAGGATGTCCGTCTTCAAATCCGGGATCCGGTCCAGGACCTTTGCGGTCGATGCTTCTCGTTTCCCCTGGATCTCCGAAAATAGTTGATTGAAATCCTCGCGGGGGGAGTGGTAGTCCTTCACCAGTTTCTCCTGCTTTTTCTCAGCTTTCTCGGCGACAAGATCCGACCGCAGGTCCTTTATTGAGAATCCGGATACCCGACAATTCATAGGCCCATGCTCACTCATTGCCCTCACTATTGCATCTTGATTATGTTCTTCAAACACCCATCACAAAACACTCAATCACCCATTCCCTCTACGACAGCTATTTGGGGAACAGGAAGGTTACATTGAAGCGCAGTCCCCAGTCGGGACCGCCGTCGGGCTTCTCGGCGTAATAGCGTCCGCCGAGCTGGAGGCTGATCGGTTGATTGCCAAGCTTCAGCAACTGGCTAACGGTAAGGTTGATGGGCACCGTCCACTGGCTGTTCTTCCAGTCGTAGGTGGACTCTGTGTTCAAACCGAACGTCGTGTATGTTTTCGTGGTGTAGGAGACGAAAGGCTGGAGGAACGTGGCGCTTACGTCCGCCCGGCTGTCTCTGCCGGCAAACGACCAGATGTGGTTGGCCAGCAGGCCGTAGGTCCAGCCGCTGTCCTGTTTCAGCATGACGGCCGTCGGACCCGCGCCCCACTTCTCGGAGCCGAGCGCCCTCTCGGTCGCGCTGGGATAGAGGAGCACCGGACCCGCACCCCAGATCCAGCCCCCGCTGGTCGGCGCCTTGGGCGAAAGGAAGAAGCTCTGGACAATGTCGCCCAGACCGCTCTTATGGTCGCCGCCCGCAACAGGTGATTCGGCGTAGATAAACGGCACGATCGTTCGGGTGATGAGGTTCCATTCCTTACCGATCGAGAAGGGAATGACCGGCTGAACGTTGAGGGTGTACCGGGATGCGTCCTCCGGACCGATGCCTGTATCCCAGTTGAATTGCAGCGGCACGCTGATGAGGCTGGCCACCGGGTTCTGGAGCTTCTTGGCCAGCTCGGCTTCCTGGTCCGCCGCTTCGTTCTTTGCCCCTTCCTGCGCCATCGCGGGACCCCATGCCACGACAAGCAGCACAGTCGCGAACAGGAGAATACTTTTTGTACCCATTTTCATTACGCGAATCTTCATTTGCTTTTTCCTCTCTTTCTTCTTGGTTAACACTTTGGGGCAAGCGGTTCGGTTACCCGCCTACGCAAAAGGTTTGGTGGGCAAGCTGATCACCGGTTTTCATATCCTTGCCACTGGTGCCTTGTCACTTGCCCCTCTTATTTCCCGTGACACTTCTTGAACCTCATTCCGCTGCCGCAGGGGCGGAATTCCCTCTGGGTTGCTGTGATGCATCGAACACCACCTGGTCGTACCACCACAGCCGTTCAAAGAAGCTACGAGCTATGGCGAGCTGTGATTTTTTTTGTGAGGATGGCAATGTTCTTTCTGCTATATCGCCAATACTACATGTCCCATCAATAGCATCAAACAAACACTTCTCTGTTGAGTCTATTGGCATAAAAAGATCCCTGCAGGTGTGAGTCTGGTTGATCAGAACGGCCGCGGCCCCCGGAGGCAGCCGCTCTTGAACACAGATCGTGTCTGACATTCGAATGGGCACATAGCCAAGCCAGGCCTCATCGGCAAAACTGACCGGCGGCAGTCTGACAGGGCTATCGTCCCGGTAAACAACCACGCTGTGGCGGACCATCGTGCCCCGAAAGAGTTCGACTGCGGCATACTGCTCTTCAAGGGAAAGCTCTGCCATCCGGGAGGCCTGCGGGATTTGTGCTATGACACCACAGCGAGGGCTGTAAGGAGCCTGCTTTATCCACCGGCCGAATCTCATTCCTCCCTTTTTAATAAAATCGAATAATTGCGGTACTGAATACGCCCGGTCCTGGGGGTGCAGGAGCGCATCGGCAAGCGCCGCCTCATGCCGAAAGTCCGGGGACTCCCGCAGCAGGGTTTCCAGTGGATGTCCGGGCGGCAACGCCTTGAGAGCAGCAATGAGATCCCGAATGTCCTCATCGGTGGCATGGATGCCGACCCGTCTGCAGAATTCTTGTAACATATAGACGCCGGTCCGTCCGTACGGCGCATACATCATGAGATGCATCGCTCCGTCCGGTTTGAGCGCGCCACGCAGAGCCCTGAGCCCGGCATCGGGGTCCGGAAGATGATGGAGTACTCCTGTGCAGACAATCTGGTCGAAACTTTTTCCCAGTTCCCCTGCCCGCTCAATCGGGAGCTGGTGGAGCTGGAGATTGGTTAAATTGTATTTGCGCTGCAAATCCTCTGTTGAACTCAGACTCGTGGCGCTGAAATCGATGCCGGTCACCCGGGCCGCAGGCCAGCGCAAGGCATGCTTGGCCGCCTGAGATGTCCCGCAGCCAGCAATGAGGATGGATTGATCTTCCTTATAATTCCCGGCAGGCCAAAACAGATGATAATCTGCGCGGCGTCTTTGTTGGTCCTGCCAGAGCCGTCGATATTTTTCGAGGTTATCGATCGGCCGGGGATAGGGATACCGTTCGTAGAAGTCCTGGACTTCACCTTCCGCCACAGGAAAGGGCGAATGTTTTTCAACTTGTTGGCTCATACTGAATTAACCGATTTGTACAATGTGCGTGTTTCACTAGGTTTCTTCGGCGGACCCGTTGTCCGCCTGGGGATTTCGTTCATTTCCCTCCATACCCCATCAGCCCACCTTGATCGCCCGGACCTCTGCGGCCCGCTCATCCACCGGGATCACTGGCAGTTCACCCTTGCTCTTGACCGGCAGACTGCGGAGGTAATCCATGATCGCCTGCCATTCCTTGATCTCCTGGACAGCGTCTTTCCCCGCCCCCGTGGCGACACTGCCCTTGTCCACCGTGCCCGGCGGCGGCATCAGTTGGGCCGTGCTGCGACGAGGGTCGTCGAGTGCCTCGACCCTCGATGTGAGGGGCTGGCCCGCCTTGTTCTTGGGCGCAAGAGCCAGTTTGCCCTTGGTGTACTTGGGGATACCCACGAGGATCGTGCCTAGCATCAAGGGGCAAGTGAGGCTGTACAAGCGCTCGTCCTTGCCGGTGATGTCGATCGCACGGTAGCCGCGGTCGAGGTCTCCCAACTCGATGGCCGTCACGACGTCAAACTTCGGGCGCGACAGGTCGTAGCGGAACCTCATTCCGGAAGCGCGGGGGAAATACTCGCCGGGGTGGGCCGGGTTGTCCACGAGCAGAAACTCCAGCAGATTCTTCAGCTCCAGGCCGGTGAAGTAGCCGGTCACCAGTGCGCTGCCGGCCGTGCTATCCACGACACCGGCGCCAAGCGGCGCCACGGCGAACACATCGTAGACGGTTTGCACGCCTGACTTCCCCCGTGTAAGACCGGCGCGCATCAGCCCGTTGACACTGAAGCCGATGTCCGCTTTGGTGGCGCTTCTGAAGGCGTCGGTGCAGAGGTTGGCGAGGAGGGTGCTCGCGGCGATGTCGGTGAATGTGTTGGGCAGGTCCCGCGGCGCAATCGCCAGCGGCTGATCGATGCTGTAACCTCGCGACGCAAACACGGCCCCGGTGACAGCCTTCTTGAGCTTTTCGATCTCGTCGGCGATGGCCGGGTCGCCGACAACGGTGTCGTCGATCGGGTGGAGCCGGTACGACTCGACCGTCAGTTTGTCCCCGTCCAATGTGATCACCAGTTCGCCGAGGTTCTTGCTTTCCTTCCCGGTCTGGACCACGGGCGTGCGGCCGTTGACGATGATCGCCTCCTGCAGCTCGGTGTGGCTGTGGCCGCCGATCACGACATCGATGCCCGGCGCGGCCCTGGCCACGCGCACGTCGTCGCCGTCGATGTAGCACCCGTCCTCCCCTTTCTCCACGCCGCCGTGGCTGAGACAGATGACCACATCCACTTTCTCCGTCTCGCGGAGAACCTTCACCATCTCCCTGGCATTCTCGATGGCGTCGGAAAACGAAACCGCACCGCCGCTGGTGTAGAAGGTGGCTTCCTTGCCGAGCACCCCGAAGAGGCCGAAGCGAATGCCGCCCCGCTCGATCACAAGGTGGAGGCGGATCACCCCCTCCCTGGTCAGGCGCTGGAGGTCGGCCAGCGTTGCGTCATTCGCCGCGAGGGTGGTATTCGAGACGAGCACCGCCGGAACCCGGCCGGCTTTGGCGGCGACGCCGATCGCCTTGCCCAGGCCGTCAGGCCCGAGGTCGAACTCATGGTTGCCGAAGGTGGTGGCGTCGTAGCCCATCCGGGACATGATCTGCAGTTCGCCGCCGGTCTCGCGAGTCGCGGCGCCGAACGGGGTTCCCATGCTGAAGTCGCCCGCGTCAAGCACCAACACGGGACCCTGATTTTTGCCCGCCTCCTTCCTCTTCGCGATCAAGCCGGCCAGACGCGCGTACCCGCCTCGGGTCGTGTCGTCGTTGAGCGTGAACGGGGTGTAGTCCGAGGCCGGGCCCATCCCGATGAAGGCCGAGTGCATGTCGTTGGTGTGCAGGATGGTAAAGGTCTTCTTCATCGTCTTCTCCTGTGCTGCGGTTGCCGGTTCTCCACGTACGGGGTCCATTGCCGTTTCCTCACTTCGTTTGGCCGGGTGGGTCGTTTTGCTTCGCCTTCGTTCATGATCGCCCGTGACCGGCAGCCCGTTTGGGCTGCCGGTCCTGGCGTATGATTGTCCTTGATCAGCTTTAGTCTCTGGCAAACGCTCCCGCTGCCTCCTTCTCGAGGTCTCGGTCACCTGGCGTTCAGCTTGGTTTGAAGCTCCACCATGGCCTGCTGACTGACGTTGATCAATCCCTCCTGGGGGCGGTCGAGATCGGCGATCACGAACAGGACCACGGAAAACGCGACGCCCAGAGCCAGTTCCATGCCGATGTGGCGCGTCCCGCTCACCCCGATCTGAGTTCCCATCATGACCATCCCGACGGCCATCAGCAGGTAGAGCGTTGCCCAGATGGTTGGGGGGACGCGGTTCCGGATGCCGACCGTCACGCGTTTCAGGTGCAGGTCAATCACCTCGTTCAGCGCCTGGATGAAGAGCCCGGCGGGGATCGAGCCGGCATCTTTCTGTCCGACCTCCGCCGCCAGGGCCCACATCTTGTCGTGCAAGGCCTCGGACCGGCGGGTCGCCTCCCCCAGGTCCATCTCGCCGGCGGCCGCTTTCACGCGCACGTCCACGTAGTTCCGCAGGAGACCGCGGATGTCGGCGCGATACGGTTCAGCCAGGAAGCCGGCGCGCAGCCAGGTCTTGTCAATCGCATTCGCTTCCTCGATGACCAGGCCCTTTCTGGCATCGTGGCGGCCCGCGGCGCCGTTGAAGGTGAAGGCCAGCATGAACGCGAGCAACGCCATGGTCGCCCCGACCATGGCGCCGGACACTTCGGCCTTGCCTCCGGCTCGAAGTTGACGCCGCCGCCCCAGGCGGACACCGGCCTCGAGAGCGACCGCGACCAGACCGATCGTCGCCAGGAGCACCGCCCAGATCGGCACGCTGTCAAGAAACATCTGCCCTCCGCTCACAAGAACTAATGTTCGTCATCGTCCGGATACCGCCTACTGATCGCATCGCACGTTTCATGGCGTCGGCCCAGCTCCCTTTCGTCCGGTCGTCAGCAACGACCGGCAGTCCGGTTGGGCTGCCGGTCCCGACTGTGTCTACTGAATCGCCATGGCGACGCGCAGGCGTTCCTCGGGCGTGATCAGGTGATCGAGATCCACGGCATCCTTGCCAAGATCGAGCTCGACCCAGTTCACCTCGCCGCTGAACTTCTTGGGCGACGGATAGTCGTAAGTCACCGGCGAACCAAATTCATTGCCGAGGTCACAGGTCTCGTCGGCGGAGAACCCCAGGGGTTCGGTCTGATCCACACGGCCCTCGCCGGCCTTCTTCCCGTCGATGAACAGCGTGGCCAAGCCGCCCTTCGCCAAGCCGCCGCCGTCGTACTTGAACTCCATCCGCACCTGGTGCGTGCCGGGCGGGATCTTCGCCGTGCCCTCCACCGTGTACCGGTTCAGGCCGTAGAAGTTGTAGCAGTACTTCGGTTTGCCGGCCTTCGCGTAGAGGCTCCAGCCGCCGGTGACGCCGCCCTGGGCGATGATCACCCCTTCCGCACCGGATTCGGGCACGACCACCTCGGCCGTCACGGCGTGCGACTTGTTCCTCATGTTGATGATCGACATTTCGGTGAGCCGCCCCATGCCGCCGAACAAGAGCTGCCTGTTGCCCTTGATCAACTGCGGCCGCCCGGCGATCTCGGGATTGAAGCGCTCGGCAAAGCGGTCGTCCAGGGGCAGCACGTTGTATTTGACCGCTTCGATCAGCCACAGCCGCTGGAGGTCGTGCAGCTTCTGCGGATTCTCTTTCGAAAGGTCCTTCGACTGGCTCCAGTCCGTGTTGGTGTCGTACAGCTCCCAGACATCGTCGTCGAAGGCCACCTGCTTGGCGATCCCGGCCTCCCACGGTGTGCGGTGCTTGGTCACCGCCGTCCAACCCTTGTGGTAGATTCCGCGGTTGCCGGACATCTCGAAGTATTGCGTTTCGTGCCGCTCGGCCGCCTTGGCGTCGTCGAACGCGTACAGCATACTCACGCCTTCGATGGGCTTCTGCTGCACCCCGTTGACGAAGACCGGCTGGGGCAGGCCCGCCGCTTCCAGGATGGTCGGCGCAACGTCGATCACGTGATGGAACTGGCTGCGGATCTCGCCCCTGGCCTTGATCCCCTTCGGCCAGTGGACGATCGTTCCATTGCGGGTGCCGCCGAAATGCGAGGCCACCTGCTTGGTCCACTGGTAGGGCGTGTCCATGGCGTGCGCCCAGCCGACCGCGTAGTGGTTGTACGCCTCCACCCCGCCGAACTTGTCCATGTGGGCCGTCAGGAACCCCGGCGTCTCGAGGTGGCCGTAACCCGTGATCGTCACCATCTCGTTGTACGTGCCCTGGAGCGATCCCTCGGCCGAGGCGCCGTTGTCGCCGATGATCAAGTAGATCAACGTGTCGTCGAGGATCTCGAGATCCTTCAGCGCGGCGATGAGCTTGCCCACGTAGTGGTCGGCGTAGCCGAGGTACCCGGCATAGACTTCCATCTCGCGAGCGAGGACCGGCCTCATCTCGGGCTTGGTCTCGCTCCATGCGGGGATGCCGGGAGAGCGCTTCGTGAGCTGGCAGTCCTCGGGGATGACGCCGAGCTTCTTCTGCCGGGCGAACGTCTCCTCGCGCAGCTTGTCCCAGCCCTGGTCGAACTTGCCCTTGTACTTGTCGGCCCATTCCTTCGGCACGTGGTGCGGCGCGTGAGTTGCGCCCGGCGCGAAGTAGGTGAAGAACGGCTTGTCGGGCATGAGCGCCTTCTGCTGGCGGATCCACTTGATCGCCTTGTCCGTCATGTCGCTCATGAAGTGATAGCCCTGTTCGGGCGTCTTCTCCGGCTCGATCGGCGTGGTGCCTTCATAAATCGCCGGATACCACTGGCTCGTCTCGCCGCCAATGAAGCCGTAGAAGTACTCGAACCCGCCGCCGCCGGTGGGCCAGGCATCGAACGGACCCATGGGGCTGGTTTGCCAGACCGGAATCTCATGGCACTTGCCGAACTGCGACGTCGAGTAGCCGTTGAGCTTCAGCGTCCGCGCAATCGGCGAGATGGTGTTGGACATGAACGAGCACGAGCCCGGTGCCGATGTTGCAAACTCGGTGATCGAGCCCATGCCGGCCGAGTGATGGTTGCGGCCGGTCAGGAGCGCCTGGCGTGTCGGCGAACAGAGCGCCGTCGTGTGGAAACGGGTGTACTTGAGGCCGCTGGCCGCGAGCTTCTCGAAGTTCGGCGTGTGGCACGGCCCGCCAAAGGCGCTGGTGGCGCCGAAACCGACGTCGTCAATCAGGATGACGAGCACATTGGGCGCGCCCTGCGGCGGACGCAATTCCCGGATCGGCGGGTACTTCGTGTCCGGGTCCTTGGCATCGTAGGTCGTCAGGCCGACGTGCGGCTGATCCGGGATGGGAAGAACCGTTCTTTGAATCTTGTCTTGTGTACTCATGTTTTTTCTTCTTTCTTTTCAGTGATCAGTAACCAGTAATCAGTAGCCCGTGATCTCGGTAATCGGTCTAATACTCACTGATCACTGTCCACCGATTACTGGTTACTAGCATTCTCTAGTCTCTGGCGAACGCTCCTGCCGCCTCCCTTTCGAGGTCGAGGTACTGCGCTTTCTCGACAGTGACTCCAACGCCGAGGATCGTTCCGCCCTTGAATGCGTTAGAGCCTTTGTATTCCTGGCTGACGGCATCCGCGCTGTCGAAGCCGACGCACAGGCCGTCGCCGCAGAGCGTGAACTTGCCCACCTGTGCACGCATCGGACCTTCTGCCACGGCCTTATCGTTCACATAGAGCTTCGTCTTGCCCAGCGATTCGTGATTCGGGCCCGCCTTCTCCCTGACGAACTCCATGCCGAGTGTGTACTTGCCGGGCTTGAGCTCGGGCGAAACGAATTTCTGCTCCGGCTTGATGCCGAGGAAGTTGTACACGTAGTGCAGCTTCTTGTCCTTGATGAACAGGGAGTGACCGCCGAAGCGCGAACCGTGGGCGAAAATGACGCCGGAGCAGTTCGGATCGACGATCTCGACGTCGGCCAGGATCTTGTAGGAGCGGCCGCGCACGTTGGCCGCCACGCTTTCCGGCACGGAAGAAGTGCCCGGATAGTAGACATAGCGCTCGCGGGGCTCCTCTTCAGCGGGCCGCGGTGTAGTTAGCACTTCCACGACAGTGCGGTCGTCGAGCGGCAGCACGAGGTTCTTCTTCGCCTCCTCGAACCAGGCCTTGACGAGCGCCTTGAGCTTCTCGGGATGCTTCTCGGCCAGGTCCGTGGACTCGGAGCGGTCCTTGTCCACGTGGTAGAGCTCCCACCGGTCCTTGTCGAAGTTGCCGAGGTTGGAAGGAGCCGGCGGATGGACGGCGGAGGCCTTCCAGCCGTCCTGCCAGATGCCGCGCGTTCCCAGCATCGCGTAGTACTGCCGCTTTTTCTTCGTCTTGGCATCCGGCTTCGCATCGAAGCTGTAGCGCATCGAGATGCCGGAGAGCGGGTACTGCTTCACGCCCTTGTAGACCTTGGGCATCTCCAGCCCGCAGACGTCCAGGATCGTCGCCACGATGTCGGTGGAATGGTGATACTGGTTCCGCACTTCGCCGCGCGCCTTGATGCCCTTGGGCCAGGAGATCACCAGCGGGTCGCAGGTGCCGCCCGCGTATTCCGAGTAGCGCTTGAACATCTTGAACGGCGTCGAGAATGCGGCCGCCCAGCCGGTCGGATAGTGTTCATAGGTGTCCGGTCCGCCCAGCACGTCGATCAGCTTCAGGTTCTCGGACAACTCATCGGGGTAGCTGTTGAACAGCTTGTTCTCGTTGACCGAGCCGCTGGGACTGCCCTCGCCGGAGGCGCCGTTGTCCGCGGTGTAGATGACGATGGTGTTGTCGAGCTGGCCGGTCTGCTCCAGGTAGTCGACGATGCGGCCCACCTGTGCGTCGGTGTATTCGGAGAAGCCGGCGTAGACCTCGGCCAGGCTCGAGAACAGTTTCTTCTCTTCGGCGCTGAGCGAATTCCAGGGGCGCACCTGATCTGCCGGCGTCGCGATGTCGGCCGGCATCGGATTGAACGGGGTGAGCTGGGTGCCCTTCGGCAGAATGCCCTTGGCAATCATGCGCGGCAGGACCCACTCGCGGTACGCCTCGTAGCCGTCGTCGAACTTGCCCTTGTACTTTTCAATATAATCCTTGGGAGCATGATGCGGAGCATGATTAGCTCCCGGGCAGAACCACATGTACCACGGCTTCGAGGGGTTGCTCGCCTTCTGGTCGCGGATCATCTGCAACGCCTGGTCGGCGAGGTCCTTGGAAAGGTGATATCCCTCCTCCGGCGTGTACGGCTGTTCGATGAACCGGTTGTCTTCGATGAGGTCGGGATACCACTGGTTCGTCTCGCCGCCGATGAAACCGTAGTAGCGGTCGAAGCCCATCTGCAGCGGCCATTGCTTGCGGCTGGCGCCCGGGGTCACGTCGGTTTCCGGAACGTTGTGGTTCTTGCCCAGCCAGAACGTGCTCCAGCCACCGTCCTGCAGGATCTGGCCGATGGTGGCGCACTGCTCGGGGATGCGGCCGTGATGGCCGGGAAATCCGAGCGCCGCCTCTGTGATGCAGGCATTGCCGGTAAGGTGATGGTTGCGTCCGGTGAGGAGCGTGGAGCGGGTCGGCGAGCACAGCGCCGTCGTGTGCCATTGCGAGTACATCAGGCCGCGGTCAGCCAGC
>Ga0315294_10001909_pt1 | contig 22886 bp, 13 predicted proteins | sample YL17G13_40_MG_FD_203626 | JGI IMG/M metagenome (GOLD analysis project Ga0315294, IMG submission 203626) | Sediment microbial communities from Yellowstone Lake, YNP, Wyoming, USA - YL17G13_40 | ecosystem: Environmental > Aquatic > Freshwater > Lake > Sediment | place: USA: Wyoming | collected...
AAAACCGGCGCAAATCGGGGGGCACAGGTAAAACGAATTTCGATTTTGCTGTCAGCTTTTAATTGGGCAACGGTACGCAAAACCTTTTCATATTCTTTGCCGGTTAAAGCAATATCAGAAAGTTCCCTGCCTCTGCCTGCAGGGACAAGCATAAAGGGATTAAAGCAATAAGCGCCTAAACTTTCAGCCAGTTTAGCAATGGCCGGCAATTTGTCAGCATTGAGTTTTGTAACTGTTGTGTTAATCTGAAATTTCAGCCCTGCTTTTTTTGCTATCCTAATGGCGTCGAGCGTTTTTTCAAACGCACCGGCAGTTTGCCTGAAATTGTTATGTGTTTGCGCATCTGCTGAATCAATCGAAAAAGAAAGTGTAAGAACACCTGCTTTTTTTAGTTTTTCTGCGATTTTTTCGTCAAAATTATAGCCGCAGGTGGCGAGCGAAACAGCTAATCCGCAGGAATTTGCAAAACTAATCAATTCAAATAAATCGGCTCTTTCAAATGGTTCTCCGCCTGTAAGAATCAAAACACATCTGTTGTAGTCAGCGATAGATTTTATAATTTTTTTGCACTGGTCAGTTGAAAGGTCATTCTGAAAGTCCGCATCGGCAGAGGCCCGGCAGTGCAGACAGTCCATTTTACATCTGCGAGTAACTTCAAAAGCTACAATACGAGGCTTTTTTACCGCTGAATCCATTTAGCAAGTTCTTTTGCAAAATACGTAATAATAATATCAGCACCGGCTCTTTTAATAGCATATAAGGTTTCTATAATGGCAGATTGCCTGTCGAAAACTCCTTGCTTGGCAGCGGTATTTATCATCATATATTCGCCGCTAACCTGATATGCAGCAATGGGAACGTCGAATCTCTGTTTTGCCTGATGGATAATATCAAGGAAACATAAGGCAGGTTTAATCATCACAATATCTGCGCCTTCTGCTATATCGGCCTCAATTTCTCTCATCGCCTGTCTGGCTGGTGCGGCAGGGTCCATCTGATAAGTTTTTCTGTCGCCAAAGGCAGGGGCAGAATCGGCTGCATCCCTGAATGGGCCGTAAAATGCAGAGGCGTATTTTGCAGAGTAAGACATAATCGCAGTATCAACAAAGTTATTCTCGTCGAGAGTTTTTCTTATAACACCTACTCTGCCATCCATCATATCCGATGGCGCGACCATATCAGTTCCTGCCTTTGCGTGGGAAATGGCAACCTTTGCAAGTAATTCACAGGTCGAATCATTATCAATTTTGCCATCTTTTATTATGCCGCAATGGCCGTGGTCGGTATAGGCACACAGACAAACATCTGTAATAACAAGTAATTCCGGCACACTTCTTTTAATATTTCTTATAGCCTGCTGCACTGTGCCGTTATCGCTGAAGGCTTCAGAACCTTTTTCATCTTTCTCCTCCGGCAAACCAAAGAGCAGAACGGCAGGTATTTGCAGATTGAAAATTTCCTTTGCTTCGTCAACAACTGTATCCGGCGAAAAATGGAAACAATTTGTCATTGACTCAATCGGTTTTTTTACTCCCCGCTCCGTCGCTAAAGCTATGGAGCGTCTGCGACTGCCCGGGCAGACAAACAAAGGATAGACGAGATTATCGACAGAGAGATTAACGCCTCTTACGAGCCTCCGTATCGAATCGCTTTTTCTAAGCCTTCGCATCCTGACAGGCAAACTCTGCATTTGATACTCCTGTTATGGATATTTCTTCATCGCTCAGGAAACACTTTGGTTCCAAAAACCATTCCGATTTATAATCCGCACCGAAGAATCTGGCATTAGTCCCACAGATTTTCAGCCATCGACATCCCTTGCATCTGTCTGGTGCAAAAAGAGTCTTATCTTTAAATATATTTAGAGAATTGTTCAGGATACTTTCAAGGTTTTGTTCTGTAATATTGCCCAATGAGTAATTTTGCCAGAACTGGTCGGGGTGGACTGAACCAGCCGGGTCGATTGCAAAAAGTTTAACGCCGATTTTATTGCCGCCGAATTTTTGGAGCAAATTTAAACTTTTTTGATAAAGCAGCGAATTTTCCTGCTTTAAGCGATTTAAAATAAACGGGCCATCCGCGTGATTACCGACAGTAAGAACCTCGGTTATGCCTTTTGCAGAATACTTTTTTGCACAATCGCAAATATCATTCAGGGCTTGCCTAATCTGCTCATCAGTGCATTTAAGATTATTTCTTACTGCGTTTCCAGCCGAGATAAGATGATAAAAACAAATTCTTTCGACATTCAATTTTGCAGCAAGAGAAAATATATCACGAATCTGGTTAAAATTCACATTTGTCATTGTAAAGCGCAGGCCGACTTTCAGATTTGCATCTTTGCAAAAATTAACGGCATTTACTGCTGCTGTGAAACTGCCTTTGACGCCGCGAAATTTATCGTGCGTTTCCTCTGCGCCGTCAATTGAAATACCAACATAGCTTACGCCTGTATCGGTAAGTTTTTTTGCAATTTTAGAATCTATTAAACAGCCATTCGTTGAAACAACCGTGCGCAGGCCGAGGCGGTGCGAAAAACCCAAAAGTTCAAATATGTCCCTTCTTTCAAGAGGTTCTCCTCCGCTGAAAAGAACCACAGGACATTTAATACAGACAAGCTGTTTTAAAAGTTCTTTGGCCTGCGATGTATCAAGCTCTTTGCCGGTCAATCCGGTTTTGCTATAACAATGCAGGCAATTCTGATTACACTTATCGGTGCAGTTATAGACGAAAATCGGCCCTGATTCGCTATCGGAATGATAACGAATACCATCCGATGAATTTTCAATGCCGCAATAAAGTCTTGAAACATTAATCATTTCACTTTTTCCATTGCTTCAATCAGGCCATCGATAGTATGCTGTCTCGCTTCAACAGCAGGTTCGAGTCCATATTTTCTTATAGTCCGGCTTGTTGTCGGGCCGATTGAGGCTATTTTTATTTTTTTATCTATCTGCTGTGAACTGAAGTCCGCAAAAAAATATTCGACGGCAAAACTACTGGCAAAGGCAATCCAGTCTATTGCACCTGTTTTTAATTGTTCGGCAATCGCTGTTAAATCATTTTTCACCTTTTGGGCAGTGTAAAGAGAGAATTGTCTGACCCTGGCTCCGCTGCCCCGGAGTTTTTCAGCCAATTCTGAAGTTGCAAGGGCAGAGCGCAGGAGAAGTATCTTTTTGCCGGCAGGATTCCGTTCTTTTATGAAACCATCTGCAAGTTCGTCGGATGTGAAAACGGCCGGCATAAAATCGGCCTTTATCCCGAAATCCTCAAGAGATTGTGCAGTCTGCGCACCAATACAGGCAACCTTTATGCCGGCAAGAATTCGAGCATCTTTATTTAATTTTCCCACCGACTCAAAAAACAATCTTACGCCTGTGGCGCTCGTGAAAAAGACCCAGTCAAAATCCGCAAGCTGCTTAAAAATTTCTTTAAATTCTCCGCTATCAGTCAAATCTTCTATCTTAAAGGCCGGATAATCAACTACTTGTGCTCCCCTTAAGGCGAGTTTGCAGGCAAAATCAGCATTACCTTCTTTATCGCGGGTTATAAGAACCTTTCTGTCAAACAAAGGCAGATTTTCAAGCCAGCTAAAACAAAATTTTCCGATTATCATCACTGCCGGCGGCTCAATATTTTTTTGAGCGCATTTTCCGGCAATATCTGAAACAGTGCCTTTGACTATTTTCTGGCTTGGCAGCGAGGCATCCGCCACAACGACAGCACCGGTATCGGCTGCAAGGCCTGACCCAATCAATCTCCGGCAGATTTTGCTCATATTCTTTACAGCCATATAAAAAACAATCGTGCCATTAAGTTTCACAAGGCTGTCAAAGTCAATGTCCTCAACGTCTTTGCCTTCGGCGGTCTGTCCTGTAACATAAGTTACGGCTGAGGCTGTGCTTCTGTCTGTAAGAACAACACCGGCGTAAGCTGCGGCGGCCGAAGCTGCTGTGATGCCCGGGACAATCTCAAAATCTATTTTGTTACAAGCAAGACATTTCAGCTCCTCAGCGGCCCGGCCAAAAATCATCGCATCGCCGCCCTTGAGTCTTACAACCGTTTTACAGGTACGAGCCTTTTCAATAATCAGCCGGTTTATATCTTCCTGTTTCGGGGGATGTTCCGTGTGGTCTTTTCCCGCATATACAAGCTCTGCCTTTTGGGGGACAAAATTCAAAAGTTCTTTGCCAATTAGTCTGTCATAAATAACACAATCGGCCTGCTGGAGAATCTGCAAGCCTCTTACGCTGATAAGATAAGCACTGCCGGGGCCTGCACCGACTATATAAACCCTCCCACCTTTACAAGCAGCCTTTGGCGATTTGGCGCTCTGCGAAGTTGTCTGACCGTTCATCCACGGGTTACACCTGCGGCTTTCTGAAAAGGTGGAAGGGTAAACTTTTGACTTTTTATTCATTCCTCAATATCTCCGAAGCACCGGCCAGCAGGAGCTCTTTTGCCAGACTCTGCGCAATCTTTTGTGCAGATTCAACCGGCCCCTGCAACCGGCGATTGATAAATTCAGTTCCATCTTCACTGGAAACAAAGGCATAAATTATAATATCACTGCCGACTATTTTTGCAAATACCCCTGCCGGAGCGTGACAGCCCGCTTTTATTTTATGCAGCACGAGTCTTTCCGTATCGGCGGTAATTCGCGAGATTTTATCGTCAATTGCAGCAAGTAATTTTTTAATCTCCGCATCGCCCTGCCGCACCTGCACAGCTATTGCTCCCTGAGCCGGTGCCGGTATGAACTCCGCCGGCTCAAAACAAAGCGAAACTTTTTTAATCAAGCCCAGTCTCTCCACACCCGCATATCCAAGAATAACGCCGTCGCAGGCGCCTTTTTCAACCATACTTATCCTCGCAGGCACATTGCCTCTTACGGAATCGCATTTCAAATCGGGCCTGGCTCGTAAAAGCTGCACCTTCCTGCGAAGGCTGGACGTCCCGATTTTAGAACCTTTTGGCAAATCCTTCAGCGAATTTATTTTTTTACGGCAGACCAGACAATCCTGGCAGAATCTCCTGTCCAGAACCGCTGCGGTGACAAGGCCGGGTGAACCTGCAATCGGCAAATCCTTGTAGCTATGAACTGCAATATCGGCAATATTGTCGCGCAGAGCATCTTCCACCGCAGTGGTGAAAAAACCTGTCTCTGACAATTTCCACAGGGTTTTTTTTCTATCAATATCGCCTTTGCTTTTTATCTCAACAATTTCAAAACCGACACCAGACTTATGTTTTTTCAGAGCTTCGACAACAATCTGCGTCTGGATAATTGCAAGCGCACTTGACCGTGCTGCCATGCGGAGAGTTTTCATCTGTAAGCCTTTTTGTTCAAAAATATCTTTTCAATCAGCCCTGTCGCCCTGATTTTTTCATCATCGAGCCAGTCGTCTTTTTGTTCGCCGCCGCCGTTTTTTAAGAAACTCACCGGTTCGTGAAGAATTTTTCTTGCGATATCTTCTGCAAGTTTTTCAGACTCGGCAAAGTCCGGTGCATATTTTTTTGCCTCGGCTCTTGCCAATGAAATAAAACTTTCCTGAAGTCTTTTAATCACCGGCACAACCTCAAGGCCTTCAAGCCATTGTGAAAAAGTCTGTATATGTTCATCTATAATTGCTTTTGCCTTTGGAAGCTCGGTCTGGCGTTTAAGATTATTTTCATTGATGATTTTATTCAAACTGTCGATGTCGAAAAGTTTTACTTTATCAATCTTTCCGGCCTGCGGCTCAATATTTCGCGGCACAGAAAGGTCAATCAAAATCAAAGGTTTAACCCGTTTTTGAAGTTTAGCTGCTGTTATCAAAGGCTTGCCTGCAGCGGTAGCCGCAAAGACAATATCCGCATCGGAAAGGCAGCCATTTAATTTACTCAAAGGCTCATACCGGCCCAAACCTGCCCTTTTAATCAACTGCTCGCCGGCAATCTTGTTTCTCGCAGCAATAGTAATATTCTGAACTTTCTTTTTAATCAGATGCTTCAAAACAAGCTCAGCATTAGTTCCGGAACCAACTATTACAGCTATTGCTTTGCCAACAGCAAAATTATCCGCTGCAAGCTCCACAGCAGCCTGTGCAATGGAAAGCGCACCGGTATTTATATCTGTATGAGTCCTTACAGCCTTTGCCGCTCGAAAGGCACTGTGCAGAAGACGATGAAACATAAATTTTACGGTATTACAACGCAGCGCGAAACTATAAGCAGACTTCAGCTGAGCTAAAATCTCGTTTTCGCCGATAATCTGCGATTCAATCCCGGCAGCAACGCTGAACAAGTGCCTCGCGGCATCAAGACCGCTGAAAATCTGCTTATATTTATTCCAGCAATTCAGGGCGTCGGATTTTTTGTCCTTTAGAAAATCACTGACGAAGACGGAGACATCGAAAGTTTTTTTTGCATAAAGATAAAATTCCAGTCTGTTGCAGGTATTAAGCACGAGAGAATCGCTTATTGGGAGACGGGTGTGACAGAAGCGAAGAAAAAGCCTCTGCTGCTGCGAATCGAGCATAAGTTTTTCTCCTGCACCAGTGGAGCAATTTTTAAAATCAACGCTCTGACAAAACAGATTCATAACAAATCGGCCTCAAGCAGCATAATTATGAAGGCCCGCGAAAATTTTCGAGAAACTTACCAGCGAAAGACCAAGAATAATCAATACAAAACCCATTATAATCCATAAGCTGTTCAATTTCAAAAATCTCTGTCCGTACAGATATCTGAAATGCAGAAAAGCAGCGAAAACAAGCCAGACCGCCAGCGAAAACATCTCTTTCGGGTCCCAGCTCCACCAGTCGCCCCAGGCAAAGGCCGCCCAGACGCTACCAAGCATCAATCCTGCCGTCAAAAGCGGAAAAGCCATACTAACAAATCTATATGATTTTTTTTCAGTTTCCGGCATTCTGTCGAACAAATGTTTCACTGCGAAAAAGGCTGCCTTAGCCAAAAATACATAAGAAAGAAAATATGCAAAGACATGCGGCACAAAAAAAACACTGTTAAGCCTGTGCGACGGCACAGATATTATACGAGAGCAGGAAATAAACACTATCGCCAAGAGCAGCAGAATCGCTATTATAACATCGACTCTATCCGGTCTGGTCCAAAGAAGACCGAAAAGACCTGTGCAACTCAAAATAAAACCGGCAAAAACAGTATAACCGCAATTGACAAGACTTCCCATAAGAACCAGCAAAGCACCCAGATAAACGGCGAGCGGCCATTTTGCCCTGTAAACCCCCACACCTATTTGCATTAGCCAGAAAAACTTTAAATTTCGCCGGCAAAACCACTTCTGCTCAGTCTTTATTTGCCCAATCACTGTGCAAATAGGCGTGGGGGTAAATTGAGACAGGCCGGCAATAATTAATAGGCCAAGGCAAACCCAAAGCCCGCCGCCGGGCAAAGTATTAAAAAACCATCTCGACCAGTCTGCACCCATTACAGAGCCGATAATACAAAGCACTGCTAAAACCATCAGCAATACTATACCGGTCAAAAGACAAAGCTGTTTTAACCTGTCCACAAACAATCCCTTGTGTATAACTTTGACATTTTGCCAACAGGATAGCAGATTTACCATCGTTTTGCCATAGGCGGATAAATTTGCATTAAATTTAGGGTTTCTAAAAAACAGAATGTGTATACGATGTTCCCTGGCTATCCCAAACATTTCCAAAATTATTCTTTAAAAAGAGCATCCGATAAGGTAAAGTACAATTTTATAAAACATAATCGACAGCGAGGAAGAATGTATGGAGATTTGTAGAAAAAAGACAAAACCTATAGGTTGGGGGTGGTTTTCGCAATTATTCTGCGAATTCTCGGCTAATTTGCGACCAATTCATCATCAAAAATCAAACGCGATTATAGATTTTGCGAAATATGTGTCGGAGATAAATTGTAAAACAGAGAAGTTGCCGAATTCTAACCAGGAGTTTCGTTATCGAGGTCTTGAGGGACAGATTTTTTAGAAATGAGAGAAAAATGAAAAGGACAGTACTTTGTATCACATTTACGTTGGTTCTGGTATTGATGTGCCGCAGTGTGTTTGCGATGCCGGCCAACCCCGCCGTATCCCAAGATATTACACAGCTTCTTATCAGTATGCGTGGTCCAACTATCGATGCGGTTCAGTCGGTAAAAGAAGAATCGGCACGAGTCTCTCTTGAAGACGGTTATTTACGTATATTAGGAGCACCTGCGAATCATCATTTTCCCGTGAGCAAAGCCGTTGCTGGCAACCCCACGGTCACGGCAAAAAACTTTATCGCTGAGCGCAGCGCGGCATTTGGCGTAAAAAGTAAAGCGGTAGATTTTGCCCCTAAAAAGAGCAAGAAAAGAGACGGCCGCAGCTATGAGCGATTCCAGCAGACCTATTCCCAGATTCCGGTCTTTGGCGCAGAGGTGGTCATACAATTAAATGTATCCGGCGGGGTGGAATATGTGGTTAGCGATATCATGCGAGAAACCATCGCGCTTGACGATGGGAAGGTTTCAACTGTCCCAATGATTTCAGCCGCTGACGCGAAGTTTTTGGCGATTGAACTAATGGCCGAGAAGCACCCGGGCCTCCAGCTTGACAGCTCCGATGCCCAGCTCATGATCTACCAGCCTGCGGTCGTGGGCAATTCAGGGTCGACTCGGCTGGTTTGGCAGACTGTGGTGGTAAGCGTTTCGGTACCGACAGTGAATGAGTTTATCCTGATTGATGCCCACACGGGCGAGGTTGCCCTGCATTATACGCAGATAATGGATGCAATGAACCGGAAAATCTATGACTCAAATAATACCTCTGCTGATCCGGGTACTCTGTCGCGATCGGAAGGCGGCCCGGCAACGGGTATTGCGGATGTTGATAATTGTTACGATTTTTTAGGTGACATCTACGATTTCTATTTTAACGAACATGGACGCAACAGCATTAACAACGCCGGTATGACACTGAGTGCGACCGTACGCATTTGCCCTTATTCCGACGAATGCCCGTATGAAAATGCTTTTTGGAACGGTTCGCGTATGTATTTCGGGGAAGGCTTTGTGGTTGATGATGTAACGGCACACGAGCTGACTCATGGTGTAACTCAGTACGAGTCTAATCTGATATACCAGAACGAATCGGGCGCAATTAATGAATCCTTCTCCGATATGTGGGGGGAATGGATCGATCTGACCAACGGCGCCGGCAATGACGCCCCGTCAGTGAGATGGCTCATGGGCGAAGATATCCCGGGTATAGGAGCTATCCGTAACATGGCTAATCCTCCCGCATTCGGTGACCCCGACAGAAAAAACAGCCCTCTTTGGTATACGGGGACTGGAGATAACGGCGGGGTTCATACCAACAGCGGCGTCGGCAACAAGCTTTGCTACTTGCTGACCGATGGGGCTGCGTTCAATGGGCAGACGGTAACAGGCATGGGGATTCCCGCGGTCGCGGATCTTTTCTATGAAGTCCAGACAAACCTTTTGACCAGCGGATCTGATTATGCAGACTTGCACGCTTCTTTAACTCAGGCAGCGATCAATCTGGGGTGGAGTGTCGCTAAAAGGAATAATCTCGAAAACGCGTGTCTGGCAACAGAGCTTTCGGCTGCTGATCCTCCTGTTGCACAAGACGGGAGTGCCGGCACACAAATTAACACCTCCGTACCGATTACGCTTGTGGCCACTGACGATGGTTTGCCGGACCCTCCGGGTGCACTGACTTATATCATCACTTCATTGCCATCCAACGGTGTATTGAGTGATCCCGGTAATGGCGTCATCAGCAGTGTCCCTTACTCACTGCTTGGTTATGGCGATCAAGTCGTATATACACCCGATACTTCCTTTACCGGTTCCGACAGTTTTAAGTTCAAAGCAAACGACGGCGGCACCGCACCTTACGGCGGCGATTCCAATCTTGCGACTGTGACAGTCAATATATCTACGGAACAATTGATCTATATGGCAAACATGGACACTGATCCCGGCTGGACATTAGATAGTCTATGGCAGTGGGGAACTCCCACCGGTTCCGGCGGGCAGTACCATGGCAATCCTGACCCCGTTGCCGGCTACACCGGCGACAATGTTGTCGGCTATAATTTGCTTGGCGATTATGAGAATTCGATTACTTCCACGCGATGGGCGAAAACGCCGGCTATTAACTGCACAAGCCGAACGGATGTGACATTGACATTCTATCGCTGGCTGAATGTCGAACAACCTTTGTATGACCATGCCTATATTCAGGTTTCGAATAACGGTTCAAGCTGGAGTACCATCTGGGAAAACCCCTCGGGAATTACAATTACGGATTCAAGCTGGACACTGCAAACTTTTGATATCTCCGCCATCGCCGACGACCAGCCAACCGTGTATATCCGCTGGGGTATGGGGCCGACAGATTCATCCTGGCAATATTCCGGCTGGAATATCGATGATGTAAAGATCGCCGGGGAGGGTTCGCTGCTGCCCCGGCCGCCTGCTGCACAAGACAGGAGTGCCGGCACACAAATTAACACCTCCGTACCGATTACGCTTGTGGCCACTGACGATGGTTTGCCGAACCCTCCGGGTGCACTGACTTATATCATCACTTCATTGCCATCCAACGGTGTATTGAGTGATCCCGGTAATGGCGTCATCAGCAGTGTCCCTTACTCACTGCTTGGTTATGGCGATCAAGTCGTATATACACCCGATACTTCCTTTACCGGTTCCGACAGTTTTAAGTTCAAAGCAAACGACGGCGGCACCGCACCTGACGGCGGCGATTCCAATCCTGCGTCTGTGACAGTCACGGTTATCAACTCAACAGTTATTTTCTCCGAAGATTTTGAAAGCGGCCTGGGCGGTTTTGTGATTGACAACAGCTTTGGCAATGGTAATGGGTTATGGCATTTGAGTACGGTTTGTAATACTGCATTACCCGGACATACCAAACCCACCGCCTTGTTTTATGGTCTGGATGGCTCTTGTACCTATAACAATGGCCTGCTGACAAATCAAGGTGTTGTTACCTCTCCCAGCATCAGTTTAGCCGGTTTCCCAACTGGCCCCATCGAACTAAGATTGAACTATTTCCTTAAGACGGAAGGTTCCCCGGCCAACTATGACAGGGTAAGCATTGAAATCTCTGAAAACGGCGGCCCATTCATCCTTATCTCTCATAATGACCCTATCCCTGGAACGGTTACACTAATTGACCCTTCAACAACCTGGCTCGAGACTGTTATCGATCTGTCTGCCTTTGCAGGTTCCTCGATTCAGCTGCGTTTCGGCTTCAATAGTGTTGACGCGACACTAAACGATTATGAAGGATTCTATGTCGATGATGTGAATATAACGGCGGGGATTGTCTCAAACCCCCCACCCGGCCAAGCAGCCAGTCCTGAGCCGGCTAACGCAGCAATAAATGTAAGCCTGACCAATAACCTTAGCTGGACCGCTGGTTCAGGCGCTACATCACATGATGTATATTTCGGAACCACTAGTCCGCCAACATTCCGCGGCAACCAGACTGGTACAACCTATGACACTGGAAGAATGACCCCCCACACAACATATTATTGGCGTATAGATGAAAAGAACGCCTACGGCACGACTACAGGCATGGTCTGGAGTTTCACCACTGCCGTAAGTGAAGTATGGCAAAGTGAGTCCGTGAACTGGCGCGTGGATTACGGCAATAATTGGAATAAGACCGGCACGGCGACCAAGCCTGGGGCCACGGCCATACGGCTGCACTTCAGCACGATTGATGTCGAAAGCGGTTGGGACCACTTGTATTCTAATGCAGGCGATAACTGGAGTGGTACTTATACTGATGTTACGAGCGGCGAAAATTCCGGAGGTTCCATAACTCTGACATTGACCAGTGACACGAGTGTGACGAAATATTTCATTATCGACAGAGTGGATTACCAAGGAACATCGGCAGGACCGGCTACCGCAAGCGGTGGATTGTTTTGGGATAACGGGAGCGGGGATATAACCTATGATTTCGATGGTCTGCTTTACATATGGGATATTAGCGGAAGCTATTCTGGTCCGATAGACGTTCAAGGTATAACTCTTAACCTCGATTATGTCATAAGCCAGGACACAAGCGGCAAAATCACGGGTACCGGAACTGCCGATGCTATCTACGGCAGTGCTGACATTGATATACCATTTGACGTTAAAGGGTCTGTGGGTCAAAAGAACGGCAATGCCTGTGTCAATCTGTCGTTTAAAGGTAATGGGCCTGCTGATGTAGAAGGTGAGACGGTAAAATTCACCTTCAGTGAACAGTTGCGGGGGGGCATCATTGATCCCTGCAGTAACGAGATAAGTGGCGAGGCAAAAGTGCGTTTATCTGCAAGAGGTGTCTCAGCAAGGGAAACGATACTCTTTACAGAGCCGCTGCCGGATGACATGGATGGATCGGCGACTTTGAGCATTAGCTGCGCTCCAAGCGGCAAGCGTTTGTTGGGGACCGGCGAACTGACGCTTTCTAACGATGAGACCTACAATTTTGGTGTGAAAGGCACGTATAACGTTAGGAAGGATGAAAGCAGCCTTACTCTGAAAGGAGACGCAAGAGGAAACAGCCTCAAAATGAAAATAGACGGCAGCGACGGCAGAATAAAATCCCTAAACGGGAAGGTATTAGGACAAGTGCTGGAAGCGACTGATATAATGCCAATGCCGTGATACGGAAACATATAAACTTCAAAATTACTCTTGAAAAAGAGCGCCCTATCCTATAAGGGTATGTTTATAAAAAAGATAATCGACTGTGAGAAGGAAGGTATGAAGATTTGTAAGAAGAAGAAGATGAATCTTGCAAAGTGGGAGCACTTTTCACAATTAGTCTGTGCATTTTCGGTTCTCTTGCAGCCAAACTACCAATTGTGGACAGCAATACTGTCTGTCGCGATGCTTCTGGCGGCAGGTGTTTCCGCAGGTGGGACGACGATTGCCCCCAACGAAACGCTCACTGGTACCATCGCTTCCGCCGGTCAAATGGACACCTACACCTTCAGCGGCTACGCGGGCGAGGCGGTAGTGGTAAGCGCATCGGGAACATCCAGCGGTATGAGGGCTTGTGCAAGCGTCTATGATCCCAATGGCACATTCATCGATTACATTTATAACTATGGCAGTGAAGGATATAACCGCGCGACACTGAGTCTGCCGCTGACTTCGTCAGGCACCTATACCATACGTGTTCACGCTTATCTATATTCCTCTTCTTACATCGGCAGCTATTCTGTGAGCCTGTCCGTTGTGACTGGCCGAGGTGGGACGCCGATTGCCCCCAACGAAACGCTCACCGGTACCATCGCTTCCGCCGGTCAAATGGACACCTACACCTTCAGCGGCTACGCGGGCGAGGCGGTAGTGGTAAGCGCATCGGGAACATCCAGCGGTATGAGGGCTTGTGCAAGCGTCTATGATCCCAATGGCACATTCATCGATTACATTTATAACTATGGCAGTGAAGGATATAACGGCTCGACACTGAGCCTGCCGCTGACTTCGTCAGGCACCTATACCATACGTGTTCACGCTTATATATATTCCTCTTTTTACATCGGCAGCTATTCGGTGAGCCTGTCGTTATCCGGTGGAGAATCGCAAGTTGCTACTCCGGATATTTCGCCGAATGGCGGCACATTTAGCACTGCGACACTGGTGACGTTGTCCTGCTCAACGTCAGGTGCGACAATCCGCTATACAACCAACGGCAGTATCCCGACGTCCGGTTCGACTCAATACACAGCGCCGTTTACTGTGAGCAGTTCCTGTACGGTAAAAGCAAGAGCGTTTAAGAGCGACTACACCGATAGTGATGTTGCATCGGCAAGTTTTACAATTAACAACCCGTTACCCAAGGTTGCTACTCCGAGTATTTCACCCAATGGCGGCACATTTAGCGGTTCGGCACTGGTGACGCTGTCCTGTTCAACGTCAGGTGCGACAATCCGCTACACGACCAACGGCAGCGACCCGACATCGCGCTCAACGCTATATTCATCGCCGTTTACAGTGAGCAGTTCATCTACAGTCATGGCGAAAGCGTTTAAGACTGGTTACACCGATAGTGATGTTGCATCGGCGAGTTTTACAATTAATGACCCCCTGCCCAAGGTTGCTGCTCCGAGTATTTCACCGAATGGCGGCACATTTACCGCTGCGACACTGGTGACATTATCCTGCTCAACGCATGGTGCGACAATCCGCTACACGACCGACGGCAGCAATCCGACTTCCGGTTCGACTCAATACACAGTGCCGTTTACTGTGAGCAGTTCCTGTACGGTAAAAGCAAGAGCGTTTAAGAGCGGCTACGCTGACAGTGATATCACACCACCGGCAAGTTTCGCATTTTGGGATAACGGCAGCGGGGATATAATATATAGTTTTGATGGCCTGCTTTATATATGGGATATTAGCGGAAGCTATTCCAATAGCCTATACAGCAGCATTGTTTTCAATCTTGATTATACGTTAACGCAGGACACAGCCGGAAAAATCACAGGCTTTGGTTACACCCAGGCTTCCGTCGATACTGACTACGGCACTGCTGATATTGATGTAGCATTTGCTGTCACAGGGTCTGTAAGTCAAAAAAACGGCACATCTTCTGTCAAGTTGTCCTTTAAGGGTAAGGGGACGATTTCTTTGCAGGGACAGTCTGTTAAGGCTAACTGGAGTTCAACGGTAAAGGCGGTAATTGACCCGGCCGCCAGCGAGATGACGGGTGAGGCAAAAGTGCGTTTATCTGCAAGTGGTGCCTCAGCAAGCGAGACGGTATCCTTTACACAGAAGCTTCCGGATGACATGGATGGATCGGCGACTTTGAGCATTAGCTGCGCTCCGAGCGGCAGGATGTTATTGGGGACCGGCGAACTAACGCTTTCTAACGATGAGACCCACAATTTTGGTGTGAAAGGCACGTATAACGTTAGGAAGGATGAAAGCAGCCTTACTCTGAAAGGAGACGCAAGAGGAAACAGCCTCAAAATGAAAATAGACGGCAGTGACGGCAGAATAAAATCCCTAAACGGGAAGGTATTAGGACAAGTGCTGAAAGCGACTGATATAATGCCAATGCCGTGATACGGGACTGTCATGGCTTGGCGCCGGAGAGTTCCAGCGGGTTATTGATGATTGGAAATATCTCGTCGACTCTATGAAAATCAGCCGTGACCCAAACGATAAGGCTTACCTGCATCACAACGGCAGGCTGGTCGTGACCATCTCTGGGGTATCGGCTTCAATGACCGCTTAAACCTTGCCACAAAAGGTAACTCGCCGGCTACAGCCAATGTGTGCAGATTACGCTTCCATAAGTTGGAGCTCGTGCCCAACTAAGTCATCGCCGCCAAGAATTTGTTGAAAAGGCCAAATGTTCCTGGTATGATTTGCCTACTTCCGGAGGATTGAGGGCAGTAGAGGTTTAGTTTAAAAGAATAAAGGTGTAAAAGGTAAAATAAAGAGAGAGGTGCAAAATGAAAGCCGGTAAAATACCTGTCATAGCGGTCTTATTATTGTCTTTTTTCATCCTGCCTGATTACGTCCAGGCCAAATACTCAGGCGGGTCGGGCAGTGCCGACGACCCATACAAAATCGGCACGCCTGCGGACCTGTTGACACTGGCGGCGGACGCAAACGACTACAATAAACCTTTCATCCTCACGGCTGACATTAACCTCGCCGCCTCCGGCCCCTTTACAACCGCCGTCATTGCACCCGATACAAACCCTTCAAATACAAACTTCGATGGCACTGCCTTTACAGGCGTCTTCGACGGCAACAATCACACAATCAGCAATTTGACCATAGATTCTAATGGCGCTGGAAACGACTATTTAGGCCTGTTTGGGAAAACCGACGCCGGCAGCGAGATAAAAAATCTCGGTCTCGAAAATGTCAGTATTACCAGCGGAGTTAATTCAATTAAAGTCGGCGGGCTGGTGGGAGAGAACTACGAAGCCACTATCAGCAACTGCTACTCGACAGGTGTTGTCACAGGCGGAGCTGGTTCATACTACCTCGGCGGATTGGTGGGATATAACGACAGCAGTATCAGCAATTGCTACTCGACAGGTGCCGTCACAGGTACATCTACATCTGAACTTGGCGGGCTGGTGGGATTTAACTCCAACGTCAACGCCACTATCAGCAATTCCTATTCCACAGGCGCTGTCAATGGCACATCCAACCTCGGCGGGCTGGTGGGAGTAAACAGCGGCGGCAGTATCAGCAACTGCTATTCGACAGGCAATGTCAGCGGCGTAGATAAGTCAAACCAACTCGGCGGACTGGTGGGAGTTCTTGCCAGCGGCACTATCAGCAACTGCTATTCGACAGGCTCTGTCAGCAGCGGAGATAGTTCACAATACCTCGGCGGACTGGTGGGATATAACAACATCAATATCAGCAATTGTTATTCGACAGGCACCGTCAGCGGCGGATCCGGGACATCCAACATCGGCGGGCTGGCAGGATATGACGGCGGCACTATCAACAGTTGCTATTTTCTCGCCGGCAGCGGACTGGATAACGGAATTGGAACATCGCTTTCGGCCTCCAATATGAAAAAGCAGGCCAGCTTCGCAGGCTGGGACTTTGTCAATGTTTGGCGCATCCGTGAAGATGTCAGTTCCCCCAAACTCAACATATCCGATTACTCAGGCGGTTCGGGTACAGCCGGTGCTCCGTACAAAATCGGCACAGCCGGCGACCTGCTGGCTATGGCGGCGAATATAGGTGACTACGACGCATACTTTGTTCTCACGGCTAACATTAACCTTGCCTCTTACAATTTTACCACCGCTGTTATTGCATCCGATACAAACAACACAGACTGGAACTTCGAGGGCGTTGCCTTTACAGGCGTTTTCGACGGCAATGGTTATACAATAAGCAATTTGACGATAAATACCGGCGGGACTGGTAACGATTATTTAGGCCTGTTTGGGAAAACAGGTTCCGGCGGACAGATAAAAAATCTCGGCCTTAAAAATGTCAGCATTACCGGCGGGAATAATTCATACTACCTCGGCGGGCTGGCTGGACATAACGCCAGCGGCAGCAATATCGGCAATTGTCATTCGACAGGCAGCGTCAGCGGCGGGGCCAGTTCAAACCACCTCGGCGGTCTGACAGGAGACAACGACGGCAATATCAGCAATTGTTATTCGACAGGCACTATCAACAGCGGAGATGGTTCAAACGACCTCGGCGGGCTGGTGGGATTGGGCGGCGGCACTATCAGCAATTCCTATTCGACAAGCGACGTCAACAGCGGAGATAGTTCACAATATCTCGGCGGTCTGATAGCAAGAAACTGGGGCGGGGGCGCCACTATCAACAAATGTTATTCGACAGGCACTATCAAAGGCGGAGATAGTTCAAAATACCTCGGCGGACTGATGGGATTTAACAACTCCGGCGGCGTCAACAACTGCTATTCGACAGGCGATGTCAACAGTGGAGATAGTTCACAATACCTGGGCGGAATGATGGGATATAACTTTAACGCCACTATCAGCAACTGCTATTCGGCGGGCGATGTCAACAGCGGCAGTGGGTCATCCAATATCGGCGGACTGGCAGGAGATAATAGCGGCGGCACTATCAACAGTTGTTATTTTCCTGACACCGAGCCTAATAACGGACTCGGGACAATGCTGACGGATAAACAGATGAAACAACAAGCCAGCTTTGTCGGCTGGGATTTTAACAACATCTGGTGGATAAACGAAAAAGTCAGCTATCCGGAACTTTACTGGCAACTCGATGTTACCAAATGCACGGTAACGGCAGGCAGTAAACCCAACAAAGACAAAGTTTCCTTTTCAGGGACGATGGGCGCAGAAGCCGATGACTTCAACGAAGCCAATACTGTCAAGGTTACTATTTACTCAGATGATATACTCAATCCCTTCGACCAGAACTTTCCCATCAACAATAATACATTTAAGAAAGGCAAATACAATTATTCCGGGACGGACGGCAATATAAAGAAGTCTTTCACTTATGATGTGAAAACCCATAAATTTTCATTTTCAGCAAGTAACCTTAACTTGTCGGGGCTTGACTGTCCGGTAACTGCGAAGATTGATATCAACGATTTCAACGCAACGGCCGAGCTTGACGAGACGATAGTCAACGGCCCCACGGTACCGATACCAATCAAACTTATGATGGGAGTCAAGAATGTCCTCAGAGTTGATAAGTGTACGGTTAAACAAAACAATAAAAAACCGAACAGCGACCAGTTGTCGGTCAAAGGCGCATTCGTTGTCGAAGACACGGATGTAAATATGGTCAATGAAGAATTTGTTGTTACGCTCGACTCACAAACCTTCACGCTACCTGCCGGCAGCTTCAAGGCCGGCAGGGGAAAATTCTCCTGTTCAAAAGCCCATGTAACGGAAGGTGGCACTGCCGCTGGCGAGTTTAACTTCAATTTGTGTTCTTTCATACTAACAATAAAGGACGCAAATATTCCGGCAATCTCCGGTGCTGTTGATTTCGGCGTAGCGTTTGCCGACTATAATGAGGTTGACCAGTTTACGCTTCCATAAGCTGGGGCTTGCGCCCGACCAGGAATTTGCCACTCCTTGCCCAACAATAGCTTGAAGGGCAGTGATTTAGGGTATAGGGGATAGGAATAACGAATATAGAATATTGAATTTCGAATATCGAAGTAAAAGGCGGATGCGGGGCAACTAACTGCAAAACCAGGGTTTAAATTGCTATTGCAAATCCTCTATTATGCGATATAATGCTGCGTTCTGCGTATCCTGTAAAAAACAAAATCTCAAACTTTAAACTATTAAACGTTTGCATTAGGAGCAAAAGATTATGGTAGCGATAAAGCAACCGCAAATTGACCTGTTCAGCGCTGAAACCGTTACGTTCGACGAGATTTTATTGGTGGCCGAGTATGTAAATTCGAGCGAGCGAAATAAGATTGCATTTGCCGAGAAAACCGAACAGGAACTGTCAAAGCCCCGCAGAAAAAACTACCTCGCTCTGGGCGCCGCCCTTGCGGTGCTCGGCAGATATCAGCAGGCAATCGAAACGCTTGAAAAGGCTGATGACAGCAAAGAAAAGCATCTCGAACTGGCTTTCTGCCTGCGGAAGACAAGCCAATACGATAAGGCTATCGAAGCGATTGACAGAGCCGCAAAGGCAGGAGCCGATGCACTGCAGGTTAACTGTGCAAAGGCCGGCGTATATCGCCTCAAAACTGACTTCGCCAGTGCTGCAAAAGCTCTGGCGGCCTGTGAAAACTACCAGAAGGTAAGCGCTCTGTATCACTATACCCTCGGCCGCTGCCTCCAGAGGCAGGGAGACTACGACGGGGCTATTGAAAACTACCAGACGGCAGTTGAGATTGACCCGCTGTTTTCAAAGGCCCTGTTCCACCTTGCATTCCTGCTCGACATCAGAGGCGATGAGCAGGCGGCAATCGACTACTACAAACAGCTCATCAACAGCGGCACCGTTTACGTCGGCGCACTGCTTAATCTGGCCGTTCTTTATGAAGACGGCGGCGAATATGACAAGGCTTTTAAATGCGTTGAGCAGGTCCTTAAATTTCATCCGAACAATCAGAGGGCAACCCTTTTCAAAAAGGACATCGAAAGCTCCAAGACCATGCTATATGACGAGGAAATCGAGAAAACAAAGGACCTGCGAAACAGGACTCTCGAGACGCCGATTTCCGATTTTGAACTTTCAGTAAGGAGCAGAAACTGTCTTAGAAAAATGAACATCAATACCATCGGCGACCTGCTGAGGATTACAGAGCTCGAGCTGCTCGGTTACAAGAATTTCGGCGAAACATCACTTACCGAAATCAAAAACATGCTCGAATCAAGGGGTCTGCGACTCGGCATGGCAATCGAAGGCAAAACTCCGCTGCCGGTCATACAGGAGGCACAAGAAACCGAATCTGACATCGACCCCGAACTGCTTAATAAGTCTCTGGCCGATTCCGAGATGTCGGTGCGGGCAAGAAAATGCCTTAACTATCTGAATATCAGAACCGTCGGCGAACTGATTTTAAAAACGGAAGACGAGCTGCTCGGCGTCAAGAATTTCGGCGTTACAAGCCTGACAGAAATAAAACAGATTCTCGAAAAACTCGGACTGAATCTGCGGAAACTCGACTAACCTGGGCCATGGTGGTACAGACTAAAACCCTCCGAAAATTTCAGTTTGTCGCAGGGCTTCTTTTCATTTTTCCGGCAGGCTGTATTACAAGCGAACAGCCCCAGGACATCGCCATAAGGCAAAGCCCCGGCCAATATGCCGTCAGAGTCCTGCTCGACGACGAAGTCCGGGCGGCATCTTTAAAAGTCGATTCTCCATACAGACTTGTCAGTGTTGATACCACCGAAGTTTTTTCTGCACAGGAGACAACCGACACAATCAACATAGAGCCTGGCGACGAGGGTATAAAAATAGGCCAGCAGCTCTTTAGAACAAAACATCTCATAATAGAACCGCAGGACAGTCTGCCGTTTACAATCAATAATCAGTCCTACCGGGGCAGCCTTGAACTGGTTGTTAATGCCGACAGCAATAGTATGACGGCTATAAATAATGTTCCGCTTGAAACATATCTTGCAGGAGTTGTGGCAGCCGAGATGCCCAGCTACTGGGACGCTGAGGCCTTAAAGGCCCAGGCCATCGCAGCGAGAACCTACTGTCTTTACATAAAATCAAGATTCGGTAAAAACCGGCTCTGGGACGTCAGAACAACACAGGCAAACCAGGTTTACAGAGGAGTAGCTGCTGAAACAATGCGAACAACCAATGCCGTCAACAGCACGTCCGGCATGGTATTATGCTGCGAGCAGGAATCAGGCGCCTGTGAACAATTTCCCGCATATTACAGCTCTGTCTGCGGCGGCCATACGGAAAACGCTCAGGATGTCTTCGGCGAAAGCTGGGCGGCACTTGAAGGAGTAGATTGTCCATACTGCAAAGAAATCACAAGACCAGACCTTTTCTACTGGCCAATGGCAAAATTCGATAAAAAATACGCAACTGAAAAAATCATCGATAGATACCCAAACTTGAAGGATTTGGTCACAATAGAAAAAATAGAACCTGCAAAAGAAAATATCTACAACAACAATTTTAAAAGAATCGTCAGTGTGAAACTAACCGGTTCGGCTCGACTGCCCTCGACAGGCTCGGGCCGTGAGCTTGTCGAACGAAGCTCGCCGAAGTCTACCGGCAAAACAGCGCAGCTTCGAGCGGAAGACCTGCGCCTTGCCATCGACCCGACAGGAGCAAAAATTCAAAGTGCAAGCTGCACAATAGTAAGTTTGAACGATGAATTTCTTTTTATAGCGGGCAGAGGCTTTGGCCACGGCGTAGGCCTGTGCCAGTATGGGGCGAGACAAATGGCAAGAGACGGCAAAACCGCTCAGGAAATTCTGAATTTCTACTACCCCAACAGCAGAATTAAAATCCTGTATTAACGGGAAATAAAATTATTTCTAATTTCTTCCTTCCGCGTTGTGTTTTACCTTACTGGACTGGCAAACACTTGACCTTCAGCGTCTCTTCAAACGTCTGATTCAATGAAATATACATATCGTAATCCGGTGAAGTGCACCGGATTGTCAGCACCGGGTCTATTACAACTTTTACCGCGGAGTTTTCCGGCTGTCCTTTCAGTGCAAAAGGCGTAATAGTAACATCATAATATTTATATTTGCAGTCCTCTCCGAAGCACCACCGGCCGGTATAAGCCGTTATGGTCTGGCAATATTCCAGCAGCGGCATACCGGGCCGCTTTTCTATCCACCGCCCCTTCTGCTTGCCGCTGGTCGTAACAAAAACATATTCCCTGGTGCAATCCGCGTCATATGCCGCTCCAACCGGGGCCACCGCATCTATGGCTTGCTGGAGACTGACAGGGTAAACAGCGGACGAGAAGCCCTCGCCCAGAAAAACATTCCTTTGTTTCGCAACGGCAATCTGTTCCGGCGTCGCTTCTACGACACAACCGCCAATAAAAGATACAGCCAGCACCGAAATGCAAAAGAGGGAATAGTTACCTGCTTTAGAAATCCAACTCGTTTTATTCTTCACCGGTCTTAATCTTTTCATAGCTTCCTCCTGAAATTGTATTAACAAGATAGCATTATTATTTAAAGTAAACAATATTATATGCCAAAAAACATAATTTGTCAAAGAGTAATGGCAGAATAACGGGAGTATCTGTTAACAACTTGTCAAAAGCCTTTTTTTGGCTTATACTTACGGCGAATTAGCAGTCAATAGACAGTGGTCGGTAGATAGTAGAATGAGTATTTTTGAAGTAATAAAAAAAGATACCAACAGCGGCGCAAGAACCGGTTTACTTAAGACTTCGCACGGTTCTGTTAAAACTCCTGTCTTTATACCCGTCGGCACAAGAGCCGCGGTCAAAGGCATAATGCCGCAGCAGCTTCGAGCGGCTGGCAGCCAGATAGTCCTCGCCAATACGTTTCATCTGATGTTGAAACCCGGAGTCGAAACAATAGAAAGGTGCGGCGGACTGCACAACTTTATGGCCTGGGATGGGCCTATCCTGACCGACAGCGGCGGCTTTCAGGTATTTTCATTAAGCACAATCAGTTCTACCGATGATAGTGGAACCGAATTTGCCAGTCCCTATGACGGTTCAAAAATAAAACTTAATGCTGCAGGCGCCACAGAAATACAGAACAAACTCGGCGCTGATATAATAATGTGCTTTGACCAGTGCCCCGCCTTTGATGCAGAACCAAAAGAACAACAAAAAGCCGTTGAGCGCACGATAAAATGGGCAAAGATTTGTAAAGATGTACATTCCAACAGTAAGCAGTTACTATTCGGAATCGTAC
>Ga0315294_10001910_pt1 | contig 22880 bp, 21 predicted proteins | sample YL17G13_40_MG_FD_203626 | JGI IMG/M metagenome (GOLD analysis project Ga0315294, IMG submission 203626) | Sediment microbial communities from Yellowstone Lake, YNP, Wyoming, USA - YL17G13_40 | ecosystem: Environmental > Aquatic > Freshwater > Lake > Sediment | place: USA: Wyoming | collected...
TCTAAACTAAACCTTACAAGACGGCTTTACTATATATGATTAGTCGTATATGTCAAGGAGAAAATAGATATTTTCCGCCGATTGTTCCTAAGTCCTTATAGGGGGGGGCTTACGACTCAAAAAATTTGAACTAAAACCAGCTCAAGGCGCTATGCGCATTTATATATTCACACGACCTGCAAAAAAACAATCGCCAAATCCGCTTTATCTCAGTTTGTCGGCCAGTGCGGAACCGAATTCCTGGGCGAGCTTGCTTGCGGTAAACTGGTCAACGTTGTCATAAGAGGCAGTCATCAGGACATTGCCCGCCTGGTCTTTTGCGGTGATTGTCAGCGATTCGATGGATTGAGCGGATGATTCCTTCCCGCCGAACCAGCCGGTTTTACCGGAGGAACGAGTCGTCAGGAACGTCGAGCCGGTGAGTATGATGGAGGCGGATTTTGCATTGCAGAGTTTAACACCTTTGCGAACGAACTCTTTTTCGAGCACGTCGCGGACCACCTTGCCAACGTAAGGGTCCTGGCTTTCGATGGATTGAATGTAAACGCATTTGCTCGTTACGGCTTTTAACTGCCTTGTGGTTACGATGTCGGTATGGCAGCCCGCGAAAAAGGCCGCTAATATGCTTATTGCCAATACTCTTTTCATAATCTTTCCCCTTTCAGACTGTAATATACATCGGCACAGGCCAGCGTAGCTCTGTAAAGCTTTTTGTGGATTATGCTTTGGCTTTGTCGTAGAATTAATCACCTTGTAGCGGATTCGACAAGCTCACCGCGGGCTTGTTATAATTCAGGATTGGGTGTTGGCTGTATGGTCAAAAAAACGGTTTGGTTATTGCTGGTTTTTTTACTTCTGGCGGGTTGTAGCGAGAAGCCCAAGTACACGGCTGAGGAACTTGCAAGGATGCCGCTTGCCAAGCGGGATGGGCTTCCGGAGCCGAGCGGCGGCTTTGCGCTGGCGGTGGGCGAGCAGGCGGTGACGGCGGAGGAGGTCATCGGGCCGGTCTTTGAAAAGTTGGCGCAGGTGGCGCAAAAGGGGGACTTTGAGAGATTCAAACAGCTTGCGGAGCCGGTTATCGAACAGCAGCTTGTGAACCGGATTTCAGACGCCCTGCTTTACAGCAGGGCAAGAAAAGACGCGGGCGAGAAGATTGATGATGAGCTTGACAAGGCGGCAACTGCGGAGGTCAGAAGATTTGTGATTGACTTCGGCGGAGACTATGCCAAGGCGGAGCAGGCGCTTAAGCAGATGGGGATGGATTGGGGCAAGTTCGAACAGTATCAGAGGCGCAGGATACTCAGCCAAAGTTATATTGCCCAGCAGATGCCCAAGGAGCAGCCGGTAACTTATAGCGAGATGTTGACAAGATATAATGAAACTAAAGAGCAGTTGTACACGAAGGCCGGCGTCCTGCAGTTTCGTCTCATAGATATAGAACCGGCGAAGTTGCCGGATACCGACCCCAACAAACCCCGCGTGCAGCAGGCCAAAGAGATTGCCGAGCAAATTGTCGGACGTATAAACCTGGGTGATGATTTTGAGAAGTTGGCTAAGGATCATTCACAGGGGCACAGGGCAATATCAGGGGGGTTGGGGCGAAAACTCGACCCGGAGTCGCTTGCGGCGCCCTACGATGTGTTGGCTGTGCGGGCGGAGACGATGAAGCCGGGCGAGGTCGCAGGGCCCATCGAGGCGGAAGGTCACATTTTTATAATGCAGCTTGTGGAGTATCAGCCAAAAAGCGTCGAGCCGTTCGAGAAAGTTCAAAGCCAGGTTAAGGCGAGAATATCATTCGAACGGATGCGTCAGGCGATTGACAAGCTTAATGCAGAGCTTCTGCAGCAGGCCTCGACGGCGGACAGGGCAAGATTTATGGATTTTTGCGTGCGTGAGATTTACACAATGGCAAACAGGTAGCGATGTTTGTCGGCGGTCTGGAACCATAAGATGGGTAAGCTCTTACACGGCATAGACCTGGTTGATTTTCCTCGAATAGAGGAAATGGTTGCCCGGCACGACAAACGATTCTTGGATAAGGTCTTTACCGCTGCTGAGCAGGCATACGCCGAGGCAAATAAAAACAGCATTGAGAAATTAGCCGGGCGATTTGCCGCCAAGGAAGCGGTGCTGAAGTTGGTGGGCACGGGCTGGCGGGGCAAAATCGCCTGGACCGACATTGAGGTGGTAAATACCTCGACGGGTCAGCCGGAGGTTAGATTGTCCGGCGAGGTAAAGAAAATCGCCGACAAATTAGGCATCACGCAGATAAGCGTCAGCATCACCCATACCGCGAATTTCGCCATTGCCTCCGCTGTGGCAATGGCGGAAAAGAAACAACTATAAATTCAAACACTAATACCGGCGGGACTTGGAATAAACCATAAAAAGCTGTCAAGGATTCAATTATTGACTCTTTATTTCAAACTCAGTTTTGCATTTTGGGCAAACACCTGTATCACCAACCATGTTTTCCTTCGCCCCTTCCAGCCTTTGATGGCAGTTTGGACACTTAATTAGCAGTTCTTTATCACCCGGCTGCCTGCCATATTGTTGCTCACAAACAATTGAGTGATAGACCCATAAACCAAGCATCCAACATGCTATTAGTCCCCCGATGGCATAACCAAAATTGGTGTGCGGTTTAAGCGCCCCAGCAAAGTAGGCCAGGATAAGTAATATCAAGAATGTTGTGATAGACCAACCCCACATACATCGACCAAGCCGATTTTTTGATTCAAGAAGTATGAATACAGACAGCTCTATTAGGCCAACTACTATTATAGCTCTGCTAACGCGATATCCCTTCTGCGCAAGAAACGACAAAACAACCATAGCAATAACAAATAAAGCTATGGAGAAAAGTATCTTTCTGTCGGTCAACTGTTTTAGGAGAAATTTAGATTGGGCTATGCGATAGGAAACGCGGCGTATTTCTCGTTTGCGAAATTTTGCATCTGCCCTTTTTTTAAGGAACGTCATCTGTTGTTCTACATCGTGTCCAAGGTCTCGCCGTTGCACCTCTTCTTGAATGATAGCTTGAACTTCGATGGGATAGTTGTCCTTATCGACTGCCGCTGCACGAATCACATCGTTATCTGAGGATTCCAGCCATTTTTGTTTGATTTCCTCTATGTCCATATTTATCACCAGCTATTTTCCCGAACAGAACGCAAAACTGTCGTTCTAAGCCATCTGCATATGTTTATATAAAGGTTTGGCGATGAGCTTCAAGCATTTTGAGGCGTTCAGGATTTCTATCCCAATCACTTGGCCTTTATCGTCGAGCTCCACATTTATGCCCGGGGCGATTTAGATAAATTGTTCTTCCACGGCTTTCCTGTTCAGCTTGCCAATTGCAAAGCATTTTGCGCTTCTTGAGGCAGCTCCACGAGAATGAAATAGGTCTGAGGATACAGGTAGTCCTCTCCGGACTCGTCAATGATTCTGAGGTATCCTTCCTTTGCCGCTTTGTCGTCCGGCAGAACCCTGTAAATCTTACGCTTTTCCAAGTCCTCGCATTCCTTGTTCTCTATGCAGAGCGCAAATGACAGTTCTTTGTTCTTTTTAACCATAATTTTAATCCAGTAATCTTTTGATTTTTAACTTTTTTCTGCCTATGCCATGGGCTTCGTACCAGTGAATCTCAGCATTGCAAATCCGTCCACTTTGAAGGCGGACCTTGGCAATCCCTTTAAGTTTCCTCCATTTAGCGGAGCCGTATTGTTTACGAAGCCGCATAATATCTCTGATTCTCCCGCTTATGGCTATCGTTTCGATACTCTCAAATCTCGCCTATTATCTCAAAATACATACCAAACCCTGTCTTTTGTCCATCTGCTGGCTATGTATCAACTCATCTGCATATGTTTATAGATACTATTATTAAAAAAATGACATCGGTTGTCAAGATTGATTAAAAAGTTCAACAAGATATACTGGCCAAATCCGCCTCCGGCGGATAAATATGTTTAACAGAACGAGAACAAACGATTTTGACTGCGTAGTAATCGGGGCGGGACATGCCGGGATAGAGGCCTCGCACGCGGCAGCGAGAATCGGTGCAAAGACCGCACTGATAACAATCGACAAAAACAAGATTGCGGCGATGAGTTGTAATCCCGCGATTGGGGGGCTGGCAAAGGGGCAGGTTGTCCGCGAGGTTGACGCACTCGGCGGGCTTATGGGGCTGGCGACCGACGCGACGGGAATTCAATTCCGGATGTTGAACCGCTCAAAAGGCCCGGCTGTGCAATCACCCCGCGCACAGGCCGACAAGTACAGGTACCAGCGGTTTATGACAAATGTGTTAGAGCAGACACCAAATCTCACCAGCATCGAGCAATTGGTCACCAACATAATCGTTGAGGATGGGCGGGTGGTCGGCGTGCGGGGCAAAGATGGTTGGGTGTGCAACACGAAAGCAGTTATCGTCGCCACGGGGACATTCCTTCGCGGGCTTATGCACATAGGGTCGGAGCAGTTCGAGGGCGGAAGGCGCGGCGAACCATCGGCTGACGAGCTTTCAGCGTGCCTCGAACGGTTGGGGCTTATCGTGAAACGGCTGAAAACGGGAACACCGCCACGATTAGATGCTGGCACCATTGATTACGAAAAACTGGAGGTTCAGCAGGGCGATAAAGAGCCGGCGCCGTTTTCATTTATGAATGGCAAAATAGACCGGCCTCAAATACCCTGCTGGATTACCTATACCGACGAGAAAATACATAAGCTTATCCGCGACAACCTTGACAGGGCGCCGCTTTATACCGGCCAGATAAAATCCACGGGGCCAAGATATTGTCCAAGTATTGAGACGAAAGTTGTTCGCTTTGCCGACAAGACGCGTCATCAGATATTTCTGGAGCCGGAGGAGCAGGAGCAAAGAGTCATCTACTGCAACGGCATAAGCACGTCAATGCCTAAGGACGTTCAGGATGAAATGATAAAGCACCTGCCGGGCTGTGAGAACGCGAGGATTCTGCACTACGGCTATGCGATTGAGTATGATTATTGTCCCCCGATTCAGTTGAAGAATAATCTTGAGACAAAGAAAGTCGCGGGGCTTTTTATGGCGGGCCAAATCAACGGCACAAGCGGCTATGAGGAGGCGGCCGGTCAGGGAATAATTGCCGGGATAAATGCAGCCAGATTCTTGCAGGGGGCCGAGCCGATTGTCTTGGGCAGAGACCAGGCCTATATCGGCGTGATGATTGATGATTTACTTACCAAAGGATTGGGCGTGGAGGGGGTGGGAATTGTCGATGAGCCGTATCGGATGTTTACCTCGCGGGCGGAATATCGGCTGAGCTTGCGGTCGGACAACGCCGACCGACGCCTCACGGCAATCGGCAAATCGGCTGGCCTGGTCGACGGCAGAAGATGGGAGAAATTCCAAAATAAATTAAGCGATATCGAACGACTCAAAGAGTATCTGATGAAAACCCGGCAGGATGGGGTCAGCTTGTGGCAGCAGCTTCGCAGGCCAAACAGCCCGCTTGCCGAAACCCTGCACAATGACCTTAGGGTAAAAGAGGCCGGTTTCAGTAAAGAGGTCATCGATTCAGTGGTTATTGACGCCAGATACGAGGGCTACCTGACTAAACAAAATCGGTTAGCAGCACAATTGAATTCACTGGATGGCAAAAAGATACCGTCGGACCTGGACTACCGGATTATCGTGCATCTGCGCATGGAAGCAAAGGAGAAATTGTCATTATTTCGGCCTCAGACGCTTGGCCAAGCGGGCCGAATTTCCGGCATTACTCCCGCAGACATTACAGTCATTTTGGTGCACTTGAAAAAATATTATGACAGATAAAACCTGTGTCGATTATGAATTTGTCGCAAAACATTTATAACCAGGCCGTAGGTGTGACTGAGTCGAAGTTTAAGATTTGGCGCAACGCGGGTCTTTTGTTGACTTACAAATGCAATGCAAGTTGCGAGTTCTGTTATTACAACTGTTCGCCGCAGCAAGATGGTTTGATTCCGGTGGAGATGGCGATAATCGCCTGGCAATCGCTAAAAGAATTAGCCGGCGATAGTGCAAAAATTCATATCACAGGCGGTGAGCCGTTTTTATATTGGGACCGGCTGGTGGAGATTCTTCGGGAGGCGAAACAAAACAAACTAACTCCCGCTGATATGATTGAGACAAACGGCTTTTGGGCTAACGATGCGGAAATTATCAAAGACCGGCTCAAAACATTAGATGAGCTGGGAATGAATCGACTCAAAATCAGTTGCGACCCGTTTCATCAGGAGTACGTCGATATCGAGACAGTAAGACGGTTGGCGAAAACCGCGAAAGAACTGCTTGAGCCTGACCGTGTTATGGTGCGATGGGAAAAATACCTCGAAAATCCGGCTGAAATGAAAAACATCACGACGGCCGAACGCAATAAACGATACGTTGAGGCACTGAAGGATTATCCCTGTCGATTTACAGGCCGGGCCGCGGGGCATATTGCAGAACTTGTCGCAAAGGAAACGGTTGGGCAAATCTCAAAGTCGAATTGCAGCGATACCTTTCTCAGCGCAAAAGGCGTGCACATAGACCCATACGGCAACGTGTTCAGCGGAACCTGCAGCGGCATAATCATTTGTAATGTCAGCCGGATGCCGCTTGCTGAAATCTGGCGGAACTGGCGGCCCAGCAACAATAAGGTGATTGAAACACTATTTAGTTCTGGGCCTGCGGGATTATTGAATGAGGCGGTGAAGATGGGTTACAAACCAGCCGAACGATACGCCGGCAAATGCCATCTTTGCGCATCTATTCGCCAATTCTTTTTCGACAAAGGGCTTTACAAACCCACAATCGGCCCAGCCGAATGTTATATTGAAGCTGGCGCCTAATTGTTACTCAATCGGGAGGACCGCTCAGGCCGCCACCGCCGGGACCGCCGAAACCACCGGGACCGCCCCGGCCCATCATTGGACCTTGTATGCCGCGTTCCTGCATCCGCTCCCGCAGTGCCCGGCGGAACTGCATCATCTGCACCCTTGTATCAGCACTGATTCTTTCAGACCTTGCCCTCATTCTTTCAGGATTTGGCCGAGGGCGCTGTCGTAATCGCTGTCCGGTCGCGGTATCTGCGCCACGCGGACCGAACCCTGGCGGGCCGCCTGCACCAGGGGAGCCGAATATTGGCGGGCCGTTGGCATCGGGCGGGCCGAACCCCGGCGGCCCATTTGCGTCTGGCGGACGGTTGGCATTTCTGCCCGCCAAAAACTCCGCCCTTCTTGCCTGCATCCCGTCGATGATTTTGTCCAAGTACGCTGTGCGATTCTCCTCAGCCAGTGCGAAATACCCCTTTACCTCCGCTGTCATTCTCGCCCGCATTGCCTCGCCTATCTGCTCACCCATCTGGCGCCTGGTATCTTCATTGGCATCTCGGAACTGGTTGGAATCAAAATACTCTCGAATCTGGCGAGGATTCATCTTTGAGAAATCAGGTTTACTGAAATGCCGGACGGCAATCGGAACCGCAATGGCCATACCAGCAGCCAAGGCAATTGTTATAATGAGAATCGTTTTACGTTTCTTTGTCATATCCTTAATCCTGTTTTGTCAAATCGCCGACGTGCCAGTCGGCATATAAATAGTTTCTAGCACCCGATTTGCCGGCAGTTCCGTGAAACGTGTCGAAATCATTCATAACGTTTATGTTTCTTTCTTTAACGCCCATTTGAGCAGGGAATGACGAGCTTATCGACTGCCCGCCCAGACCTCCCGGCCCTTGTCCGTGGTATTGGTAGCTGGTCCCCCCTACCCTTAAATAGTATTTCTTGTCGATATCCGCCTTGCAGATGAAAACCTTTGGCTCCTGCAGCAGCGGACCTAAAAACTTCGTTATAGGGGGTCTGTATCCAGGGTCATTCGTATCTGTGATATACCAGGGATAGTCGCAGGCGGGCGGCATTATGTCGCGATTGTCATCGAGATACGCCCTGAAGGCAACGCCTATCTGCCGCAGATTCGACTTGCAGGTCGTTCGAGAGGCCGAGGCCCTGGCCTTGCCGAGCACCGGCACCAGTATTCCCATTAACAGCGCAATTACGCTGATAACCACCAATAGCTCCACAAGCGTAAAGGCCCGGGCTTGCGACCCGGTTGCATTGCGGCCCATTTTTGTATTTCCTGCTATGCGCATATAGTTATACATTCCACAATCAAATGACGGTCGTCGCATCGCGTATATTGCAGAAATTCGAGGGCGGTATCAACCAAGCTCTTTACAGATGTCGGCTATATAAGAGTCAAATCTGTCGGAAAGCGTTTTGCTCAAGTTTCGGGATGGCGCAAGCGACTCCGGCTGGATTCCGAAAAACACTACCTCATTCGGGCATTCACCCAGTTGCTTAGAGAGGTTTATCACCTGCAGAATATCGGCCTCGTGCAGAGAATAATGGTTTAGCTTCTTGACGCTTTGGACCTCGTCGGCGGTAAACCGCCTGATTGTGCCCGGCTCGGCGCCCATTTGGGCGCAGTCGATGATGACGGCCTTTTTTCGGTTTGCGATTAAATGGAGCAAAGCCATACCTGCTGAGCCGGCGTCGATAAAATCGACGAGGGGGAATTTATCCTGCTGAGTTGATAGTCGCCTGAGTAGATGAACGCCGATACCCTCATCGGACAAAAGCGCGTTGCCAAGTCCTATGACGACGACGTCCTTCTTGGGTGATGTAACTGTCACCGGACAAACCGCACATTGAGGAAATGAGTCGAGCAGGAGATGCAGGGGTCGTAGGCGCGAACTAACATTTCGAGTTTCAAGCGGATGTCTTTCTCGCCCTGGTCGAGAATCTCAGGCAGCAGTTTCTCAAAGTCCTTCTGGATATTGGCGTGGTTCTGATTTGTCGGGATGCAGATGTCGGCTGCGACGCAGTTGCCTTTCTTGTCGAATTCGTATTCGTGGAAAAGGATGCCGCGAGGCGCCTCGACGCAGCCGGCACCTTTGCCGGCCTTCGGCGCACTCGTTACCTTCTCGTCTTTGAGGCCCTTTGTCAGAAGCTGGTCGATAAGGGCGATACTCGTTTCGACGATGTGGAAGCACTCGACGAGCTGGGCCACAGTGTTCATATAGGGATTACAGCAGCCCTTTTGGAGGCCGAACGTTTTTGCAGCGTCTTTGGCCATTGGCGAGAGCAGTTCAGCGTTGTTGTTGAATCTCGCCAGTGCACCCACTGCGTATGCGTCGCGGTGCCACTTTGCCCACTTGGCCGTCGATTGCTCGACGATGTATTCGTTTGCCACCTCGTGCCATTTTTCAATCGGCACAACCGCACCTTTGTTATCGTTGGATGTGATGCCGCCGTGATAAAAAGTATATGTCGGCGGGTTGGTCTGTTTGAGGGACACATATTCGGTGGGGCGTTCAAACTTCGGGATATTGGCTGCGACGCTCAAGACCGCATCAGCAATTTTATTCAGGTCGGGAACGGCGTCCTTAAGCGTTTGCTGCAACTGGCGCAATTGTTTTTCGGTTGGTGTTCGCGTCAAGCCGCCCGGTATCAGCGTTACGGGGTGCGTTGTCCTGCCTGCAAGCAAATCCGACCATTCGTTTGCAATCCTGTGGGCCTTGACAATCGTCTTGACGACGTCTGCGGCCCTGGCGACCAACGGCACGACCGAAGGCGCATCGAAAAAGTCGGGGGCAGCCAAGTATCCGACGTGCAGGGTATGGCTTTGAAGCTGCTCGGAATAGTGCATAAGTATGCGGATTTTATCGGCCTGCTCGGAGACCTTCAGACCCAGAGCGGATTCCACCGCCTTGGTGGCTGCAAGCGAATGTGTGATAGAGCATATCCCGCATATCCGCGAGACAATCGTCTGGATGTCCTGATAGCTTTGGCCTCTGACCATCGCCTCAAAAAATCGCGGTGCCTCTGGCACCTGCCACTGGAGCTTTTCGATTCTGCCCTCGGTGATGTTGACAACGATGTTGCCGTGTCCTTCCACGCGTGTGATGTGATGAACGTTGATATCCAAGCTTTTATGCATTTGTAGGCCCCTGACCAGTTCCAAAAAGAACCATCTTGCCTTTCAATTGTTCCACGCTCAATCCATATCTGTTGATTACATCTTTTGCGGCGTTGGTGTTTGGGTCATCGACGTAGCCGCGGCAGCCGAAGCACCTGAAACCCGATGACGGGCATCTTGCGCCGCAGCCAGCCCTTATCACAGGCCCCAGACAAACCTGTCCGTAATCCCAAAGGCAGGGATTACCCTTCGCCTTGCATTCGACGCAGACCGGATACTCCGGTATCTCCGGCTTCTTTCCCATAAGCAGGCAGCGAATGATGTATGTGAATTCCTTCCTGTCTATGGGGCAGCCGTGGATTTTGTAATCCACCTTTACCACTTCATCCACGGCCTTCGTCGGCGTGGTGTCAAGATGAGGCATATTTGCCGATTTGCCATATACGCATTGTTTGACATTCTGCATTTCGAAGTTGTTCTTGAGCTTGTTTATGCCGCCGATTGTGGCACAGGCGCCAAGGGCGATTAAGGTCTTGGCCCTTGTCCGTATAATCTCAAGACGTTTTTCGTCCTCGGGTCTTGTGATTGAACCTTCGATAATGGCTATGTCATATTCGCGGCTTTGCTCACTCATTGCCTCACGCCACTCAACCACATCGATTGCATCGATGAGGTCAAGTAGCTCCTCTTCGAGATTGACTATTTGCAACTGGCATCCTTCGCAGCAGGCAAAGTCGAAAATAGCAACTCTGGGTCTATCCATTTTAGATTGCCTCCGGGGCCAAATTCAGGTCCGAATAACGGAATACTGGGCCATCCACACAGGTGTAAAAGTTATTTATCTGGCAGTGGCCGCACTTGCCGACGCCGCACTTCATTTTTCGCTCCAGATTGAGGAAAATATTCTCGTGCGGAACTTTGGCCTCATCCAGCGACAGCAGCACGAACTTGTACATAACCGGCGGCCCGCAGATGAAAACAAGCGCCGAGCGAAGCTCGGCCTCTATTTTGGGAATGAGCGTTGTAACGACGCCGACGTTGCCCAGCCAGCAGTCGTCGGTCTGGTCAATTGTTTCCATAAATCGTATGTCATCCCTATGGGACCAGGCGTCGAGTTCCGAGTGGAAGAACCTCTGTGCCATACATTTTGTGCCTAACAGGACCACAAGCTCTTTATAGTCGACCCGATTATCGAGGATGTAATTGACGAAGGAGCGCTGAGGCACCAGTCCGATTCCGCCGCACACGAACACGACGTTTCTGCCCTTCGCTTCTTCGACGGGGTACGTTCCTTTTCCATACGGGCCTCGTATTCCGATTTTGTCACCAATCCTGAGCCGGTGGATTGCATTGGTAACATTGCCGATTCGGCGGACGACCAGCTCAAAGTAGCCCTTCTGAGTCGGCGAGGAAGATATTGTTATAGGCGCCTCCCCGACGCCGGCGAGGGAAACCTCAACAAACTGACCCGGGATGAAATCGAACGGCTCGCTGTCGTCGAGCGTAAGCCGAAGGTACATCTCGGTGGGGTTCATCAGCCGCTTTTTCTCAAGCGTTACCAGCCGCGGCAGATAAATATCCTTTTCAACAGCACACCGCTCACACATTGCCAATGCTCCTTATTTTGGAAGGTCGAATCATTTGACGCCCAGGTCCTCAATGAGTTTGTTGTACACCTTAATGGGATTTGCAATATCCGGCAGACACACGCCCACGCAGCGTCCGCATCCCACACAGGCCATTATCTGACTGCCCATCTTCTCAGGCACGTATTTGGCCTTTCGATAAAGGCGGTGTCTGAAACGGTCGGCGCGTTTCTTCCTGAACTCGTGTTCGCCTGCCACCTTTGTAAAGCCGTCGAGCAGACACCCGTCCCAGCATCTGGTCCTTTTGCCCGCTATCAGGCCCCAGCTCACGTCATCCTGCACGTTGAAGCAGTAGCAGGTCGGGCAGACGAGGTTGCAGGAACCGCAGCTAAAGCAGGTTCGGGCCTTTTCTTCCCAGATAGGATGCTTGTATGCTCCTTCGAGCAGCGTCGGCAGATAAGCTGAGTCGCAGTTCAGCTTGTGATTATTGAGCCGCTTCTCGTTTTCAGCCCAGACCTTCTCTCTTTTCTCAATGTCTTTTGCAGCAGCATCGACGGCGCCGCCTGCCTTTGCCAGCAGCTTGTCGCCTTTTTCCGAATTGCTCTCAGCCAGATACGCATCGCCGATATCGGTCAGCAGCACTTCAAAACCATCTTTCACCGTTGCCGTCCCCATCGATGCCGCAAAAACGTTCTTCGAAGGCGTTACTACGTCACAGGCGATTATCGTGGCGTTGTGTCGCCTTTTCATATAGTGGCAGTCGAAATTGTCCTGGCTAAAGAGCTGGTCTAACTGGGTTAACGCCACCATATCATACGGGTGCACGCCCAGCAGGACAAACGCGGTGTCGTCGAAGACCGATTGGTAGCTGTCCCCCACTTCGTAAGTCAGCAGCGTTTCCACGGGCGGCAGGAAGAACTTCTTGGGTGGCTGCAGCGTCACGTCATAATCCAGGCGAAGCTGGTCTGCCGAGTCAAGCTGGTCGAAATCGAAGCGGTCGCCTTTGGCGCACACGCCGAAGACCTTTTGCTGCTTTATGACGGCATCCACAAACCGCTTGAAAGCATCTTTGCTGATTTTCTTCGTCCTCATCTTCTGCCTCAGTCAAAAATATCATTTAATTTTCTTTGCTTGAATCTCCACAGCCGCTTATGCCAACCTTATTCAACGATATCTTGCAGCTATACTGCCTCAGGGTAGTGATTGAGTTCACATTTACAAAGCAAAAGAACGACTAATGTATGAAACTTTACATAGTCCTGTCAAGTTAATCAGGATTAGCTGAAAGGATTGTTCGGCATAACCTTTATAGGCAGCGGGACTTACGCAAATTACCGTGGCGTGTGAAATTTTTTTGAGGGCGCCTCATTAGGGGGTGCCCCGCCGCAACAAAAGCATAAAAGCCGGTTTGTTGTGCACAGACGATACAATCGTTAAATCGCTCAAATTTCAACCATCTGTCAGGCACGCATTTTTTTCTCACTACGCCCTTTCCTATACTATTAAGAGGGTCTGTATGAAGAAGGGGACAAATTCAAATTTAAAGTCAGAGGACTGAATCTTACGAAATAACATAAAAAGGTAATCTATGAGAATCCCGTCAGAACTACCCGGAGGCAATACTATGAAAGCCGTCAGCAGAACCTCGGCGCCCAGATGGTGGGAAAGGGTCGTTGTTGGCATATTGCTTGTGACGGCTGTTGTCTGTGCGCGTGCGGCGCAGCCCGCCGACGGCTTGGTTAATGCCGCCTGTCCGCCAAAAACACTTCAGGCGATTGCCCGCATTTATATGGCGCACGGAGATTACGAAAAGGCCGAGAAATTCGCCTATAAGGCGCTCGATGCTACCTTAACAAAAGAAGGGACCGAAGAGGATATAATTTCCTGCCTGATGGACATCGTGTGGGTTTATAAAAACCAGGGTCGATTGTTCGAAGCCGAAAAAACCTGCCTGCTCGGCCTGCAATTGCAGCAGCAGTTATACTATAAGGACCATCCATACATCGCCTACACGCTGCGGATTCTCGGTTCGATTTACCAGGCCCAGGGCAGGTATTCTCAGGCAGGCGAATCGCTCGACGGGGCAATGACGATTATTCGCAAATGTCATTTAGCGGATGACCCTGTGATTGCGTCATTTGAGGTTGACATCGCCCGGCTGCTGGTCGCCGAGGGCAGGTTCACGGAGGCCGAAGCAACGTATGAGCGGGCGCTTCGGCTCATCAGCGATTATTACGGGACAGACCATCTTTATACGGCGGGAGTGCTGGGCGATATCGCAAAACTGTATTACCTTCAGGGCAAATACGAAGAGGCGGAACAACTGCTGGATTGCGCGATGACTATTCAACAGCAGGTTTTCGGCCAGGGGCACCGTTTGCTTGTCCAAAACCAGTTGACAATGGCGAGAATATACCAGGCCAGGGGAGAGTCCGCCCGGGCTGAGCAGATTTTGACCGATGCACTTGCCGTGGCACAGGATAATCCAGGTTTTTTCGAACCTCTAAAGGGCGAGATTTTTACAGTGATGGCGGAGGTTTGTCTCAATTCGGGTAGATATACCGAAGCCCAGGTTGCCTGCGACAAAGCGATACGTATTCTTGAGGAATCAGTCGGGCCTGACAGCGATATAACCGCAATGGCGCTAAACTGCCGGGTTCGGCTGTATATTCTTGATGGTAAATACGACCAGGCGTATGAGCTTGGATGCCGGGTCCTGACCTCGCTCGAAACGGCCCTTTCGCCCTCGCATCCGAGTATTATCGCGGTCAACGAAACCGTGGGTTTGGCTCAGGAAGTCCAGATTGCGGCGCAGATTGCAAAGACGGACGAAAAGTCCCCTCAGTTCACTCCGTAAACTGCCGCACCGGCCTACCAGCGCATCATCAAGCTGACGTTTAATCTTGCGTCACCCGCGTCGGTGTCTTCGGTCTTCTTCAGTGCAATGCCGCAATAAAGGGCCGCGCTGAAATTGTCGCCGATTTCGGCAAGAACCCCCGGACCAATCGACGCAAATGTCTGATGTCCTTTCTCCGTGTCGGTTGGGTCGTTTATACTGGCCCTGCCGAAATCAATAAAGGCAAGCGGCGCTAGTTTCTTCAATCCCCACTTTTTTGCCTTCGATTTATCTGCCGTCTCCGCTGCCGCTCCTGAAACACCCTTTGTCTTTTCATATCTGATTATGTCAAACTCATACTGCACCGAAGCCAGGACCCCGCCGTCGGCAATGAATTCATATTCCTTATAACCACGGACGGTGTACATCCCGCCGAACGGCGTCATCTTTGCCGGCACCAAGCGGTCGCCGGTTACCACCCATTTGAGTGTGGTGCTGAGCCGGCTGACCTTGTTTGGGTCGAGGTTTCGGCTGTGCATAGCTGAAAGGGTGTGGATTGCAAAATCCCGCTGGGCGTCTGTCCTTGCTATTGTGAATTCTTCCTCGTCCGAGCCGCCCATACTCGCAGTGTATTTGTAGCCCAGCGAGGTATTTGACACGTCGTCGCGCTTGTGAATATCGGCAGCGATGCCCCACAGGTTCATTCTTACGTTGCTGGCCGTATATTCAGGGAACAGCGATGGGGTGACTTTGCTTCGCTCCTGGCTGATTGAACCGATGACATCGAAGAACCAGTCATTAGTCTGCCATACGTTGTAGCGTAGATTGGCGCCGATGAATTTTCCGCCGCCGACGAAAGCGATGTCGCTGGCCTCGGGGCTTAGGTCGAATTCACTGTAACCACCGTAGATGTTGAGTCGCAACCCCGGCCCAGTCAGGGGGATATCATAGCTGCCGAACAACGAATAATTGTCCTCCAAAGTCGAGTCCAGCGGCGCCTGATACATCGCAGAAAACGAGTCGTCTCTGCCGAGCAGGTTGGTGTTGATGACGCCGAATCTGGGGTTCCACTGTCGCTCCTTCGTGCCGGAGTTGTCCATCTGGATGAAGTAGTGCCACGGGCTGGCCTCGTAAATGCCGTAGTTGACCGCCAGCGTGTTTGGTTCGGCGCCCTGGCTCACCACTGCCGAGACGTACATGTCAGGGTTCAGGTTCAAAAGGTTGATATAGTCATCGAGCCGTTTTCGATTCACGACGTCGCCCCGCTTGACGGGCGACCAGCCCAGGACGGCATTGGCGTCGAGATGCCCTTTTTCCACCACCGTTTGGTTTACATCGTAGAATCTTGTGCCGACGGCGATTACACGGGCCTCGATGACGTCAACCGGCAAAATGCCGTCCTTAAGCTCCGCCCCGCCCTTGAGCGCCTCTGCGGGCACGTACACGTAGATGCCTCCGTAATTTCTCTGCTGGTAAACCGACAGCACATATTGCGTAAGCCCCTGAATCGTGCGGGTCGATACCTCGTGTGCCGTGCCCGGGGTCAGTATCGTCTCGAACAACGGCGTAAAGTCATAGAGGTATTCGCTGCCGGTCTCGGCTATGGGCTTATCCGAAGCGTTGAATACAATCGGCATACCGGCCAACAGCTCCGCCGTAGAAATGAGCGTATTGCCGCTAAAGCGAATCTCTTTGACCGCCAGGCGGGCGGTGGTGTCGCCCGGCAGTTTGACCCCGGCGAGCCGCTGCTTTGCGGTCGCCAGACGCACTTTCATATCTATTTTGGCCAGCGCCTCGGTGAACTCCGTCTCAATTTGTTTTTTCTGACCGGCAAGCTTTTCCGCGGGCGCCTTGGCATCCAGCTTTAACAGTTTGTCGTTTCTTTCACGGGTTGCCTGTTCGATATCCGCTTTTGCCTGCTTTCTTGCTTCGGCGGCCTGTTTCTCGAACTGTTTTTGCTCTTCTTTTTTGGCCTTGGCTGCCTGAGCCGCCTCTTGTTTTGCAATGGCAGCGGCCTGGCGCTGTTCTTTGAACTGTTGTGCCGGCTTTTCCGCGGCCATTGAGCTTGCCAGTCCGAAGAATATAACAACCCCAATCCACTGCACGAAGTTTTTAGCCGTTTTCATATAGTGCATCCTCTAATGTATCTTCTTAAAATGTACTTACTCTGAGTTAATCGGCTTTGCGATGCTCTTATTTTTAGCGAATTCCCAGATGTTGATTGTTCGCACGCTGGTATGACGACCCTGTGGAACTTATGTGAGGATGGGTAATAGTAAAGTTTTTGTGATGGGGACTTGTATACGACAGTTGTGGCAGCGCGGCACGACAGGGTAATTGCCGCCGATGTTAATTTTGTTTGCACGCGGGAAGTTTCCGCGTTATCAATACTGATAATGGCGTTTTTGGTGCAATGTGGCTCACGGAGTAAATCAGGGGCCTGCCTGTGTCGATATATTGGTAATGAGTCGCGGATGCGCAGCGGTTGGACGACCCCGGTGCGTCAAACAGGGCGGTTTGTGATCTCGATGCTTAAGGGACAGGACGCTTTTATGGATAACGCAAAAAAAACACGTTCGGCTGTTTATGTGGTGAATCTCGCAGCTTTGCTTGCGTTCGGCGTCCTTTTAACCTGGAGTTTGACTTGTCGTGCCGAAATGCCGCGTCTGTTTGCTAATGTGTCCTATTACCTGACCTTTATACTTATCACGGTCTGGGCGGTACACGCGGCGCTCTTCGGCAGGGCGGCGGGATTTTCGCCCATCCGCCTGCTGAAATCATACTGGCCGGGCGTCTCGATCGCTTTTGTCCTGACCTGCGTCGTCTTTCTTTCGGTTAAGGTTGGCTTCAAAACCCTCAGCGACGAAACCAACCTGTTGTCTGTGTCGAGGTCTATGCTCGACGACAAAACCGCCTACAATACCACTACAGCCAAATACTATTACGGCAACCTCCAGCCCATAAACCGGGACATACCGAAACGGCCTCTCGTCTTTCCTTTTCTTGTTTACCTTCTTCACGCCGTCACCGGCTTTCGTTACCAGAACGCCTTTGTTCTCAACTTCATTGTCCTGTTTCTGCTGCTGGCGGGGGTTTTTATTCTGACAAGAAAGCTCCTCGATTTTGCCTCCGCCCTGGCGGCATCATTGCTCGTCCTTTCCTATCCCGTTGTCTCAGTTTTTGCGACGTCTGCCGGGTTTGACCTGCTTAACAGCGTATTTTTTATTCTGGTCCTGGCTGTTGTTTACTGCTTCATTCGCAATCCTTCTTCCGCCGGCTTCTCCTTCATCCTTGCCTGTCTGCTGTTTTTCGCAAACATTCGCTACGAATCGATACTTTTCCTGCCGCTTATTCCGCTGTTGCTTTTGCCAAAGATTAAATGGCAGTACGTGAAGGACTCGTCGCATCTTCTTTGTTTGACTCCGCTTCTCAATCTTCCTTTTATATGGGAGCGCATTCTTCAGCCGAAAGGTCAGTTTGAAAGTTTTAAGGACGTGCAGCTTTTCTCCTTCGGCTCGCTCGCCGGGAATTTGAAATCATTTGCCGGCAACCTGCTCGATTTCGACTATCGCCTGCCTTACGCGGGAATTGTCACGCTCGCAAGCGTCCTGATATTTTTGTATCTGATTGCGCAGATTCTGCGAAAGAAAATTCCCCTGCAAAGCCATCATCAATACTTCCTTCTGGTTTTGTTGATATCCGTCGGCATAAGCACCGTGATGTATTTCGCTCATTTCTTCGGGTATTATACGCATCCGTCATCGGCCAGATTCTTTATTACGCTTTCAATATTCTTCGCCCTTTGCCCCATCGTTCTGCGGATTGCCAACCCGCGATTGATTTCAGGCCGGGTGCTGTTGCTGCTCGCGGTCATCTCCTTTCTTTACTATCACCCGATTGCCGTGGAAGGCCGCATTATAAACACCCTGACGCTGAACAGACAGACCAACCACTGTATTGATTTCATCAAAAAACTCGATGACAAAAATATCCTTATCGTCTCCTCTCGACCCGGTCAGTATGTCGCCCTCGGCTGTGGCGCTGTCGACTTCGCCTATGCAAACAAGAACAAGGCCTCTTTATTGAACGAAGCCCAACGACATTTGTATTCAAAAATAATAGTATTCCAGGAAATATTGTACCAGACAGGCAATCCCAGCGGCGATACCGCTCTTGACCCCGCATATAACTTAAAGCCGCTTCACGAAATTCAATTCACCGCCGAAGCATTCCTGAGGATTTCCGAGGTCACCCTCGCCGCCGAACCTCGATAAAATCGAGATGGTGCACCAACGGGCCTGAGTTTGTATCGAAGGTGGTTAAGAAGTGGCTTAAGGCAACGGGCGTAGATACTCTGTATATCGCTCCCGGCAGTCCCAGGGAGAACGGCTATATCGAGTCATTTAACAGCAGGCTCAGAGATGAGCTGCTCAATAGGGAACTGTTTTTGAGTATTAGTGAATTGAGATATGTTGTGGATCGCTGGCGGATGGATTATAATCACTATCGTCCACACAGCAGCCTGAACTACATGGCTCCTGCGGCGTTCGGGGCGACGTGTCAATCTTCCGATTCCGCTACGCTCCATCGGAAGATTGAGGTAGAGGATGATGAGGAAATACTCTCATTTGAGGTGGACCAAAAATAGGGAGCAGGTCAGTCCCTTTGAGCTTGTCAACATGGGGGGTATGAACTATCACCGGTAAACCATGCTTATTGGCAATATGAAGTTGTTTGATAAAAGCAACTTCCTCATTTTTAGTGGCAGCGTTTAAGCCTATTTCTCCGACAGCAATACATCTATCATGTCTTAGATACTCATCAATCTCTTCAAGGACTTCATCTACCAATCCTAAATCATCCGCTTCCTTGGGATTTACTGCAATTGCGGCAAAGTGATCTATGCCGAATCTTGCGGCACGAATAGTTTCAAATTCCAGTATTAACCGAAGGTAATCAAGGAAAGAGCCTGCATAGCGCCGATTTGTTCCCAGCCAAAAAGACGGTTCGACGCACACCCGTATATTTTCTGAATACATCTGCCGGTAATCATCTATTGTTCGGGAAAACATGTGGATATGTGGTTCTATTATTAACATAGAAATATCCACTTCGTGTACATACAAGATACAAACAAAAAAAAGACCAATATTAAAGACTTAGTGTATTTTCATTTGCCATCTTCAAAATATGGCTGACCAGACTTAAATAACTCTAAACGCTTCTGAAATTTAGTTTTTGCTTCATTTCGACCTGCCGAGTCTGCCAATTGTAAAGCTTGTTCTGTGAGAGTAACTGCCTTAGAGAATTCTCCTGATGCCGCATAAGACACTGCTAAAGTATCCATTAGCTCCAAGCTTTTATAATTGGTAAGAGTACAAGCTTTTAATGCAATTTGTACAGCTTCTTCAGGATTGAAGGAACTTGTATCTTTGCGTGTAGCTAATAACCAGGCAAGATGGTTAAGTGCTTCAACATAGTCTGGTTTGATCTGCAGCGCCCGGCGATAGTGCCTGACAGCTTCGTCAGGATTATCCTGAGTTACCAAAAGAACACCAAGAGTTTTGTGGGCATCAGCATCATCAGGTGAAATCTCAAGGAGTTTTTTATATTGAGTTACCAAAAGAACACCAAGAGTTTTGTGGGCATCAGCATCATCAGGTGAAATCTCAAGGAGTTTTTTATATACTTGAACAGCTCGTTCTAAATCGTCTTGTGTTAGTAATACTTCCTCTAGCATTTTGTATCCATTTACACTATTAAAATCAATTTCAATCACCTTTTCAAGCTTTTCAAAAGATGCCGCCGCTTCATTGAGTTTGCCGGCCTGAGCTAAAGATGTTCCCAACAGAAAATACAGACGATGGTCATTTGGGGCGAGTAGAATTGCTTTTCTCATATATTCTAAACCTTCTTCAAATTTACCCTGTTCGCATAAAATTTTTCCCAAATTAACTCGGGTTTCAACCAACTCCTCATCGAGCTCTACTGCTCTAATATATTGCTTAATTCCCTGGTCTTCTTTGCCAAGCATGACGAGAGCTATTCCATAGCTATTAAATGCCGATGGGTCGTTATATTGTGGATCTATAACAAGCATTTTATCAAAACATATACAAGCCTGTTCGGGTAAACCTGACCTGACCAGAATGTCACCGATTACGTGGTAGACCTGGGGATTTTTCGAGTCAAGATCCAGGGCGCGTTGAAAAAGCATTGACGTTTCTAGTGGCGAATTACGGAAACGTAATTTGGAAGCATAGACGATAAGACCTTGCGCATCGTAGCAAAGATCAACCAACTCATCAAGCAAAGGATCGGGAGCTTCATAAAATCGCCAAGTCATTGGCTCAGCATGGTCAAGCGATTTCTGCATTTGGTCGGTTCGCCCGAAGTGCTCATGAACCAAAGCCATCATGCGGTGTAGACCGGCAAAATCAGGATTCGATTCGATGGCTTTTTCCAAATGCTTTTGTGCAACCTCCCATTTTGACGTGTCCATGGCAATACGTGCAAGCCCCATGTGCGCATAGAGATTGAAAGGCGTAAGATACAGACATTTTTCATAGCTGGCTTGGGCTTTATTAATCTGATTGCCTTTGTAATATAAATCAGCCAGTTTTAGTATCGCCGGTGTGTAACCAGGATTCGAACTCAGCATTTTTTCCATGAGCTTGATTGCCGAATCGTTTTGGCCTCTCATCTGTTTAATCATAGCCAAGTAATAAAGCCAGCTCGAATTTCCGGGATTAAGGTCAATCGCCACTTGGTAACACCGCTCAGCATGTTTATAAAAGTTATTTGCGTGATATAGTTTGCCAAGATTTCCTATGGATTCTCCGATCTGCTGATTAGAGGCGCCAGAATATGCACTCTTTCGAATATTTTTGTATTCCGATTCGATTTTCTGCCTTAATACTTTGTTTTGACTGCTTAAGTCAGGTGCTTGGGGCAAAAGGTTCTTGATGGGATCATGCAAGCTTCTACTGATCAACACCACAAACAGCGTCAGAGACAGTACTATGAAGGCTAATAAAGCCGGCAAGAGCAAACGTCTAATTAAAATAGACATAGGTTTCCCTTTGTGTTTCAATATTGTATTCCTTGAATGAAAGTCTTCATTCAGACAATACTTTGAAGATTTACGTGTTTTTGCTCTCATTTGACAATTTTTCGTTCTGGCCAAATATTTCGCCACAGAAGTATTCGGCTCATGCGGTCATAAGGGGGATAAGCGTAAAAAGCGCCGGTGACGAAGTCTATCCATCCATCATCGTCCATGTCTGCGGAATCGAGAACAAGCAGATGCGTCGGGTTTGATGTCAAGTTATGGGGAGTGAATCCCATTTTCCCATCGTTCTCGAGCCAGATCATAGATTGAGCTTGTGGGTCAAGCCAATTGTTAAACGCACTTACAACAACAATATCCAAATCTCCATCATTGTCGACATCTACAGCGTTAGCAGAATAGGCGCCGGAGAAATCAATTAGTCGGTGGTATTCGAACTTCAAATTACCTTTATTTTCCAACCATTGCACACCATGCCAGGGACGAGGACCGGGAGGAATATAATCGAACGCATCACCGTTAGTGTAGAGGATATCCTGGTCGCCATCCTGATCCAGGTCTACTATCGAAATACCACTGCTGCCAAAATCCTCGTTCGTCGAGCCATAAATCAGGTGGGGTTTGAAATTTCCTTTTCCGTCGTTTTCAAAAATGTAAATCTCTTCCCATTCCTGTGAGACTAAAGCCACAATGTCAAGGTCGCCATCATTATCCATGTCCGCTATCGGGGTATGGATTGTGCCGGACAAGCTTAGTAATATATGGCTGTCAAATTGCCAATTACCTTTATTCTCCATCCATCGTATTTCGCCGTCATCATAGCCAAACTCTGCCACAGCCAGGTCAATATCGCCGTCGCCGTCTAAATCTCCGGCCCTGACATCAGTAACACGAGCTATCTTGTCTATTAAGACATGGTTTGTAAATTCCTGCCGGCCGTTGTTTTCGAGGACAACCACCCCTCCAATCTTATCGTTACTCGGGAAAATCATAGTCATTTGGGCTACCAGCAGATCAATGTCTCCATCTAAATCAATATCACAAGGCCAAACATGGGCTGGTCCTCGAATCTGGGAGCCGATTTTCCTTTCGACATACGTCCCCTTTGGGAACTGACGAATCCAGCAAACATAATTCAATTTAGCATCGCAAATTACCACGTCCTTGAGACCATCTTTATCAAGGTCTGTGATTTTCAAATGAGTAATCCAGGGTTTTGTATCACCAACCGGCTCGCCAATAGCGGTTTTTTCAAGGAACTGGATTGTTTGAGCCGATGATGATTTTACTGAAGACCACTCAAAGTGCCTGTTTTCTTCGATGCTTTTGCTGAAGGTGTTTTTTAGATATTTACCTAATGGCTGACCCCGTCGGTTGGCTTCATAGCTGACAATTGCCAGG
>Ga0315294_10001911_pt1 | contig 22867 bp, 18 predicted proteins | sample YL17G13_40_MG_FD_203626 | JGI IMG/M metagenome (GOLD analysis project Ga0315294, IMG submission 203626) | Sediment microbial communities from Yellowstone Lake, YNP, Wyoming, USA - YL17G13_40 | ecosystem: Environmental > Aquatic > Freshwater > Lake > Sediment | place: USA: Wyoming | collected...
GGGCTGACAATAGAATGTACCCTCAACTGGGGTACTGTGATGACCAACTGGCTCAACTCCGGGGCTGTGGCACCAGAACCTCCTGTGGTGGGACAGTAACAGAAACAGGCTCTCTTAGTCACAAAGTTATGGCAAAAAAGTGGGGGCACGGCGAATACCGTGCCCCCTTTCCACAACTAACGATATCCCACTGATACCTATGAGACCTGTTCCACCGCTTGCTCCAAATCCTTCGGCAATGGCGCTGTGAATTCCACCCATTTCCCATTCGACGGCAGGTTAAAACCGAGGCAGCTTGAATGAACGGAAGGCTTTTCTACGCTCTTTAGTGAGGAGAATTGAGATAGACAAGGGGCAGGTAACAGTTCACTATACACTGCCGATGCCGCCTGATGGTAAATCATCCGAACAGGCAGGAGTTCTGCCTATGGGAACCTCTGGTGGAACTGGGGGTATAATACACAGAACTTTTTTGCTGGCCTTTGGCTTAACTGCCTAGACCTAATTTCTCAACTCTCCACTGCATCTTTACATATTATAAGCAAAAGTGCAATTGGAAGCATTCTGGACTGCTGTCGCTCATTAAACGAAACAAGCTTTTGTTCACTTTGGTGCCCTCAGGTGACGCGGGTTCAAACGTTGGAACTGCATTAAATTGCACAATCTGACGTTTTAGTTCGATTATGCCTAGTGACTGTTATAGAATAATTGACTTTTAAACCATTTACTCCTAGAATAAGTACCTCTTTGAGAGCTAAGGCAGAATCAGAGAAAAAGGTGAACTGGAGCGTCTGAGGTTATCTCAGTGGTACCATAGAGGGAGTGATGAGCAATGAGAAATATAGTGATACTTGGTGCCTCGAAACTCGGTAAAGGGCCTTGGCGTCCAGGGAAAAAGGTTACGACATTTGCTTTCCTAGGCGGTTCTGAGATAGATTTTAGGGAGGCAGAGCTTGAGGAAGGTGTCACTGAAGTCAACGTAATATCTATCTTGGGAGATGTCAACATTGTGGTTAATCCAGATATACCGGTAACTATTTCTGGAATATCGGTTTTAGGCTCAAGAAATATTACTCGGTCCAAAGAGGAATCTAATTTTAATACTAAAAAGTTAATCCATGTAAAGACAACCTGCATTTTAGGTGGATGTTATATAGATGAGTTCAGCGAATACGAGGATGAATGGACTTAAGCCTTCTAGCAAATTGATATGGCTCAGCTTTAAGATCGGCACATAAACCGCTTGCCGAGCGTTTGATACACTGTATGGTATTCTGAGTAGTAGATTTGAAAAAGGAGCCGGAAATGGCAAAAAAGACTGATGGCAACCCCGAGGAAGAACAGAAACACGAACAGACTGATGTCGAGAAAGAAGTAGCCCGCAAAGGTACTTTCAAGATAGCTACGAAAACGCTCCCTGCTATTCTGGATGAGATCGATGAGAACATCTGGGATATAGCTAACGCTTTGCGCAGGTCAGAGCAGGCGGCTAAAGAGGCAGGGAAGGCTGCGGAAGCCGCGATACAGGCTGCTGCCGAAGCTGGTTTGAAGGCAGGTGAGGCAAAGGCAACTGGACAAGATATTCAGACAACGGCAAAGAGGGCAGAAGAGGCTGCTAAGGAAGCGATAGAGAGGGCTAGGGAAGCCGGGCTTGCTTCAGATGAGGCCAGGAAAACTGCTGAAGCTGCGCTGCGGGCAGCGCAGGAGGAAGCTGAGCGAGCCGCAAGGGCCAGTGCTGAAGCTAAACGAGCTGCTGAGGAAGCAGCTCGGAGAGCTAAAGAAATTGAAGCCAAGGCTGCGCAAGTGGCTGGTGCAGCTGGTACGGTTGCTGATCTAATGAAGAAGACACAAACGATGATTGAAAAATCAGCAGCAGAAGAAGAAGCAGCCCATGCACGTATGATTGAGGCCGCTAAGGCGGTATTAAAAAGCTTCCTCACTTCTTGGCAGTTTGTTGTGATCCTGCTGACAATCGTTCTTATAGCCGTGTCAATAGCTGTAGCTTTGATGTCTATGCAGTAGTCAGCATTTACAGGGAGATCACAAATGACAGACAAAACAATGGAAGTAAAGATACACGAGATATTCGAGATCAGGATTCACGGCAACAGCCTTACCGGCCCCATTACCTGCCTCGAATCCATGCCTGATTGCGTCCACCTTATTTCTGCATCACAGACCAAAGGATCGGATGATAGCAAAGGCTCAACTACATTTGCATTCAAGTTCCTTCCGTTATGGGCAGCGGATACGTATATCAAATTCCGTCTCATCGCCAGCGACGGCCGCAGCCAGGAGAGCATAAGCTATCACCTCTTGATCAAGGGTGTCATGGATGTTAAGGTCTGGAAAGTCCGTCCCATCAGAAAATGATGGCGATTTCGTCGCACCTGGCGAGTAAACTCACTAAATTCTCAGCGGATTAGAGCATAGGTCTTCGGCGAGGGACGTGGATTTGAATCCCCCGGATGCCCCCAAGTGACGGGAGTTCGAACGAGTTGAAATGATCACTCTCTAGCTGAGCAGATTAGCAAGGTCAAGGATTAGATGCATCTATTCCAGGTCGGCCATCATCATTTATCGTTGGAGACGCAACGGATCCCGTCCGGATGAAAGATCAATGTCGCGCATCTATTGCAGTGATCGCAGCCGTTGACGTAATTGGGATCAGCCATGGCGTGATTCACAAAGGCGGGATCCTTAAGCAGCGCCCGTCCTATCTGAACGAAGTCAAATTCCCGCATTACGGTTTCCAAGCTCTCCATTGTACACACTCCGCCAATGTAGCACAGCTTGGCATTCTTGATTCGGTCGCGCACCCTCTTGGCCCCTTCAAGGAAGTAGAGCTCTTCGTAAGGGTAGTTCTTAAACATACGTGGCCCGACAATACGCATGCCGAGGCGCGTGAACCAACTCTTTTCCACGGCGATCAGTCCCGGAAGCAGGCTATCCCCATGAAACAGGAGCATCGGGTTCATGCTGCTGGTACCGCCGGTGGGGATCAGGGCATCGATGCCGGCATCGTCCAGAAGTCCGGCTACCTCGACAGCCTCATCCGTGGTTAGACCACCCTTGACCCCGTCGGTGAGCCCCATCTTGCCGAGGATGGGGAAGTCGTCCCCCACCACCTTGCGCACCGCTTCGAGGACCCGCAACGGATAACGCATGCGGTTGATGAGCGATCCGCCATATTCGTCTTTCCGTTTGTTGGTCTTAGGACTGATGAACTGGCTCAATCCGTAGCCGTGGCCGAAGTGTATCTCCAGGGCATCAAAGCCTGCCGATTTCATGAAGAGGGCCGCGTCGTGAAAGCACTGAACCATGCGATCGATATCAGCGTGGGTCATGGCACCGGCGAAGGGTACGCCATAGGGGATACCACTCAAGTTGATCATAGGGGAGGGACCGAGCGGACGCTTGCCCTGGAGCTTCTTGTTCTGGGAGAAGTTGCCGCAGTGGCCTATCTGCCCTGAGATCTTGGCACCAGCCTCATGCACTGCGCGGGTCAGCTGCTCCATTTGCGGACGAATCTCTTCGTGCATGTACATCATCGTTTCTCTCATGCGCCCGTCGGCCTCGACGGCGCAATAGGCCATCGTGGTCATTCCCACTCCGCCCTCTACGAGTTCACGATGTAGATCGATTAACCGCTCAGTGGGATAGCCATCCGAGCACATTCCCTCAAAACAGGCTGATCGAATGATACGGTTGCGCAGCTCCAAACCATTGAGCTTTGCTGGTGAGAAAAGTTTGTCTCTGTATTCAGACATTATGTAGCACCCTCCTGCCACCAGATTTTGCACCTATCCTATATCGCCTGTCTCAAGTTTGTCAAACTCGCGCTCAATTCTCCGTAAATATCCGACAGTCAGTCTCTTTTCTTTTGATTAATGGAGGACTCATATTGCAACTCATGTGTGGTCTGTGGTAATGATACCTGTTAAGAAAGTTTTCGATGAAACATAAGATGGAAGACAATTAGCTATGAAAAGTGGTGCCCCCAAGTGACGAGGGTTCCGACAATTAGGTGAGATTAAACGAAACGATGAATTGTTCAAACGATGGTATTGGTAGATCAGGCCAAGCGTAGCTCAGCGGTAGAGCAGCGGTTTCTGAATATAAACTATTCGCGGTACTAACTATATAGATCATAAGAGGGCGGCAAGGTGTAACAGGCTCCCTTTTCCCCAGTAATCCTTTATTGATTTTTGGTTAGCTATAAATAGAAGCTGGAAAAGTTGGCGTTAATTTGGCGTTAAATTGTTTGGGACTGGTCGGGACATAAAGGTACTCTAGCTTCAAACGAATTACTACGGCGCCCAATCTATAGTGGACAAGTAATCGAGGAATCCGACAAAACCCTCTATCTGACCCATCAGCTTGCTCACGTTACCCTCAACCTTGACTTTTGTGAAAGCCGTCATTACGTCAATCTTACCCTGCACCAAATCAAGAAATACCTGATGGGGAGCGCTGACCCGAGCATCATACCTCCTGCTGTCGAACGGCATCGTCCTCAATTCACTGGGGGCCGCCTGGATATCAAAAACAAGATTAATGAACCTTCCACCCTGTAGATTCATCGCCAACTGGCGGTCCTGGTTCCCCGGGGCATCCAGGCTCAGCATCACCAGCCTGAAAGTTAAGCCTCGCAGCTTTTGTTTGAACATTGGATCAAGATCCTGTCTCCTAAGAAACTCTTCCTTACATTCAGGGCCAAACAAACTTATCGTCATATCTAACCCCCTTCGTTTTAAACAGAAATACTCCAAATCACGGCTCTATATCCATCTTCGAAATAAAATTAGGGCTACAAATCCCTCAAATCTGCCCCATCAGCTTTCCTATGTTACCCTCGATTTTAACCAGTGGAAAGGTAGAAATCAATTCCCTCTTGCCTGTGCATAGATCAACAAATACCTGATGCGGTGCCGTCCCGCGTGCATCGAACCTCTTGCTGTCAAACGGCATCGTCCTCAGTTCGCTGGGGGCCGGCTGGATGTCATATACTATACTTATAAACCTGCCCCCTTGCAAGTTCATCGCCATCTGACAATCCTGGTTCCCCGAAGCGTCTAGACTCAACATGATGAGACGGAATGTAAGGCCCTTGAACACCTGTTTAAGTCAAGTTTACCCGCGCTCGATCTTACAAGAAGAATGATAGCTGTCATGTAGAGCAAAAGAATGGCAATGTGGTTCGTCGTTTGGTAGGATATGACCGGTATTCCTCTAAAGCTGCGCTTGAGTGTCTGGGGAGAGTCTATGGCCTAGTTTGGCTGTACGTCAATGAACACACTGTACTACTGGCGTGTTAATGCTGTAGGTGCTTCCGGCAGCACCTCAACATGGACAACAGCCAGGTACTTCAGAACGGGTGCAGGACCTTAAGGCGTACTAATAGATCGGGCTAAAGAAAAGGCTGCCTGGTTTACCAGACAGCTTTAATCATTTGTGGTGCAGTATATTGAGCGTTCGAACTCGCGTCACTTGGGGGTACCACAGAGTGTCAATTGGCTAGCTAATCATTGAATCCAGTAGCCTATATTCACAAACCACTCTGCTTGATAAGCATACTAGTTGCATGTAATTACAAGAGCCGTTCTTCATAGAGTTGGAGCTATTCACTCAGCCTAAATGGAAATCCCGCGGATTTAGTGGAGATTGATAAAAGCTAGATGATAAACCACAGTGCTCTGGCAAGAGAGATTTAGGTGTCTATTTTACCATAGGATATAGCATCTGGAGACATTGCCCCAAGAGTCCAATATGGACGTAAAAGAGACACCTTCACAAGGGAAGATGGCAATAGGGTTGTACTCCTCTCCCAATTCGACGTCGACCTTCTTGTCACCGGAACACGGCTGGTGGCTGTAGCCTCCAGTGTCATCTATGTAAACTAGTCCCACATCTGACGTATTGAACGCATTCAATGCATGCCCCGTATCTTGGTTTACAAAGCCTATTGCGACAAAAGCTGCTCTAATCCCTGCCGCCTCGGCGTTGTTATGCAGCATCTCGGCGAAGTCGGCGCATACGAATGTAGATGTGCTATAGAGGTATGTATCCGTCTCGTCTTGCTCTAGAAAATTCTTTAGCTCCTGCCAAGTGGGGTCATTGGCTTGAGGATTATTGATTAGCTTTATTAGATGTCCATCTGCCCCACTCTCATATCCACCAATCGGTACATATTCGCACTCTGCTTCGCCCCACTGAACGCTGATGTTTCTTACGATGTATGAATAGCTATAGTTGAGATAAAAGCATACATTAGTGAAAAGGTAGTGAGCGTGGTATGGTTGGTTCAACTGAGGGTCGACTATTTTGTCATTATAGTTAGCACCACCACAATACTGATCAACTCCAGCATCATCTATGTAAATTAGGCCTCTATCGGATACGTTGAAAGCGTTTAACAAATACCACCAGGGACGACCACTATTATTGAACTCAACAGAGACTACGGCTGCTCTTATCCCAGCGGTCTCGGCATTGTTGTGTAGCATCTCGGCATAATCGGTATATGCAAAGGTTGAGACGTTATAGAGATTCATATCTGTTTGATCAACCTGCAGAAATGCCTGCAGCGTTTGCCAGTCGGTATCATGGGCGCTGAGATTGTTAATTAGCTCTATGCGATGTCCATCTGCTCCATACCGGTAGCCACCATTTTGTGGTACATATTCGACTTGCTTCTCACCATTTGGCCCGACCCAGTTGGCGGTTGATGTGGCTACAGGCGTTGCGGTTGGGGTTATTGTTGGTGCTTGAGTTGTAGTGCTATTACAGGCGAGGCAGGATATTAGTATTATATCCAATAGCAAAGCCACTGTAACCTTAGAGATACTCATATATTCTCATTAAGCTGATCTAATAGCAAACGTTGTGACTTAAGCCTGATATAGGATTAACTTTACCCATCGATATAATACTCTCAGAAATAATTGAGTGTCAAAGGGCATTGATCTGATTTTAGTAATCTGAGTCCAGAAAGGAACAATGGGAAGTTGATGAAGCGGGATGAATCCTATCCCATATCGGGTCTTCTCTAGCCTGAAAATAGTATAGCATGTAATTCCAGCCGTTCGAGCTATCGTCACCTGGGGGTACCATTAAAAACCAAAACCGTTTTTCAGTAGTGTATCAATTCATCATCCAACCCCCTGTAATCCCCCTCAGTCCCCCTTTCATAAAGGGGGATTCAGGAGGATTTTTTCATTGGGGACACCCCTAAAACCCCGGTCTTTCCGCGGAAGGACACCTCTTGTTATAATCTTCTGCATAGAAGCAGGTCCTGATTATTTCCTAGTTCTAGTAATGATACACTACCCGTTTTCCACTTTTGTTGACAAACAGTCATCTGCAGTGTAACCTATCTGCACGCAAGGCAGCGCAAGGAGACGTTGATGGAGAAAACAAACGGTTCTCGCTCAGTTCAATCGAAATCATACCTCGTGACGGGTGGTGCGGGGATGCTGGGGCGCGCTATCGTCTCACAGCTCATCGATAAAGGGAAGAGTGTCCGCATCCTGGATATCGAACGGGCACAGGATGACCGCGCCGAGGTAATAGTAGGTGACATACGAGATGCTGCAACAGTAAGGAAGGCCTGCGCGGGTGTGGATACGGTCATCCACGCAGCGGCGGCCGTCTGGGACCCCAGATTACCACTGTCGATCTACGATGAGACCAATGCAAAGGGTACGCAACTGATAATCGATACTTGTATAGAGCTTGGAATCCCGCGCATGGTCTCTACAGGCACTATGGATGTCGTCATGGACGGTAAGCATGGCGAGTGTCTTGGCGATGAGTCTCTGCCTTATCCTGCCGATGTCGGCAAGATGAACCAGTACGCCTACAGCAAGATGCTGGGCGAACAGGCTGTTATAAAGGCGAACGGACTAAACTTATCGACTTGCGTTTTGCGCCTGGTGGGTATGTACGGCCCCGGTGATAGGTATCACCTGCCCAACGTAATAAAGAACGCAAAGAGCGGGGTGAATATACGGATGGGAAACGGCAAGGCTCAATTCAGCCACGTCTTCTCAGGGAACGCTGCGCATGGTCACATACTGGCTGCCGAACATCTGGCGCCTGATTCACCTGTGGCGGGGCAGATTTATTTCGTTACCGATCATGACACCGGCAACTTCTTTGATTTTATGAACCCCTTTCTGGAAGGACTGGGCATACCTTTACCTAAAAGGTCGATACCCCACGGCATGGCAAACTTCCTTGCTTGGTTTGCCGAGAAATTCAGCCCGAAGTCCAATTTCAACAGGTTCTCGGTCTATTGCCTGTGCTTGGATCATACATTCAAACACGATAAAGCGACGCGGGACTTCGGCTACCAGCCCATTTACTCCGCTGAGGAAGCCTTTAAGATCACTATGGAGTGGTTGAAAACTCAAAAATTCTGATGAATTCTATCGGCGGCCAGTTTTGTGCGGGGAACCCACAGTCTTTGACCTATCGGTTTCATAAAACACCCCCATTGTCTTCTTTATGCCAGATGGTATATACTCATTAAATTATTTTATGGGCAATGGAACAAAAGGGTTGAGAGTATGAAAAAGGTCTTTGCTCGCCTCGTTGTCGTGGTTGTTCTATTAGCTTTGCTATCTGTCGCTATCAGCAGTACTCCCGATGTTGAAGCTGATGGTCTGTGCCCTGTGGGGACACCTATTATTATCTACCCAACCAATTCTTCCACCAATGTTCCTATAACTACAATCTTGGACTGGGATTGTTCCAATGCCTCAATTTATCAGGTGTATTTCGGCACCAATTCGAGTGCTCCTAGCTGGATTGGCAATACCAGTAATAGCTATTGGGATAATCTTTCCACACTCAGTTCTAATACAAAGTACTATTGGAAGATCGTGGCATGGGATACCTGTAGTAACAATAGCTCTAGTGGTATTTGGAACTTCACTACGGAATGCCTTAACCCGGGCACGCCCGGGAACGAGTCGCCACACAATACTTCAACCTCGGTTTCAGTGAACGCGGATTTGGACTGGGACAATTGCCCCGATGCCACATATTATGAAGTGTATTTCGGCAATACCTCGACGCCTCCTCTGTTCAACAGTTCTACTACTGTCAGCAATTTGTCATTGTCTAAACTGAACGATACTACAACCTACTATTGGAAAATTGTCGCCAGGAACGGATGCGGCGGCTCCACTAACGGCTCGCTTTGGCGCTTCACCACAGGGTGCGCTGCTGCGGGCACGCCAGGAAATGAGTCACCGCACGACGCCTCGACCACGGTATCTGTGAATGCAGATTTGAACTGGGACAATTGCTCCGATGCCACATATTATCAAGTATATTTCGGCACCACCTCGACGCCTCCTTTGTACGACAGCTCCAATGCCAGCAATTTGGTGTTGCCTCTCCTCAGCTCTAGTACGACGTACTATTGGAAGATCGTGGCTAATAATGGATGCGACGACTCTACCAACGGCTCAATCTGGAACTTCACTACAGAGTGCGCTGCTTTGGGCACTCCCGCATATACCTCACCGGCCAATTCTTCAACAGGAGTCTCTGTGAATGTGGATTTGAATTGGGAGGATTGCGCTGGCGCCTCTTACTATCAAGTTTATTTCAGCACTAACTCTTTACCTGCAACCCTGGTTGGCAGTCCCAATACCAGCAACTGGACGTTGTCCAACCTCAGTTCTAATACAAAGTACTACTGGAAGATCATCGCCAGGGATATTTGTGGCGGCAATGCCTCAGGCCTGATCTGGAACTTCACTACAGGGTGCGCAACGCCGGGTACTCCCGACACTCCGACGCCGGTTAATGCTTCAACGGGAGTCTCTGCAGATTCAGACCTGGATTGGGGCGATTGTTCCTATGCCACTTACTATCAAGTCTATTGCGATACTAACTCCTCGCCTTCAATGCTGGTTGGCAGCCTCAATGCCAGCGGTTGGGCATTGCCCCCCCTGAGCGTTAACACAACTTATTACTGGAAGGTCGTTGCTAAGAATGGATGCGGCGGCTCTACCAACGGCTCAATATGGAGTTTCACTACAGCAGGGTGTACTGCTCCGGGCACTCCCAGCTCCCCATCACCAGCCGATGTCTCGACCGGGATCTTTATAGACGCAGATCTGGCCTGGAACAATTCTGCTAACGCCACATATTATCAGGTGTATTTTGGTACTAACTCTTCACCCTCGACCCTGGTCGGCAGTCCCAATGCCAGCAGTTGGACATTGCCTGCAATGAGCGTTAACACAACTCATTACTGGAAGGTCGTTGCTAAGAATGGATGCGGCTCTACCAACGGTTCAATATGGAGCTTTACTACAGGAGTGTGCGCTACTCCGAGCAAGCCGCAAACGCTATCGCCCATTAACGGCTCTGCCAACATTTCGGCACCTATCACGCTGGACTGGGCGGATTGTGCCAATGCCAGTTCATATGATGTGTACTTTAATACATCTTCAACGCCATCATATTATGCCAGCACGAATAACAGCAGTTACCTGTTATCCCAGCTTAATTACAGCACTAAATACTATTGGAAGGTAGTAGCTAAGAACAGCTGTGGTCTCAACAACTCCAGTGATATCTGGAGCTTCACTACCGTGTGCGTTACTCCGAGCAAACCGCAAACAACGCCTCTCTCTCCGACAAATGGCTCTACTAACATTTCGGCATCTATCACGCTGGATTGGGCGGATTGTGCCAATGCCAGTTCATATGATGTGTACTTTAATACTTCTGCAACACCATCGTATTATGCTAGTACGAATAACAGCAGTTATCAGTTGCCCCAGCTTGCGTACAGCACTAAATACTATTGGAAGGTAGTAGCTAAAAACAGCTGTAGTGTCAATAACTCCAGTGATATCTGGAACTTCACTACTGGCGCTGCACCTGCACCCCCACCAACAATCAGTTTTAATATCGGAGGTACAAGTGCCTCATGGAACACCAGCAGCAGCGGTGTTATTCAGCAGGTGGTAAACATTACTTCGGCGGATGCAAAGATCAACTTGTATATACCGTTAGGGACTACAGCTCTGAACAGTGAAGGAGAGCCTCTTGATGAGCTCAACATGTCCAGCGCAACGGTATATCCTGATGCATCCGGGGATCGCAGAGTCATAGCCGCTTTCGATTTTGAGCCCGATGGCGCAACATTTGATCCTGGCATAGAGATAACTTTGACTTATGACCCCGATACGATTCCATCAGGGGTGAACGAATCAAGTCTCATAGTAGCTTTCTATAACGAGTCATCAGAAGGCTGGGAATATATTACTGGTATTGTGAATACCAGCGCCAACACTATTACTTTTACCGTGCATCATTTCACTACATTCACTATACAGACACCTCCTGTACATGAAAGTGCCGGTTTAGGCGCATGGGTAATTATTGTGATCGTATTTGCTGCTGCGATAGTCCTGGGGCTGGCAGGCGGCTTATACATTAAATATAGACGAATCTACGGCTCCTTGTACTATGAAGATGAGGGAGATGCAGACGATAAATACGATCAATATCGTGAAGACAGGGAAGATGAGGGGGACTTTAAGTTTTAAGCACGCGTTATCTGGGGAAATAAGTCGCTGCTGATTAAATTTGAAACTCAAGGAATTAATCTTTCAGGAAGCCCTGATTAAGTTCGAACAACCCCCTTGCTCCTCCAGTCTTGGCGGAGATATTTCGGGAGAGAACCTCGGCGGTTTAATAATATCCTTGACAATGTCTATGTTGTTGGTTAAAGTGTTGTCCTAGAAAACAGCGGTATTATGCTTAGAGGCTATAGTCAGGAGGTTTAAAGATGTATTCCATGACTGATAAAGGAAGGAAGACTTATTTAGACTCATTCCCACGTAAAACTAAGCCTGGCGCGAGAGTTTCTCCTGGTAGAGACATAGATCAGTCTGACATGAAAATTATTAGAGCCCTGCTTAATGGGCAATTGAGCGAGCGTCAGATTCAGGACGTTTGTGATTTCCCGGTTGAACAGAGGCTTGCAATATTGTGCAGTAAAGGGTATGTGGAGAAATCAGGCGGTTCATTCTATGACGGTTAGTTGGTCCTCCAACTCTTAAAATTTATCCTCTTGGTTTTTTTATCTTCTACCGCAACAGCTACCCTATCCTCACTATTATCATCATCACTGACCGCATCTGTCTGCTGGCTGTTTGCTACTATAGCTTTTTTTATGTTGCGGATTTTCTTGGAAATTTCGAATTCTTTCCTCTCCTGCGGGTCTTTCTTGATTGCTGCTATCAGTCCCTGTAACCTTTCTTCTTGAGCCTTGAGCTTGGATTCTGAACCTGCCAGGTCATCCAGTTCACTCTGCAGCCTGGCCAGATCCTTATCATTTGCCTCGTAAATTATATCTATGGGATATCCCCTGTCTAATAACTTGGAGGCCAGATTTTTCTTTGAGGCTAACTTGTGCTCTGCTTCCGATAATTGCTCTAGTTTTTCCTGTAGCAGCTTGAGTTTATTCAGGTGAGACTCTTTACCCTCAGTTTTAGTTTTTATCAACTCGTCGATTTGTTTCTTCTGCTTCAAGATCGGCCGTATCTCGTCGTCGATCTTTTTCAGCGTTTCATTGATTGAACTGATATCGTTCTTAATACGATTCCTCTCATCTTTCATTCCCGCAATCTTGTCATCGAATTTAGACATGGCCACATCCTATCTTATGATTTATTTAATACTCGTATTACTTTAGAATAATTTGCCACAAAGCGCAATATGGCAAGTTGAATATCATCCAACCCCCTGTTATCATAATCCCCCTTAGTCCCCCTTTATAAAAGGGGGATTTAGGAGGATTTCAAGATAGGGGATACCCCCAAACCCCGGTCCTTCCACGGAAGGACACCTCTTTTATAATGTGTCATGCATGTAGGGGCATGCCTTGGACGTGCCCTTATGTCTGTCTAATCAATCCCCTGCTATCCCCCAATCTTGGTCATTCCCTGAACGGGAAGGATTCCGCGGAAGGACACCTCTTTTTATAATGCGTAATTCATGTAGGGGCATGTCTTGCGCTTGCCCTTATTTTTTGGCGAAATGGAAGAATGATGTTGTATTCAACCCCCTGTTATCCCCCAGACTTGGGGGATTTTAAGAAGTTGGGGGACACCCCCAAACCCCCGCCAGAGGGATCACCCTCTGGACTTCCCGATTCTGGTTAACGTTGTTTGATGGAAAGGAGCGGGCACACTAAGCTTTTGAGTAAGGATACCTCTTTTTGTAATCGTCTCTCGTACTAGCTGAACGCTACATCGAGTATCATCATGATCACGAACCCGGTCATCGCAGTTAAAGTGGCCAGGTCTTTATTCCCGTAGCGCTGGGATTGGGGTATTATTTCCTCTATCACAATAAATATCATGGCGCCTGCGGCAAAGGCTAGTGCATAAGGCAATATGGCTGTCGAGAAGATAACGCTTGCTGCTCCTATGACAGCAGCCACCGGCTCGACAATGGCCGACAGCTGTCCGAACCAGAAGCTCTTCCTCCGGGACATGCCATCGCCCCTGAGGGGGACCGATACAGCAAGTCCTTCCGGGAAGTTCTGAATGCCGATACCGATGGCTAAAACGATAGCCGCCGCCAGCGTAGGCGTAGCATGTGGCAGTCCGGCTGTGGCGGCACCGGCGGCGGCGCCGAAGGCGACACCTACGGCGAGCCCTTCAGGGATATGATGCAAGGTCATGGCCATGATGAACAGTGTATTTCGCCGCCAGCTGGTTTTGATTCCCTCGACTTCTGTTGGCATGCCGCGGTGAAGGTGCGGCAGCAGCTTATCGATGACTCTTAAGAACAGTCCGCCTGTGAGGAAGCCCACCGTTGCTGGCAGCCAGGGGGCGCTGCTGTCTGCCGCCAGCTCGATGGCCGGAGCTAGCAGGGACCAGAAGCTTACAGCGATCATGACCCCGCCCGCAAAGCCGAGCACCCCGCCGAGCAGCTTGCGGGATATACCTCTGACTACGAATACTGAGGCTGCCCCTAAGGCAGCCATGGACCATGTGAAGCAGGCTGCCAAAAAAGCCTGCAGTACCGGTGAAATGCCTCTGAAAAATTCTTCAATACTAGACAAAGTCAGATCCTACAGCGACTTTATATGCTTCCACATATTCTGGCACTAATAATAGCATAGTGCGTGTAACCTTTCGAGCATCATGCTCAAAAGGGCGAGTTTAAAACTCGCCCCTACACGATTATCCAAAGATATGAGGGTAAAAGGCTTGTGTCCCCACATCATCCGGTCAAGCAGCATAGTAATGTTGAAATCAACCCCCTATATCCCCCATTCTTGGGGGAATTGAAGTTTGGGGGCCACCCCCAATTCCCCCGCCAGAGGGACCTCCCTCTGGACTTCCTTGTTCTGATTTACGAAAAAGACTGCGATATCTCTGGTACCCCGTTCATTCCGTGGGAGGACATCTATTGTCGTAATCGTATATGTAGAGGAATGTCTTTTACATGCACTTGGAATCAATCCCTCCTACAGCATTCCTCTATTACTGGTGGATGATTTACACTCCGACGTAATTAAAAGGTGCAGGAGAGTTTCTCCTGCTGGGGGTTTGGGGGTATCCCCTAATTCAAAATTCCCCCATGATTGGGGGCTAAGGGGGTTGACCAAGGATAATCTTTCACCCACTATTTTTGTGAATATGAGATTGACAAATTTGTACGTACAATGTAATCTGTCTTAATTATAATAAATAAGAGCCACCACTAATTACTGAGAGGGAGGATTCTATAATGATAGTTTGTCCAAATTGTAAAGGAAGAGGGGAGATCGAGGGCCCAAAGCACCTGCCTCTTGGTAAATGGACGCCTAAGCAATGTCCCACTTGCAGCGGAACCGGTATGGCTGACGACCGCTTCAGGAACCGCAGCATCTGCCCCGGTTGTCAGGGATGGGGGGAAGATCCTGAACATAGAAAGGGCTATACCTGCTGGAAGTGCAAAGGGGACGGTTTGTGTTCCGATGCGAGGGCGGAGTTTTAGATAACCCTCAGCCCTGATCCAATTCAAATATATCACTCGAAGATATATTACTTGGTTATCTTCAAGCGATATTAGCCTAAAGTCGTCCGTGTTCCTCTCACAGATCGCTTTCTGTCGTCAGTGGGGCCTAGCGCGGTAGGACGAGCTGGGGCATGAACCTCACATTCTTCTTTAAATCAGCGAGGACCAGAGTATATAAATTATGGAACTGACTTGCGGTAAGGGTCTCGGTCAAAGCCTTTTGCTCCGCGAGGCGGCATTTGGGACATTCAACAGACATGATTAACATCCTGCTTCTCGGATCTTTGTAGGCTGTATCCGGCTTAACCATAAGTACAGCGGCGAACCCTGCTTTATGACAATAGACACATGTGATTTTCTTAATGAAAAGATATCTCTCTCTTAAGGTGCTGATGCAGGTAGAAGTCAATAGCCACTTCCCCAGCGGCGTCAATAATAGCCTCGCTCCGTTATCGATGACTATGTGCGTATCTTTAAGTTCACTTATCCAATCCATGTAGATATTGTTGTCGGAATGTGACGGCATCTTTTGTCCCAGTGCGCTTAATTTCTTCTGCTGTTCACGGATGTTCAAGATGAGTTCGTTTACCGTCATAGACCCTTGATTCAATATCTCGAGCAGCATCTTCCGTTCTTGCCATTCTTGATTAAGGGCTTGTGTATCTTTCTTCATTCGAGTTACCTCCAGTCCATAGTGGGCAGCCTAGTGGCTTTTGTATTGTATAGAGACCTTGCCTTTACAGTCAAGATAATTATTGCATACGTGAAATTTCTTGCCGGCGTTCAGGCCTTTTGAGGATGCCCTGATAGTCGTTTTAGCGCCGCATTCCGGGCATTTGATATCATCCGTAGTTATCAGATTTCTCTCCGGGCGCTCTTTGGTCTTAACGGGAGCGCTGCCGGATTCAAGCGCCGACTCTTCGATAAAAACAGGGGCGTTGGCCCTGACGGCAAGTGCAATAGCATCCGAGGTGCGGCAATCGAAACGTGTCTCAACACCGCCTGCAGCAATTACCAGCGATGCATAATAGCGATCCTTCCCGAGCGTGTTGATCACCGCCATTTTAACCTTGCCGTTGTAAGCCTCAATGATCTTCGACATCAGATCGTGGGTCAGCGGAAGGGCACCAGCTTTATCACTTGCCGCATTATCATAGCCGACCGGATGGGACTCAGCCCTCTTCTTTAACCCGGTTATTATCGGGTCCGCCTCAGCAGCGCTTAATACGATAGACAGGCGGTGCTGCCCGCCTTTGCCCTTCAGCATTACGACGCGCTGCGTGTTTACCGTGCCCATGCGAACGCTGTCAACTATCATCTCAATCATTGTTGAGAGACCCTCCTTTAACCGTGGTGCTTTACTATTGTAGCGATTATATAAGAGGGTGTGGCGTTATTCAAGAGCGTCCTTAGTCAACCCCCTGTTATCCCCCACTCATGGGGGAAATAAAAAAGGATTTAGGGGACACCCCTAAATCCCCGGCAGGAGAAGTCTCCTGCATCTCTGGGAACGGTGCTACCCCCTCTTTGACAAAGAGGGGGGCTAGGGGGAGTTCGTACCCGTCATTCCGGCGGAGGCCGGAATCCACGTAGGGGCATGCCTTGGCTTGCCCTGATATCTCGGATCAATCGTGTAGGGGCGAGGTTACCTCGCCCTTGAAGGTTCAGTCACGTTTACGCAGGCGGATGGCCTTGGGAGTGATTTCCACAAACTCATCATCGTTAATAAATGTAATGCAATCTTCCAGGCTCATTTCCACCGGAGGCGTAAGAACGACGTTTTCATCGGAGCCGGCGGCCCGCATGTTGGTCATCTTCTTCCCCTTCCCGGGATTTACGGTCAGGTCCTTTTCCCTGCAGTGCTCTCCTATTATCTGTCCTGCGTAGACGTTTATCCCCGGGCCCATGAAAAGGCGGCCCCTCTCCTGCAGATGGAACAGGGCGTATGCTACTGTGGTACACGCTTCCTGTGCTACTATGGCGCCGTTCCTGCGATTCTTCATATCCCCGGCATGTTCCCCGTATCCCGAGAAGATGTAATTCATCACGCCCATGCCCCTGGTATCCGTCATGAATTCCGATTTGAAACCGAGCAGGCCGCGTGTCGGTATCTTAAACACAAGGCGCGTCATGCCGTTCCCCTGAATCATCTCGAGCATGCGTCCCTTCCTGGCACCCAGTTTTTCAATGACGGTGCCCATGTATTGCTTCTCAATGTCGATGATCAGCTCTTCGTACGGTTCCAGCAGTTTTTCACCCTCTGTCTTCATGATCACTTGAGGCCTGGTCACCTGGAACTCGTAGCCTTCCCTGCGCATGCGTTCGATGAGGATGGACAGGTGCAGCTCGCCGCGGCCGGATACCTTGAATCCGGGGGCATCCTGCAGATCTTCCACCTCCAGGGCCACATCGCTCAGCGTCTCGCGGTACAGCCTGTCCTTCAGGTGGCGCGATGTTACAAATCTGCCTTCGCGGCCGGCAAAAGGCGAGCTGTTCGGGATAAAATTCATGGAAAGGGTCGGCGGGTCTATTGCTACGGGCGGCAGCGGACGCGGGTCCTCCGGATCGGTGTAGGTAACGCCGACCGTAACCTCCTCCATGCCGGCTACAGCTACGATCTCTCCGACGCTGGCCTCCTCAATCGGAACCTTCTGATTGCCCTCGAAGCGGTAAAGTTTGGTGATCCGGGTCGGAACCAAGGAACCGTCGCGGCGCGCCACAACGATATCCTTATTTATATTAAGACATCCCCCCGTTATTTTACCGATGCCAAGCCGTCCCAGATATGGTGAATAGTCAATCGAACTCACATGCATCTGGAGCGGCGCGTCCGGGGACCCCTTGGGTGCCGGGATATGCGAGATGATTTTATCGTACAGGGGGGCCATGGAATTCCCCTCCGCTACAGGTTCATCAGAAGCGTATCCGTCCCTTGCAGAAGCATACACTACAGGGAAGTCCAGTATCGAGTCCGGGGCGCCGAGCTTCACAAACAGATCGAATACCTGGTTTATGGTCCACTCAGGCCTGGCTGCGGACTTGTCGATCTTGTTTATCACCACGATAACCGGCAGGTGTCGCGCCAGCGCCTTTTTCAGCACAAAGTATGTTTGAGGCATGGGGCCTTCCTGGGCATCGACCAGGAGCAGCACGCCGTCGGCCATTTCCAGCACCCGTTCCACCTGTCCCCCGAAATCGGCGTGCCCGGGTGTGTCGATGATGTTTACCCAGAACCCGTTGTATGTGAAAGAGCCGTTCTTGGATGTAATAGTGATGCCGCGCTCCCTCTCCAGGTCTATGGAGTCCATCAGGCGCTCGGCAACGATCTGGTTATCGCGGAATGTGCCGCTCTGGCGGAACAGCTGGTCAACCAGGGTCGTCTTGCCATGATCGACGTGTGCAATTATGGCAATATTACGTATTTTCTCTTGTTTTATCAGTTCCATAAACTCACTCTGGCGGAAGATAAGGCCACTCCCTTATCCGAGGCGTATGAGCAGCTGTCGGCAGGTAATCGTATGGCGGTATACTCCGCATTAAAAATAGCCCGGCGTTGCCGAGCATTAATTCTCACTCATATTATACAACTAAATGGATTATAAGACAGTCTTTGATTTATGTCAAGAATATGGCGGTAGGGGGATTGATTGTCCAACCCCCTTAATCCCCCAGACTTGGGGGACACCCCCAATCCCCCGGTCCTTCCACGGAAGGACACCTCTTATTATCGAAGTATGAGGGGGTCGTGTAGGGGCGATTCATGAATCGCCCTTCGGCTAGGTGAAGAACACCACGCCGAGCGAGAAGGCGGTGGGTTTTAAACCCACCCTATAATTCTAACCCGTCATTGCCTGACTTGATCAGGCAATCCACAGCATGTCATCTGTCATTCTGAGCGCAGTGAAGAATCTCGACGAGATCCTTCGGTCGTCCTTCTAGTGATGGGAAGGACTTTCTCAGGATGACAGGCTGATAGCTAACCAACCCCCTGCTATCCCCCAAGCTTGGGGGACTTGTTAAAAGCTGGGGGACACCTCCAAACCCCTGCCAGAGGGCGATCCCTCTGGACTTCCCGATTCTGGTTAACTGATCATGTGATGGGCTTGACTACTCGGCGATGATAGAGTATATTGTGCAAATTTCCATTGGAGGATTGCGACGTAATCGAGGGGGACGTACCTATGTTTATTATGAACTGGATTAATAAATGGCGTTTGACGGAAGAGATTAATGACATCAGGAATAGAAACGGCTTGAATTTGCTGTTAAGGATGAGGTTCCTGGATAATATCGCCTGGCAGCATGCCAGATACATGGCTAAGAACGATAAGCTGGGACATGACGGTTTTTACACCAGGGCATCCATAATAAGGTGGAAGAAGAAAGAGTTCAGCAGCAAATATGTGGGGGAAAATTGTGGCAAGTGCCCCGGCCGGGCCTTCAATATGAATGTTATCAGGACCACAACGGACGGCTGGATGAAGTCTGCCAGTCACAAGAAGGCTATTTTGAACCCGGAATATAACAGGACCGGGATAGGCTGCATAACCGATCAGGGGTATGTTTATATAGTGCAGATATTTGTGGGATGATGGGTCTGAAGATAATCAACCCCTGTTATCTCCCAATCATGGGGGAATCGTTATCCAAACCCCCAGCAGGAGAAGAGTCTCCTGCACCTCTTACACCTCAAACGCTGTATTGACTTTGCTATGTTTAATAGGTAATCTGTTCAAATCACACATAATTGTTTAAATCGCAGACCATTAGGGATGTATACGGTTCGGTAATACTGAGGAGGTGCAGGGATTATGTTCGCATTTGGCATACTGGGATTAATTATTCCGCTGTTCGTTATTGGCGCCATTGTTTACGTGGTTATGCGGCGCCGCAATGACAAGGAAGGCATCACCGCCTATCAGGCGCTAATGGCTTATTTCTACACTATGATCAGCGCCAGCATCATCACGACGGCTGTAGGCGCGGGTTTTCTCTTAACGGCCGCGTTCAGGTCGGCTTACAATGACTGGCCTATCGCGGAAGATGTAACGTTAGGCGTTACAGTGATGGGAACCGGTGCGGTGATTTGCCTACTGCATGTGCTGGGGAAGAAAGCCCTGGAGGCTAAAGAGGGTAAAGCCACACCCCTGCTGAAGCGGGTTTATTTGTTCTTCATGCTGTCCATCTTCAGTGTCGGCGGGCTTGTAGCGCTGCCGCTGGCGATATATGGAATTGCTCACTATTACGTCGAGCATGTTGAGGATTATATGTACCGAGGCGATCCGTCCGGGCAGATTGCTGCGGCGGTCGTTATCGTACCGCTGTGGGTCTACTACCTGATGAGGGTGCTGCGAGAGACGCGTGCTGCGAAAAAAGAAGAGACATCCGTATAATAATAGTAAAATTTAATTACAGATAATGTAGGGGCACGTCCAAGACGTGCCCCTTATATTTATCCAAACCCCCGGCAGGAGAGAAATCTCCTGCACCTCTTTTCAAATCGTACGTGTAGGGGCGAGGGTAATCTCGCCCTTACGGGACACCCAGAGCCCCGGTCCTTCCGCGGAAGGAACTCCAGAGGGATCACCCTCTGGAGTTCCCGATTCTGGTTAACAATGAAAAGACGGGGACACCTCGAACTCCCCCTAACCCCCTCTTTATCAAAGAGGGGGAAGAGGCGAAGCCGGAGGGGGCGTTCAGGACGTTCAACCCCTCCTTGGGACAATTGTGTAGGGGCGATTCATGAATCGCCCTTCGGTGGGCACATCAATGAGCGACAAATTTCAACAAAATAACTGTAAAATGTGCAAAGGTTCAGAAACATATTTGACTCCCGTGGAGGTGATAATAGGGAGTCCGCATGAAGCAGATCTATATAGAAGGTTGCTATGGAAACGGCTATAGTCGTTTCATGCAGTACGTCAATAATGTCATCAATCACCCCACCCCGCTAAAGTCCAATATGTCATAGACCCTTATATTCTATTGACAATATCCTAACTACTATGTATATTATTATAATGTTTAAATGTTTACTTGTAGTATCAACATCACAGTAAAGTATAAGCTCTTTAAAAACATACCAGTATTGAACGAACGGGCAAACCCGTCGAAAGGCGGCGACGCAAAACTATGGGCCTAAAGCTGAAAAGCTATGATCGCTGGGTTGCCGAACTCAATATTTTAAATGCCTTCGGCTGATTTGTTCGAGGGCATTTTATTTAAAAGGCAGCGGTGGTTGCACTTCCGTAGCCATGCTGAGGGGGGGGTTCTCAGTTCTTCTTTAGAAATTATTTAGTTCTCCCCCTTCAAAATTTAGATGTTCTTAAGTAAGTGCGTGCTAGACTATAAGGCCAATTGGCGGATTTCTACGAAAACAATGCGAGCGTTAATAATACCAAGCGCTCTTTAAAAATACGATGTATCAATAGCGAAAAGGCACAAGCCCTGTCATTCAACGCGGAGGCGGACGGGGAGAACCACATCACACTAAGCGCCGGAGGTAAGAAAGATGAAACTGACAGACAGAATGCAACGCTGGGGACTACTTATGGGATTGCTATGTTTGATGTTGGCTGCGGTGCTTGTGTTGCCGCAGGTCATTGGAGTCGAAGCAGCTGCATCCGTCCCCACTACCACCGATGTCGTTTCGTCCAACAACTCTTCGACCTACGGCGACCTGGTGACCTTCACGGCTACGGTCAATAACAGCTCAGCTACCGGCACTGTTATCTTTACAAGTAACGTAAGTGGTTCCCTGAACACGAGCACTCTCAATGGCACAGGGGTAGCAACTTACACAACTACCGCAACTCAACTTTCTGCCGGCATTCATATCATTACGGCCAACTATAGTGGCGATGGTAACTATAGTACCAGTACTGGCACTCTCTCTGGCAATCAGACGGTTACCGCCAAGACCCTGACGGTCATCGGCATCACGGCTTCCGGTAAAATATACGACGGCAACACCAGCGCCACGCTCAATACCGGCGAAAGCGGCTTGGTAGGTGTAGTGGTCGGCGATTTCGTAACCCTCAACATATCCGCCGCAGTAGGCACTTTCGATAACATGAGCGTCGGCACCGGCAAGACGGTCAATATATCCGGGCTGACGCTTGGTGCTGCAGCTGCTGGGAACTACACACTGCCGACGCCGCAGTTTGCCACTACCGCCAATATCACCACCAAGGCGATCGAGGTAACGCCTACTGCCGGTCAGACCAAGGCCTACGGAGCAACTGATCCAACCTTTACTTATACCAACACATCCCTGGTCGGCAGCGATACCTTCACCGGCAATCTGAGCCGCGTTGCCGGCGAAACAGTCGGCACCTACAACATCACTCTCGGCACGCTCACTGCTGGCGCTAACTACTCTGTGACCCTTAACACTACTCCAGTGACCTTTGCCATCACCACCAAGGCGATCACGGTAACGCCCGATGCCGGGCAGACCAAGGCCTACGGAGCAGCCGATCCAACCTTTACTTATACCAACACATCCTTGGTCGGCAGCGATACCTTCACCGGCAATCTGAGCCGCGTTGCCGGCACAGCAGTCGGCACCTACAACATCACTCTCGGCACGCTTACTGCTGGCGCTAACTACTCTGTGACCCTTAACACTACTCCAGTGACCTTTGCCATCACCACCAAGGCGATCACGGTAACGCCCGATGCCGGGCAGACCAAGGCCTACGGAGCAAGTGACCCAACCTTTACTTATACCAACACATCCCTGGTCGGCAGCGATACCTTCACCGGCAATCTGAGCCGCGTTGCCGGCGAAACAATCGGCACCTACAACATCACTCTCGGC
>Ga0315294_10001913_pt1 | contig 22866 bp, 20 predicted proteins | sample YL17G13_40_MG_FD_203626 | JGI IMG/M metagenome (GOLD analysis project Ga0315294, IMG submission 203626) | Sediment microbial communities from Yellowstone Lake, YNP, Wyoming, USA - YL17G13_40 | ecosystem: Environmental > Aquatic > Freshwater > Lake > Sediment | place: USA: Wyoming | collected...
GTTGCCAAACCCCATTATCTATTTCCCATCACCTTGCAGCACGTTGGGTCATCACTTTCCCGTTAGGTCTCCAACGCGCCCTGGTGGCGGAGGTAGCGTTCCACCTCTTCCCTCCAAATCCTCCAGGAGCGGCCTACTTTGCGGGCGAGGATCTTGTGCGGCTCTGGGTCGTCGCTGACCAGTTTATATACCGTGCGCGGGCTCACCTTGAGCAGTTCAGCGCACTCCTCAATCGTTAGCACTTCAGAGTTGCTCTCTTGCATCTTCTCCTCCATAGCGCATTGCGCGCAAGTTAACGGAAGTTATTGCGCCTGTCAAGAAGATGCTTGAAAGGCCAAAAAGGTTCAAAAAGGAGCGGAAAAGTAGTTCAGGGTGGACTTCCGTGCCCTCTCTTTGCTTCACTCATCACTGGTCACCGGCCACCGGTCACTGCTGTTGGCCTATCACATAGATGTGGACTTCGTAGCCTTCGAAGGTATCTTTGAACCCCCCGCCGTCCTTGCTTCTTTCGATGGGCTGGGCAGGCTCGAAGCGGCGGAGGATGGGGGTGTTCGAGGTGATCTTGGGCAGGCGGAACTCGACCTGTTGGGGTTCCTCGGAGCGGTTGCAGGTGATGAGATAGGTCTTGCCTTCGTATTCCCTCTGCATCACGTCAATGTGATTGCTGGCGGGGAGCAGGCTGACCGTTCCAGGAATGGCCGGAGACAGGAAGACGGGAGAGAGGAGCCTCAGTTCCAGCGCCAGCCCGCGGGCTTCGTCAATTTGGTTGTCCGGCGCCCAGGCGTAATAATAGAGCCCCCTGGCGCCCTGGATGACGGCGAGATAGACGCCCGCTCGCAATTCCTCGAAAGGCTGCGAGGAGAAGGATCGCATGCTCTGGCGCCAATCGCCTGGGACCAGGAAGTCGCTCCTATTGTTTCGAAACGGCACGGCGACCACCGTGATTTCCTCCGGATGGGTGGCGGCCGCCCGCTCCAGCGCAAAGACGCGGGGCACTATCCTTCCCAGGGGCCCATCGGTTACAAGTCCACCATGGTGGATCACTCGTCCGAGAGAGGGAGATCCGAGCGCTCGCGCATACCAGGTCCCGGAGCCTCCCTCATATTCCCAGAAGGTTGGATGCACCGGATCCAGTTCTTCGTGTTTCTGGAGGTATTGCCGGCCCTCCTCCTGGAAATAGGAGCCGTAGGTTACCTCGCTGCCCACGTGCATGAGCACGCCCGGGTGATTGCGAGAATATACGGTTAGGGCCTCACGATCTTGCGGGTTGCTCTGAAAGTCGGAGACGACGAAATAGACGTTGCGCTTCCAGGCGTCCTCGATGCGTGCCTTTCCCTCTTCCACTCCGTAGATGTTGTCCTTCTCGCTGTTGAAGCCCATCTCCGAGGCGCGCGGATACGCTTTGAGGTTTCCTAGCGATGCCACTATGGGGAAGAAGCGCTCGCCGTTGACCAGGAGCACGCCGTCGGGCGATACCTCCACCTTCTCCACCGGCGGCTGCGGGGCAAACTTGGGCCGCTGCAGGCGGCCGAAGGAGGTGGAGGCAGTGGCCACAGCTTTGCCATCTTGCACCAGGTCAACCTGGAGGCGATATTCCTTCACCGGCTCGGAGGAGATGGGCAGTTGGGAGAGGTCAATGCCGGAGGTTACGAGCGGCGCAGGAGCGCATTCCGTCTCCAGGAAGGTGGCGCCGGTGCTCTCGGCAAGCAGCCTTACCTTCAAGGTGGCGGGCTTATCGGCAGGCAGGTAAGGGCAGGCGATTTGCAGGAGTGCATTGGTTTCCTCGGGGTAGTAATAGAACTGGTCGAGGTGGAGTTGCACCGGCTCCGGGACGTTGACGGGGAAGGCGGTGCGGGAGAGGAGCGTCCCGGAGTTGGCATCCTTGAGGGTGAGCTCCAGTCCCTGGCGGGCGGTGGAGGTAATGCGGTAGGGCAGGCCCAGTTCCCAGGAATGGCCCGCCTCCAGGGAGGCGGTGACGACGCTGCCAGTGCCGGCGGTGGGCTTTATCTCCACGGTGAACGTTCTCGGTGTCTCGGAGCAGTTGGCAAGCGAGGCGCGGAAGATGCTCTCCCCCCATCCTACCTCGCTCCGGGTTATCCAACTCTGCGACATATCAAGGCCCTCGGGGAGCCCCTCGCCGAGGCGAATGTCGCTGAGTTCCAGTTCCCTTGGCCCCGGAAAGCGGAGGGTCCCGAAGGAGCGAAAGTTATCGTAATCACCGCTCCAACTGGCGATGGAACTTGCAGCCTCGGATGAGTCGGGCTTGGGGGAGAGGAAAGCAAAGTTGGCGAGCCACTCCTCGCCGGCGGATGGAGGGTTTTTCCCCAGGGCGGCGAAGGGAATCCTCATCTCCGCTGTCCAGTGATTGCCGTCCGCGGAGGTCGGCGGTTCAACCTTCGCCTCCCACTGGAAAGGAGAAATATCCGCGGCGGAATAAAAGACGTAGCCGTCCTGGTCTATCGCCGTCTCGAGCGAGAACGTTCCGTCGCGCGAGATGGCAAAGCGATAGAAGGAGATGTACTCGATGTCGTCGTAGCCGGGGATGCCGAAGGGGGCGAGCATAACCTCCGCCCGGTCGGCGGAGGAGGACAATGCGATGTAAAGGTTTTCCTCATCGTGACTCAGCGCGGCCACGTTGTCGCCGATCTGCACCCGGGATCCGCTCAGCCCTCCCTCTGTAACGAGGGGCGGGCACTCGGCCTCCAGCGGCAAGGTCAATCCTCTGGCCCGCAACTCCTCCGCACTGCTCCCCACTTCCGCCACATATAGATCGTCCACCCACACGGTGGCCGTGCGGAGGGAGGATTTGTTCTCCACCTTCACTACTATATGATCCACCGGCCTCTTGGGAACGATGGTGAAGGTCCGATAGTCCCAGTCATGCGTGGCCTTGCCGAGAAATACCCTGGCCGTCTCCAGTTCCCTCTTCCCATTGTCATACCAGACGTCCGCCGCCAGCCAGCAGAAGTTGTCGGCAATGAGGTTCTCGGCTCGGCAATAGGCTCCCACGATTATCGGCCGCGGCTCTTCTTGCTGCAGCGAGATAGTCTGGACTGCGCCCCCGGTCTGGCCGGCCGCGGCGTCGCAGCGCATCGAGGCCTGTCCCCGGTGCGACATCAGAGTATCCTGAACGGCTGGCCAATAATACCCGCCCCAGTAGGGCAAGTGATCCTCGGGCAGTTCTCCCCACCCACGGGGCAGTCTCCCAGCCCTTCCCCTTTCGAAGCCGGGGTTGACCGCCAGATTGGGAAACGGCCGAGCCTGTGCCATAGAGATGTCGTCGAACCAGACCCTGGCGCTGCTCGTCTCCGGAGCCTGGAAGGTGATCGTCACCTGCGGAATGCCGAGCTCCACCTCCGGCATTACCACCAGCCGCCTGTTCTCCCAGTCGTGGGTGCCAGGCGTGAACTCAAGAGTGTAGGTCTTTTCGCCCATCTTGCATTCCAGGCGGTACGTGCTTCCTACCGGAACATTATCCGCTCGGCTCCAGGCGGAGAGAACTATCGGCGCTCCGGCCGGCAGGATGGCCTTCACCGTCTCCCCGCCAATGACGGCGCTGGTCGAGGCGAGGATTCCCCCGGGTGAGGAAAGGCGAACCGAGTTTCTCCCCGAATGTGCCACCTCCGCGTCCACGACGGCATGCGTGTCCGCCGCGGCGGACCAATCGTCGGGGGCTCCGTCTCCCTTTGCGCTGAACTTCCAGTCCTGATCTTTGTCCGTCCCCACCACCGCGCCCCCAGCATCGCTCTCAAATCCTGGGTTGAGCACCAGGTTGGGAGCCCCTGCGATCACCATTCCGCCCGTCGCGCCGAAAGACGGTTGCGCGGCGGACTCCTCCGCCGCACTTACAGTCCAACTGGCGCACCAGAGGAGCGCAGGGACCCCAATAATCAAGAAAACGAAATGATACCTTCCCATCCATTCACCTCTTCCGTCCATGCTTCTGCCGTCGCACTAAAGCGCCCATTTAACCGTCGCGGACGACTCTCGTCAATTCTCGGGCTGAACCGGAGTGGCGCCACCGCACCAACCATCTGGTGCCCGTGGACGAGGCCTCGCCGGTTAAGACGCAAGGACAAGGCGGCTCTCGGCGTCGCGCTTTTCGGACGCGGACGACCAGAGTAAACTAGTTGACGAGGATGGCGGAGGAAAGCCGGGGAAATAGAATGAAGAAGAATTGGCGCTTGCTCGTGATCGTCTTCGGATTGGTGATCCTGGCAGCGGCAGCACTGACCGTGGGCCGTAAGAATCTGACGGAGCGACTCGCGCGCAGTCGGACTGAGCTGACTGAGCGGGCGCAGCCGTCCCGGAAAGACGTGGCGAACGCGCGACGCGCGCTGGACGAGGCGCTCGAGGCGGCTCGCGGTACGGAACACCGGGCTAGTCTCCAGGCCTCGTACATGGCCGAGGTGGCGCAGGTGATGGTCTTGCTCGACAGAAGAGCGGGGGCAAGAATCGCGAAGCAGGCGGCGGCCGTCGTAAACAGCATCGAAGATAAGCGGAAGCGCGAGGAAGGGGAGACTGAAGTCGCCGCAACCGTGGCAGCCACGTTGCCCTCCCTGGGCATCGAGATGGCCAAGAGCATCAGCGGCCAGTCTGACCGGGACGATAAACTGTCCTACATCGGCACCCGGCTGGCCGATATGGATTTCCGAGGAGCGCTCGAGGCGGCCAGCCAGGTTCATGAAGCGGACAAACGCTGGGAAGCGCTCGTGTCCATCGCCGAGGCCAGGGCCGAGAAGCACCCTCGAGAAGCCCTTGAGATCGCGGAAAGGCTGAAAAAGGAGGGCAGCGTGGGCCTAAGCCAGGCGCTGGTCGCCCTGGTCACGGCCGGTTCCGACCCGGACCAAGCAGTGCAGATGGCCAAAGATATCGAGGATGTGCAGCCACGCTCGACGGCGCTTGCCCTGCTCGCAGCCCGGCTGGTAGGCGGCGACCCCAATCGGGCGCTGCAAATCGCCCTTGGCGTGGAGGAGAACGCCCAACGATACTGGGCACTGGGTGCCATCATCCCGACATTCGCAAGGCAAGACCCCGAAGGGGCGCTCAGATTGGCGGAGCGCGTGGACAGCGAAGGGCAAAAATCGTCACTGAAGCTATTCGCTGCCGGGGCCCTGGCCCAGAGAGAACCAGAGAGAGCGCTCTCGATAGCTAAGGGTATAAAAGGTGATCTCTCACGCCTCCTCGCGCTTGGCGAGGTCGCAACAGTCTTGGCCCGGCAGGATCTCGGCCGGGCGCTTGCGCTGGCTGAAGCGCAGGACACCCCGGCGAACCGCGATGCCCTTCTCGCTAGGCTTGCCCTAGGGCTTACCGATAGCCCGGATCGTGCGCTCGAGGTCGCCGCCAAGATAGAGGATCACTTCATTCGCGAGGAGACTCTCTCAGGCATAATCCCCCGTCTGGCGATCAGCGATCCCGAGCAGGCGATGAACATGGCGCGGAGCATCAGCTTCGATTATTACAGGGTTGAAGCCTTCACGGGGATTGCCCGGACGCTCTTGGGCGTAGAAACGGAAGCCAAGGCGTACTGGCCGTGCCCGGTGAAGAGCACCTACTAGAGGGCGCTCTTCTCCTCATGGGCGTGTATGGGTGTGGGGAAGAACTCGCAGGGGCGTCCGCCTAAGCTTGGGTGGACGCCCCGAAGTGGAGACGACTAAAGATCGCCGCTGTATCTGCTGGCCACTCGCCACTGATCACTGATTACTGCTTTACTCCAGGTGTGATTGCCCATTCCCGTTGCCGTTGACGCAGTCGAGGAAGGCCTCGACGATCTGAGGGTCGAATTGGCTGCCAGCGGCCTGTTGAAGGCGGGCGCAGGCCTCCTGGTGCGGGAGGGCGGTGCGATAGGGCCTTTCGGAGGTCATGGCATCGTAGGCGTCAGCAACGGCCAGGATCCTGGCGCCGAAGGGGATTTGGCCTCGGTTGAGGCCGTCGGGGAAGCCGCGGCCATCGCAGCGCTCGTGATGGTGCTTGACCATGGCTAGGCCGTCTTCTTCCCTCAGCATGGGGCGCAAGATCTTCTCCCCCAAGACAAAGTGGCTGAGGATATGTTGGTATTCTTCCGGCGTCAGGGCGCTGGGCTTGTTCAAGACGGCATCTCGCACCCCTATCTTGCCGATATCGTGCAGTTGGGCGGCCACGGCGAGTTTCCCCGTCTGATCGGCGTTGAGGCCCAGTTTCCGAGCCGTCATGAGGCATAATCCCACCACCCGCTGCGAGTGGGAGTAAGTGTAGGCGTCCTTGGCTTCGAGGGTCTCCGCCAGGGCGCGGATGCTCCCCACCCATGCGCCCTCCAGGAGCTGGGTCTGTTCCTTGGCCTTCTCCTCTAGGACAAGTTGATATTTCCTGTTCTCTCTTTGCCTCACGGAATCTATATTCCACGATTACGTCATTTGCTCAATAAAGAAGTGTTCATGAGTCGGCATCTAGTCACGAGGGTGTTGGCCACTGAGTGGAACAGGCTACGAGACTGGGAGCCTAAGAATCTACGAGTCCCAGAGTCTGGGGAGCCGCCATTGAGAAAACAACGCTGGCGGGAATGGATGCGCCGCTGGTGGGAGCGTCCGTCCAAACTTGGACGGACGCCACTACCGGGGGCGAGAAGAGAGGACGCTCAGCCTTCGTGGCCCGCCGCGGCGGGTGAAGGAGGCAGGCGGCCTGAACGGACCTCGGATGAGTGGGCTAAAGAACTCCGCTACATCTGCTGGCCACTCGCCACTGGCCGCTGATCACTGCTTTGCCCCGGGTGCGACCGCCCATTGTCGCCGACGCAGCCCAGAAAGGCCACGACGACCTCGGGGTCGAATTGGCTGCCGGTGGCCTGTTGAAGGCGAGTGCAGGCCTCCTCGTGAGGGAGGGCGGTGCGATAGGGCCTTTCGGAGGTCATGGCATCATAGGCGTCCGTAACGGCCAGGATCCTGGCGCCAAAGGGGATATCTTCTCTCTTGAGCCTATCGGGAAAGCCGCACCCGTCGCAGCGCTCGTGATGGTGCTTGACCATGGCCAGGGTGTCTTCTTCCCTGAGCATGGGGCGCAAGATCTTCTCCCCTATGACAACATGGCTCAGGACGTGCTGGTATTCTTCCGGCGAGAGAGAGCCGGGCTTATGCAAGACAGCATCTCGCACCCCTATCTTGCCGATATCGTGCAGTTCGGCGGCGAGACCAATTTTCTCCGTCCGAGTCTCGTCCATTTGCAGTTTCTCGACTATGATGAGGGATAGTTCCATTACTCGTTGGGAATGGCCCCGGGTGTAAACGTCTTTGGCTTCCAGGGCCTCCGCCAGGGAACGGATTCCCCCCAGGAATGTATCCCGAATGGTGTGGGTCTGTTCCTCTACCCTCTGTTCCAGGTTGACTTGATACTCCTTGTTCTCTTGCTCCAGCCTTCTCATGTTCAAGGCCCTGTCCACGCTGAGGGCTAACTCGGTAAGGTTGAATGGTTTGACGAGGTAATCCTGGGCGCCCTTCTTGAGGGATTCGATGGCAGTGTCGAGGTCTGCCACGGCGGTTGCCATAATGGCGGCTGTATCCGGAAAGTTCGCCCTGACCTCCTGGAGCAGTTCCAGCCCGTTTCTGCCTGGCATCTTTATGTCGCAGATGACCAGATCCACCGGGCCCTGGCTCAATTTGACCAAGGCTGCGTCCACGCCTGAAGCAGATTGGCAATCGTAACCCTCGTCCGTGAGGGCCTCGCTGAGGAGTTCCCGCACGGTTGCCTCGTCTTCGACAACTAATACCCTAGCCTTCGTTCCCATTTCTTTCTTGAGCTAACTTTGCGAATATGCTTTTTGTTCTGGAATCGTCCTTGCGGAAGTGATAAAACTGGCGTGACACTGATTATGACGATGTGAAACGGTTGCAGCCTCAAAAACCAACACAAAGCCAACCATCAGCCCGGTTGTTTCTGTCCTTTCTGAGGTTGGGGGCGACGGCCTTCGGCGGTCCGGCCATGGTAGCGTATATCCATCGGCTGGCGGTCGAGAGAAGAAAGTGGCTCCATGAGGAGGCGTTTCGCGATGGCGTGGTCCTCTGCCAGACGATACCAGGGGCTACAGCCATGCAGGTCGCTGCCTACGTGGGCTACCGGGTCAGGGGGGTGCTGGGTGCTGCGGCGAGCTTCATCGGCTTTGGCCTGCCGGCTTTTATCTTGATGCTGATACTTTCGGTTGCCTACGGGCGCACAAATGAACTACCGAGGGTGGTGTCAGCCTTCAGCGGGCTGCAAGCCATCATCGTCGCGATCGTTGCGAACGCCACCCTCTCGTTCGGCAGGAATTCACTGAGGGGCTGGAGGGGCTGGATCATCGCCGCGGTCGCCGCCGGGATGTTCTGGTTGCGGATAAGTCCAATCCTGGCGATTGCCCTGGCCGCCCTTTTGGGGGTCGTATCATACGGGCGCCCCCCAAAGCAGGCGCCCGTTGAAAAGGTAAAGAGTGCGCCGGAGTGGTGGCCTATCGGGATAATCCTGGGTGTAACGGTGGTCGTATTGGCGTTGCTCTTCTTCTTCCGGCGGGGCTTGTTCGACCTTGCCACCTTGATGGTCAAGGTGGATCTGTTTGCCTTTGGGGGTGGTTTTGCCTCCCTGCCGCTGATGTTTCACCAGGTCGTCGAGGTGCGGCATTGGATGGGTGGGCCGACGTTCTCGAATGGAATCGCCCTGGGACAGGTAACGCCCGGGCCCATTGTCATCACCGCGACCTTCGTGGGCTACCTTCTTGCGGGCCTCCCAGGTGCGATCGCTGCAACGGTGGGCGTGTTTTTGCCTTCCTTCCTCGTCCTGGTCACGATCGTGCCCTACTTCGACAGGCTGCGCACCTCCCTTTACTTCAACCGGGCCTTTGTCGGCATCCTCTCTTCCTTCGTGGGGCTCCTGCTGGTGGTTACCGTCCGCTTCGGATTGAATGTGCCCTGGGATTTGCCCCGCATCCTGCTGGCCGGCGGGGCGCTCATCCTCCTGCTCCACAAGGTGGACGTCGTTTGGGTGGTTCTGCTCGGAGCGGCCATCTCGGTGTTCGTGGTGTAGAGGATTCCCACAACGGCTGCGAAGTGCCCGCCCCTGTCCCGTCTTGACAAGCGGCTATTTTGATGTATTATGAGTATGAAAGGAGGTCTTACTGGATGCGAACGGCAAAGTACCGAAGGGTTACCGTCACCCTTGCAGAGGATACGCTGCGCGAATTGGACCAGATAGCGCAAAGGAGGCAGCGGAGCCAGTTGGTGGACCTGGCCATCACTCGCTTTCTGGAGGAACGGAAGAGGGAGGAGATCAGGGAATCCCTGAAGGATGGGGCCCTGGCTCGTGCCAAGGAGGATACCGAAATGGCGGAGGACTTCTTCCCGGCGGAGCAGGAAGTCTGGGATCGTCAACTGAAGGATGATGGGGGGGCTGGGGGCGTCAAGTCCGGAAAGGCGCGGAGATGATCTTTCGCCGGGGAGGGGTTTACCTGGCTCGGCTAGATCCCACTTTCGGGGTGGAGATGAAGAAGACCCGCCCGGTGGTGATCGTTCAAAACGATGTGAGCAACAAGTACGGTCGGAGCGTCATCGTGGCCCCACTCACCACCAAGACCGAGGTGAAAGATCACTTCACCGAGATTCCAGTGAAGGCTCCTGAAGGGGGATTGAGGAACGATTCGGTGGTTCGGTTGTTACAGATGCGTGTCCTCGACAAACAGCGATTGGTCGAGCACTGGGGGGACCTCTCCCAGGAGACGATGCAGAAGGTTGACGAAGCGATCAAGATCAGCCTGGGCCTTGTTCCTCTTTGAAGGGAGCATTTGAGGGCCACCAGCCAGGTCGCTGGCGGTGGCCGGATTGGAGTCTTTTGTGGTTGCGATACGAGAGACAGAATGCAAGTCGGTTCTCAACGCATCCGGCATCACCGAGTATTGCGTGAATTGTTACACCGGATGCCTTCATGGGTGCGTCTATTGCTACGCGCGTTTCATGCGGCGCTTCAGCGGCCACAAGGAGCCCTGGGGGCAGTTCGTGGACATCAAGATGAACGCTCCGCAAGTCCTGGCGAAGGAGGCGGCGCGGAAGCCAAAAGGGGGCGTCTTCGTCAGTTCCGTCTGCGATGGCTGGCAGCCGCTGGAGGAGAAGTATCGCCTCACCCGGCAATGCCTGCGCATCCTGCTGGAGAACGGCTTCCAGGTTTCCATTCTGACGAAGAACCGGCTCGTCAAAAGGGACTTCGACTTGATGAAAGGCTATTCGAACGTCACCGTGGGGATGACGATCACCACGATGGACGAGGAACTGCGGCGGAGAATCGAGCCGGCCTGTTCACCTTCGGAGGAAAGAGTGAAGACACTCGAGGAGGCCAGCGAGAGGGGAATCGAGGTTGGCGCGACGTTCGGTCCGTTGCTGCCCTTTCTTTCGGACACGGAGGAAAGCCTGGAGGCGCTGTTCTCGCAGACGGCGGAGCTACCTCTGAGCCACATCTATGTGGACAAACTTAACCTGCGACCGCAGGTTTGGCCCTCGGTGATGAAATGCCTGTCCAGGTTCTACCCGCACCTGATAGCCGAATACCGGCGGGTGCTATTCTCGGAGGAGGAGACAGAATATCTCGAGACCCTGCGGGCGCGAATCCTGGCCCTGGGGGAATATTATGGCCTGGCCGAGAAGATGGAACTCGGATTCTGAATCCAGCCCCAGACAAAGGCAACCACGGTCTTATCCTCCGTAAGGGACTGGCGCCTCGACTGTAATCGAAAGGCCCCCGGGCGCCTTTCCTGTCCGTATCCTGCAGTAGCAGTTGCGCAGGACTCAAGACTCAGGACGCTGTTCCTCGGCCCTCTCAGTTCCACCCATAGAGCCCTTTGGCTTCGAAGCCCTTCATCCATTGGTAGCGTTGAAAGACCTTTTCCACGTAGGAGTCGTGGTCATTGTATTTCTTCAGGGCGGCCTTTATCGCTTCATCCTCGGATTTGCCCTCGGCCAGGGTCTGATGGTAGGCGGGTGCGAAACAGTTTTCAAGGGCCCAATAGATTCCGACGGAGGGGTCGGCGCGTAGTTCCTCGCAAGAGGGGCGCCCCGGCAAAGGCAGGATTTGCATGAGCGACGCTTCGCCGTGGCTGCCGACGATGTGGTTGGAGAAGTTGCTCTCCACGTCGGCGATGGCGACGCCGGCCAGCAAGGGGATTCCATATTTGTCCGCAGCCTTGACGAATGCCTTGGCGATATCGCGCCTGGGTTGGAAGGGGATGGAGGGATTCTGGTCATAGATGATTGACTCAACCAGATCCACCCTGCCCCTATCGCCCCAGAGCCGGAGTTGCTCTTTGAGGGTGGCGACTTCGGCCTTGAGTGATTCGAGTTGCTGGGAGTCTTGACCAGAGCGGGAGGTTCCATCCTGGTCCGCGCCAGATACGTCTGGGCCGACGGCAGATTGCGGCGAGGAGTTTACCGGAGGCTCGCCGCCGGACGCACAGGCGAATATTCCGATGGCGCATAGAAGTACCAATGCAGTGAGGGGTTTCATGTCCGCTCCTTTCTACTGAGCCGGGGTTATTACGCTGACTGAACAGTCGCGAGGCGGCTCATGCCGTTCGACACGAGGAAGCCTTTAGCAGACCCACTTGAGAATTGACCGCAATGCCAACCACACATATGGTGAAACATAGGATGATAGTATATCACGAGATCGGACATTTGTCCAGTTTTCACGAGGCACAAAATGTTATGTCAAATACCAATTGGCTATTCGCGGCCGGCCCGACGGGCAGCATAGCCTTTACGATGGCCCCCACTTTGTCATAAGAAAAGATTATGGACAAAAGGGCTTTTGCAGCGCGTTTCACCCCATAATCAGTGTCATCAGTGTAATCCACCTTCGCCAAGGCTACGGCGGACAAGTCCGTGGTTGCCGTATTCTAATACCCCGGCAGGTTCTTCACTTGAACGATCTCGCCGGATTCGACTGACAGTTCAGCGGCGAGGCCAACGGCAACCGCCCGCTTCCCCGCCTCGCCGGTTGCGAAGACCGGCTTGCTGTCTCTCACGCTGGCAATGAACTCGCGCAGTTGTTTGATGGCGCCGACGTGAAGCGCAATCTCCTTCGCCTCGGTGAAGGTGTATCTCACGACGTCCGGATGGGCCGCCGGCCGAACCTCGAGCCACTCCTCGAATAGTTCGCCCTCCAGCCGCCCTCCGTCGCCGATCACTCCGAGCGGGTGATGTATCCCGTGAGCAGAGAAGAAACAAAGACCATAACAGGCTCGGATGTGATTCTCATACTCGATGACCACCCAGGCGTTATCCAGTATCTCGCTTCCCCTTACCACGATCTCCTTCCCCAGCACGTCGTGGAGGTGGAGTTCCTTGTCTTTGGTCACGACGTTTTGACCGCCGAAGGCGACCACCTTCATCGGCTCTGAATCGGCGAACCAGTTGAAGATGTCGAAGGTATGGCAGGCCTTCTCGACGAGGACGCCGCCGCTCTTCTCCTTGTCGAACTTCCATTGGCTGGCGAAGACCGAGCGGAATTCGTGGGCGAACATGTATTGGGGGGAGCCGATGTCGCCCCGGCGAAGTATCTCGGCGATGGTGCCGTAGAAACGGGAGTAGCGCAGCACCATCCCTATCTGGAGGACGAGGCCGGTCTTCTGGGAGGCGGTGATGATGTCGTTGCACTTCTCGAGGGATGTCTCCATCGGCTTTTCGCAGAAGACGTGCTTGCCGGCCTCGAACGCCGGCACCGCATAGTCTCGATGGGTGTAGTTGGGGGTGGCGACGATGACCGCGTCCACCTCCCTCATCTCCAGCATCTCCTCATAGGTGCGGCAAAGTCTCGCCGTGCCGCCCTTCACAAGGGAGAGGGCGTGCCGGGTCTTCTCCGGGTTAGTGCCGAAGATGGCGACTATCTCCGCATCTTCGATTTGATTGAGACAATCAATGTGCGCCCCCGGCAGGGTCACTATGTTGCCGGTTCCAGCGATTCCGAATCTAAGTTTTTGAGCCATCGTATTTCCCTCCCAGGGAAGGGTAACGAAGAAGGCTCTGATGGTCAAGAAGGATAGTTTCAAGTTGCAGGTTTCAAGGAACCCCCTCTCCTCTCCTGAGGCTCGCGCCGTAGGGACGTCCGTCCAAGCCTGGACGGACGCCCCGACGCCAATCGTCATTGCGAGTCCGTCCGGGTATGGGCGGACGAAGCAATCTACTTAAAGCATTCCCTATTATCGGCTCTCCGGTCCCCGCTACCCACGCTCGCTGGAATAGTTCTCCTGAGTATCGTAATCTGTGGGGAGGAAAAATGAAACGGACGAGTCTGATCCTGAGAACCTACAACCTCGGCGACGAGGCCAGGATGGTGCGGCTGTGGAATCGCTACATCGCGGCTCTCCATGGCTGCTATCCGATCACGGAGCAGGATATCACCTTCGAGGTGCTTTCGAAGGTTTACTTCGACCCCGGAGGCCTCATTTTTGCTGAGGAGGGCAGGAAGGTCATCGGCTTCGTTCACGCCGGCTTCTTCGCCCCGGATAGGATCACGCCGGACTACAGCCAGGGGACGATCTGCATGTTGGTTGTTGAGGAGGGCCAACGCGCGGCTGGGCTGAAACTGGTTGGGGCGGTGGTGGATTACCTGCGCGGGCGAGGTGCGAAGACGATCCGGGCCTTCGACATAGATCATCCGCGGACTCCCTTTTACAACGGCATGTATGGAGGGGAAAAGGCAGGGCTGGACGAAGACCATCCGCAAGCCAGGAAGATTTTCGAGGCCGCTCACTTCACCATTGAGACGGCCGCCAAGATAATGACCATCGTCCTGAAGGGGCCCATCCCCGATTTCCCCTGCCGTAATTGCGAGATAGTCGTCTCTGCCTATCCTTCCGTGCCGGAAGGGCGTAGCTTCCACGATAGTTATGGTTTGCACGACGCGATAACCAGGATCGAGGCCAGGGTGGACGGGGAATTGGCCGGCAGCATGATCACCTGGAGGGTGGAGAGGATGGAGGAACTGACCGGCAAGAAGTTAGCGGCTGCATCCTACGTGCATGTTGAGGAGAAGTTCCGGGGGACGAACGTCGGCCAGGCGATGTTCCGTCATCTCTACGACCGACTCATCTCGGAGCGGGTGGAGACGTTGGGACTCGGCGTCAACTCCCAGAACGCCCGCGCCATCAGGTTCTACGAGAAAATAGGCATGACCATCCTCAAGAACGCGTACACCTACAAGTTAGGCGAGCCCTGAGGACAGTGATCAGTGGTCAGTGGTCGGTGACCGGTTAAGAGAGATTGCCTGGCTGGACTTCCAATGGAGCGCGCGGTGGCCCCCTCTGACCACTGGTCACTGGCCACTGGCAACTGGGTGTTAACATGGTCTTCGACGCTCAAGCACATATAGGTTTTAACCCTCTTACGGGCATGGACATCAGCCTGGAGGAGGCGCTGCGGATCTACGACCACTACGGCATAGACAAGGCCTGCCTGGTGAGTTTTAAGTCGGTTTTCGCCGACTTCCTGGCTGGCAACCGGCAGCATTACGCCGATTGTCAGAGGGCCGCCGACAGGGTGGTGCCGGTGGCTTTCTTCGATGCCGGCTGGGGACCGGCGACGGTGACGGGGATACGGGAAGCGGCTGAGGCGGGCTATAAGATGGTGAAGTTAGGGCTGCAGGCGGGGGACTCCTATCGTCTGCAGAGGATCATCCTGCCCTTCCTGGAAATTGCCCACGAGCATGGGCTGGTGGTCTTGGCGGACTGTGGGCACTCCACGCAGGATCTCTTTCCCTTCGCCGCGCGATTTGCCGAGATTCCCTTTCTCATTCTACTCAACGGCCCCTATACTCGCGAACTCTACTCTCCCGCGCTTCAACTTCCCAACGCCTACCTCGTGGCGGGCGCCGCCCTGGACATTCCCGATGCGCTGCGGGCGGGCGTGGATTACCTGGGGGCCGACAAGATCGTTTTCGGCACCGGCTTCCCGGACCTGGACCCGGCTCATGTGTTGGGGCGGACGATGGAGAGCGAGTTGTCGGACGAGCAAAGAGAGGCGATCTTCAGCGGGAATCTCTTGAGGATATTCGAGGGCAGGCGATGAGGAAGGAGGCCCCCAGTATGCCCATCATTGATGCTCATATGCACCTCGGCCCCGCCCAGCAACGCGACTGGACGCGAGTGGAGGCACTAAGCGTTGAGAGAATGATCGCCCTGATGGACCGGTATAACATCGAGAAAGGCTTTTTCTCCGCCGCCGCGGGCATCATGTATCGCCCGGAGGACGGAAACGAACTCACCTGGCAGGCGATGTGTAAATACCCTGATCGGGTGCTCGGCTACATCAACACTAATCCCCACTGTGGCCGAAGGGCGGTGGACGAGATAGACAAACGTTGCCAGCAAGGCTTCCGGGGCCTCAAACTCGGCCCGGTATACAACAACTATTGCCTTACCGACTCGTTCGTCTTTCCCGTGGTGGAGAAGGCGATGGAGCTGAATCTCCCCATCCTCATCCACATCAGGCACGGTGACGGGGACAATCTGAGGGGAATGATGGAGCGGTATCCGCGGGCGAAGGTGATAGTGGCGCACCTCTGGGAGGTGGAGAAGAGGGCGCAGGTAGTCAGGGATTACGACAACGTCATGTGGGAGATAAGCGGGGCCGGCGGCGGCTACCGGAGAGTGGAGGAGGCAGTGAGGCTTGTTGGCGCGGAGAAACTCCTCTTCGGCTCTGACTTGAACATCTGCTACGTAGCGAGCACGCTCCTGCCCATCCAGAAATCCTTCCTAACGGAGAAGCAGAAAGAACTGATCCTATACAAGAATGCCAAGCGGTATTTTGGGTTGTGAGGAACGGGGAAGTCTCAAGTTTCAGGTTCCAAGTTCCAAGTAAGGGCAAGTCCAGTGGTCAGTGACTCGCAGTTGCGTTGTGCATGTGGACAGCGTCCTGAGTCCCGGGGCTAGAGAGCCTAGAGTAACTGTCCGTGTAGGCCGCGACCTTCCGTTTGGGGAGAGCAGCCGCAGAGCCCGTCATTGCGAGCGAAGCGAAGCAATCTCATATCTCAGGGTAGAGGACGCGCCACTCGCTGTGGGTACTCTTTATCAAGATCCTCTGCGAGGCCTGCCAAACCCGTCATTGCGAGGAATCCCGACCTCGGCGCAGCCGAGTCGGGACGACGCGGCAATCTCATATCTCGGGATAAAGGTCGCTCCACCCCTTGTTCGTGCTGTTGATCAAGTCCAGTTTCTTCTGCCTTGATCCGGCTTTGATCTGCTTTTCTCTGCGTATCGCGTCCTCACGGCGGTCATAGGCCTCGTAGTAAACGAGCTTCACTATGTTGTATCTCCTTGTGAATCCGCCAACCAGTTTCTCCCGGTGCTCATACACCCGCCTGCTCAGGTCGTTGGTCATGCCGGTGTACAAGGTAGTGTTGCCGTTGTTCGTCATGATGTAAACGAAGTACTGCTTTCGTTGCACTGGCATCTCTCCCCGACAACGCTTTGAGATTGCTTCGCTTCGCTCGCAATGACGGATACGGCCACCGTTACCCTGCAACCGATCAACCGCGGGCCTTTGGGGTGCCCAGCGGCGTTTGTCGTCCCGCCTCGATTACCGGTTCTCGATAGCCTTCAGGATTCTCTCTACAATCCTGCGAACCGCACGGTCTCCTTCTTCCAGCACCTTCTTCAGATGCGGTATGGCTGGATCGCCCATTCCTTCGAGTGCGGAGGCTGCGCTAGTGCGAACGGCTTCGTGCTTCAATGCACCGATCAAGGCCGGGATGGCAGGTTCGCCAAGTCCAGCTAGCACCTCAACTGACTTCTGCCACCTCATGCCCCGTTCGCCACGCTTAAGGATAGATTCCAGGTCAGGGATCATCGTGGCGTCGCCGAGCTTCTTCAGTGCATTGCACGCTTCGTTGTCCACCCATTGCGACTCGTCCAGGCTAAGGGAAGGGTCTGAGTCTGCCTCAGCAAGCGCCCTTATGAGATGAGGCGCGGCAGACTTGTCCCCCATTACCGTGAGCGTTCTTATGGCCTGTAGGCGCTCCCCCAAGCCCCCCTTGCTCAGTGCCCACCCGAGAGCTGCGATGGCCTCCTCCTTCGTGAACTTGTGACCACAATACTTGCATACGAAAGCTTCTCCCCTGATGTCCTCCGCGCAGTCAGGGCACTTCTTCAACATTGCCGATCCGGTTTGATGCAACGCCGACTTCGTTGGCAGGCCCGCCGCAGCTATTAGGCCTAGAACGCCGAAGAACAGACCGGCGGCATACCATGAGCCTGACGAGTATCCTTTCTTGTCGGCCAAGTCACCGGACAGGATCGCGCAAACGATGGCCTGCAGCACCAACGCCACCCAGAACACCACTGGTAATGAGTCCACAGTGTCGAACATGTTCTTCCTCCTTTTGACTTGCTCGAAACTCGAAACTCTCCTTCTCGAAACTTCTGATCCGTGTAATCCGTGTAATCCGTGGTTGCTTTTTCTTATTGAACCTTCTTCCATCCCCGGCGGTCTAATTCGCTCAGGAGGGTTTGCGATTCGGGCACGCGGAACATCTTGCCGTCCTGGTCTTTCCAGACCTGCCCTGGGCCGTAGGGGACTTCCTGCGCATCACCGGTCTGGGGATCTTTCACCATTTCTACCTCCCGCAGGTAGCGGTCCCAATCCTCGGCGGCCTCTCCCATCGCTCCTGCCCTTCCCTTGAGAACCGCCGCTACCGTCGCCCGGATGTTCCTCCGCCACTCCGGCGTTTCCCAGAGCGAGGCGTCCACGCCGCGGGCGATGGGGAAGAGTTCGTCGAACTTATCAATCGGAGCCCAGGCCCCGCGAAACGATACCGTCTCGGAGCCGCCTCCAAACATCAAGGGCAGATAGTAACTGGAAATATCCACCCTGATCCGCACGCGGGTTCCGTCTTGAGTGCCGATGTAATCGGCAAAGGCCGTCTCCGCCTGGATCTTCGTATTGCCCCCGGTGGCTATCGCAATGGCGATGGCCAAGTCCTTGCCGGCCCTGGGCAGGGGGTGGAATGATTCGAGCTCGATATCGCCAACTTGATTTCTGAGAGAGTCGAGAAGAGCCCCGCCGGCCAATGTTTGGGCGTCTATGTAATTGGCCATGAACGTTACCGGCTGCGACTCGAAGCAGCCGGTGAGCTTTTCCGGGCTTTGCACCTTGAAGACGAACCAGCCTGGGACATTGACGTCGCGAAAGATTGATCCTTCCCACTGCCAGCCCTCCGGAATTACCAGGCGGTAGCCATTCTCGGTGGGCTCGCGAAAGTAGTGGACCAGCGGCCGGTCCATAAGGTGGCAGGTGTTGAAGGCGGTCTCCATTTCGTCCCTATAGTCTGACGCGGCCTGCGTGGTCGCCAGCACGCCGATCACGTAGGTGGTGTTTTTCTCCAGCCGGCATAGCCAACGGCCGTTCACCTCGCCAACGTAGGGAAACTCCGCGCTCGCCGTGACCTCCCATTCGTTCGGTTTTCCCGTGGCTCGCACCTGGGGCGTAATGCTCACCCCAAGGGCGGGGCCGACGGCCGTCAGAAACTGGGCGATGTTTCTGGCTCCCTGTTCCGGCTTGTCCTGCATGTAGAAGAAGGAGAACGACGGCGCTGCCCCCGATGGGGTCCTTGGGTTCAACGTTATCGTGGTGTCCCCGAGCACGCCCGTTCCCATGTCCCAATCCTCGGGAATCGTGATGCTGAACCCTGCAACGGGGTTGTCGTAAACTACGCTCGGAACCTCTGCCGCCTTCGCCCCCGCGCTGATAACCGCCCCGAGTAGGCCAGCGCATAGTGCCACTTTCATTCCATGACGAACTCTCATCTTATCGTTCCCTCCTGGTTCTTGAGATTCAGCCCAATGGCGAGTGGTATTGTCATCATTCCGGCTCAGGTTTTCAAGAGAAGTAGGCCTGAGTGCCCCGCCCCAAAGGCAGCCCCCTCCATGCTCGAGGTCTTTCTGTGTAGGGGAGGACCTTGTGTCCTCCCTCCTTCAGTCCAGCAGTTGCCTTAGACTCTTAGACTCTAGAACTCATTTCAAAACGCAGGGACTGGAGAGTCCCTGCTACCCGAACGGGACAAAGGCCGTCAGCATTTCCCCTACATTGGGGTTTCTCCTGGGTAAGGGCGTCCGTCCACCGCGGCGGACGGACGCCCGCTGGTCATTGGAGGGCTTTTGAAATGACCTCTAGTGTCTGGACTCCGGACTTACCCCGGTGCCCAGGCAGGCCAGAGGTCGTCCCCCGGATTGTTGGTGAGATTGTGCTGGCTTCTTCCGTTCGAGTTGATGACCCAGATGTCGAACTGGCGGTCGGCCAGGGATTGAAAGGCTATTTTATCTCCGTCGGGGGACCAGGCAGGCTCTCTTGCGTCGGCCTTGCTGTGAGTGAGACGGGTTTGACTCGACCCGTCGCTTTTCATGATGTAGATTTCATCGTTCCCGTCGCGGGAGGACTGGAAAGCTATCCTGGTTCCATCCGGCGACCACACCGGATGACAGTCTCCCCCATTATGTCTTGTGAGGTTGACTTCGCCCGACCCATCAGCGTTCATCACGTAGATATCCGAGTTGCCGGAGCGAGAGGAACTGAAGGCGATCTTCCTCCCGTCCGGCGACCAGGAGGGGAAGAGATTGTCCGCCCTGTCTATCGTCAAATTGGTCTGATGCGTCCCATCCAGATTCATTGTATAGATCTCATACCTTCCGGAGAGGCTTAAGACGAAGGCCAACTTGCTCCCATCCGGCGACCAGGAAATATCACTTTCGAATGCCGAGTTGTTGGTTAGGCGGGTCTGGTTTGTTCCATCGGCGTTCATCGAATAGATCTCGCAGTTAGCATCGCGGGAGGACAGGAAGGCTATCCTGGTTCCTTCCGGCGACCAGACCGGCCACCAATCGTCCGCTGGATTGTTGGTGAGATTCACGGGGTTCGAGCCGTCGCGGCCCATTGCCCATATCTCCTCATTGCCGTAGCGGTCCGAGACGAAGGCTATCCTGCTTCCGTCGGGGGACCAGGAGAACTGCCAGTCGTCACCCGGATCATTTGTGAGGTCGAGAGCCGCGCCGCCACCAGCATCCACCAGGTAGATTTCGAAGTTACCGTCGCGGTCCGATACGAAGGTAACCGCGGGGGAGCAATCTGCCCGGCGCGCGCCGTCATGGCCTGCCCAGACGGGAATGCTCCCCAGGATGACTACGGCCGTTACAAACCGGCCTGTCTTCATCCAGTTCCATCCTCTTAGCGTCAATTGGTGCAAGTTTGTCCTACCCCTCTATTATCGGCTTTTCGTGGAGGAAGAACCATTGCTGGGGGTTGTCGAGGAAGAGCAAGGTGTCGGCCAGGAAATTCCAGTGTTCCATCTCCAACCGACCCATAAACCTGTAGAGTTCCTTTGCCTTGGCATCTTCTGCCTCCTGGAGGAGCCGGGCATAAAGGGTATACGCCTCGTTCTCCAGTTGTAAGGCTGCCTTATACGCCTCACTATCAGTGGCTCCGACCTTGATCCGCTCTGCCAGCTCCTCGGATGCCTTCTCGAAGACCGTTTTTGTCTGCGTTGTCATGCCCTCCAGTTCCTTGTCCAACGAGGGCCATTCCAAATCCTTCTCCAGCGCCGCGCAAAATTTCCTTATGATCCGTATATGCTCGAACTCATCTTTGGCCAACGCCGAGAAGACGGGTTTCGCCAGAGGACTGACCACCCGCGCTTCTGCCTTCTTGTAGAACTCGTATCCATCTTGCTCGCTCTTCAGCGCCAACTTCAATGCTTCTAGGTCTTCTTTTGTGCTCATCGTTTCACTCCACTCCGTCGGATACCTGTATTATAGCATTCAGGCGCGTCCTTCCGCATCGTTTACTTCAACAAAGGCAAGGGCTGGGGAGTTCCTCCTACCGGGGACGTGGTGGCAAGGAATGGATTTCGGGCAGGCCGAACTCTATCTGGTCACTGGCCACTGGTCACTGAAGTTTGCCAAGGTGTTACATCAAGGTTAGCATGGAAAGATGATGGAAGAGGCCCTGGCCTTATGAGAGGAACCGGGCGCGATGGCGTGGCCGCGATGCGGCTTCGCACCAGACACAAGGTCCTTTATGGGGTCGGATACCTCAGCGTTGCGCTGACTACCGACATGACGCTCACCTGGCTGCTGAAGTGCTACCGGCCCGACCCCCAGGACTTCCGTTGGACGGTCCTGGCTTCGGCCGGTGCTTTCGCTCTGGCAATGATGGTCGGCCAGATGATGAACGCGATTGCGGACCCGCTTGTGGGCTTCTGGAGCGACCGGGTGAAAAGCCGGTGGGGGCGGCGCAAGCCCTTCATCCTCATCGGGGCGCCGGTTTTAGCCCTCATGTTCTCCCTCATCTGGACGCCGCCGACCCCAACGATCTCCGCCCTTAACGCCGCCTATCTGGCCGTAACCATTTCCTTATTCTTCGTAGCGTTCACCATCGTAGTCTGCCCCTACCTGGCGATGCTTCCCGAGATCGCCCCGGCCTCCGGTGAGCGGGTCGCGCTCACCGCCTGGCAGGGTGGCTTCAACGTCCTGGGGGCGGTGGGCGGCTCGCTGGGGGCGGGCTATCTCATTGACCACTACGGCTACCGCACCATGGCTCTGTGTTTTGCCCCGGTAGTGCTGGTCTGTTCCCTGGCGCCGTTGTTCGTGCCGGCTCAACCCGCCGCGGCGGGCTCCAGCGCAGAACGGAGCGATTTGCCTCTCCGCCAGGCTTTCCTTGCCACCCTGCGCAACCCCTTCTTTGTGCCTTATGTAATCGCTCAACTCTTCTTCTGGATGGCCCTGCGGATCATCGTCGGGACTCTTCCCAAGTTGGTGGAGATAAGGGCCGGGGTGCCCGAGACCGGGCAGGGAATCGTCATGGCTACTGGTCTTCTGGTCGCGGCGCTATTCTTCCCCTTCATGCCCGGCTTCGCCAGGCGCCTCGGCAAGAAGCGGCTGCTGGGCGGCGCCATGGTCTATTTCGGGCTGATGATGGTGCCTTTGATATTCCTCGGCAGGCTGCCGCTGCCGCTTTCGCCGTTTGGCCAGTCAATCCTAATCATGGCGTGCGCCGGGCCGGCGATCGCCGCGCTTTTCACCCTCCCGAACGCCATGGTGGCTGACATTGTGGACCGAGACGAGGAGAGGACGGGGCAGCGGCGCGAGGCCATTTACTTCGGCGTTCAGGGGTTCATCCTGAAGACCGGCATGGGAGTGGGGATAGCCCTGGCAGCTCTATTGCTCGATCATTTCGGCGAGACCGCGACCCGCCAGGGCGGATTCACCGCCTGCGCCTTGACCGCCATGGCCTTTGCCTGGCTCGCGGCTGGGGCGCTGAGCCGGTATCGCGGGAACTGAGCTCAAGGAGAAGTGCTAACCACGGACTTGTCCGCCGACTTGTCCCCCGTAGCTTCAGCGAAGGGGGAAGTCCGCCCATGCTCGGACGGACGAAGGCGGATTACACGGAATGATATGGAACAAGAAAAGGATGCCCCCCGCATAACCCGTGGTCTGAAAGCAAAGAAAAAAAGGATTGCGCAGGGTTCAGCGGCCCGGCGGCCCAATCTGCCTCTTTCTCACCATGAGCCGCCCTGGGAGCGGGGCCGACTGTCTGCGCAATCCGCGTCTGAGTGTTCGTTTTTCCTTTTCCAATTAACGTATTCCCCACCATTGAGGTTTTCCCGCCATAAGGAGAATATCTGAGACCTGTCGGACAGGGCTAGGCCCCAAGGGCACTGGCCTGGACTTCACCAGGAAGACGCATTACACGGATTCCATTGACTGCTAAGGAAAGTGACCGGCGGCAGGTCACCGGTCACTTTCCTCGGGCAATCCGTAGTTTGAGACTACAACAAAACGGATTGCGCAGAGGTCAACCGTCTGGCGGCTCCATCAGCCTCCGTTTCACCCAGAGCCAC
>Ga0315294_10001914_pt1 | contig 22860 bp, 17 predicted proteins | sample YL17G13_40_MG_FD_203626 | JGI IMG/M metagenome (GOLD analysis project Ga0315294, IMG submission 203626) | Sediment microbial communities from Yellowstone Lake, YNP, Wyoming, USA - YL17G13_40 | ecosystem: Environmental > Aquatic > Freshwater > Lake > Sediment | place: USA: Wyoming | collected...
TCCGGGAACAAAGGCCGAATAGGTCTGTCGATTATCCTTGCGGTAAGCATTTCCTTTGTGCTTGGCCTGCCCTCGCGTTTAATAAATCCGCCGGGAAACTTTCCCGCTGCGCTATGCCTTTCACGGTAATCAACGCTAAGCGGGAAAAAATCAATCGCTTCAATTCTGGGAGGCGCTGTTACAGCAGTAACCAGAACAATAGTATCGCCGTAGCGGACAGTAACGGCGCCGTGCGCCTGTTTGGCGAGTTTGCCGGTTTCGATGGTCAAAACCTTCTCGCCGATTTGCTTTTCAACTTTAAATACATCAGCCATATATAATCCTCAATTATCTTTGTTTATCCGGAGTGCAGGCCGCAAAACGTGGTCACGAAGGCTGCAAAGCTCCCTGATATTAAACATTTCGCTTTCAGACTTTATTTCCTCAGGCCGAGCCGGGTTATGATTTCTCTGTAACGATTCAGGTCCTTCTTGTTTATGTACTTCAACAAAGCCGACCTTTTCCCGACCATTTTGAGCAAACCACGTCTTGACGAATGGTCTTTTGGGTGAGTTTTGAAATGCTCGGTAAGCTCGTTAATCCTGTTTGTCAGCAGAGCAATCTGGACATCGGGCGAGCCGGTGTCGCCCTTATGCTTCTCAAAATCGCCGATAATCTTTCCTTTTTCATTCGTAGTCAGCATCTTTAGCCAACCCCTTTCACTATATAACACTCAAGAACACTTCGGTATTCGTAAACTCCTGTATTTAACAGATTTACAACCCTTAACCAAAACGGTTCAGGGCTGCTGCCAGCTTTAGAATTAATCATTTTAACCGAATATCATTGTATTTTGCAAGTGTTTTTCCGGCCGGCAGAGAAGATTAAATAAGCGAGAAAAAACGGGGTCTGCTTTTTATGGTGTGATGCCTGCGGCACATAAATTATTGGTAAGATGGGCAAGATTTGACGATTGCTACGCTGTTATCAGTTGTTATCAGTTGTAATCAGAAGGTATCCAGATGTAATCAGAACGCATCCAAAGTGAATCAGAAGCACTCCAGAGATACATCAGAGATACGTCAAAATGCATCAGAAGACACCAGTGTTTTTGCTTAAGTATTGTCATAGCAAGGACTTAAATGTAATCGGGCTGCGGATTTCAGCCAAAAAATCGAAATCTGCCTTCGCTGAAGCAACTACGGCGGACAAGTCCGAAACGAGGAACCGAAATGTTAATGACCAAAACAAATCTCCCATAGCACACTTTGCTCCCAATTTGGGGATATAGAATCTTCCCATAATTGGGCGGAGATGCGCATTTGAGTTGACCCTACTTCGCCCTGCGGGCTACGAAGGGCAGGCAAAAAAGAGATAAGTTGTTATGGGATAAAGAGTAAGGGGATTTGAGAATTTTTTGCGATTTTGGGATTTTTTTTATTACCCCCCCTGCGTTTTTGATTGAAAAATGAGCCACAGATGGACACAGATTAACACTGCTTTTTTTAGACACGGATTAACACGGGATTAACACGGTTTTTTATTTTGCCACAGAGTTCACAGAGAACACAGAGGTATAAAATCCAGAATTAGCCACCTATAAAGAGCGAAGAATCAAGAAATATTTTCCGGTATCTCCATCTGCTTGTAATCTCCGCCGCCCCCCACGCTGCTATGATAAAAATCCCCACCGACGGGATATAAGTGTAACGGTCTGCCATTGCGAAAGAGCCTAATTGTATTGCCCCGATAACGGGGACCAGCGTCCCCAGATACCACAGCCAGCCGACAATCAGGTATTTACGTTGCCGGGACAGGTAAATCGCCCACGCAGAAATCAATACCAGCAGTAACGCCTCTGCTCCCACCTGCCGCAGCGGAAACATATTACGGGGATACGGATAAAACACCGCTAAACGGGCAGGCCAAATCATTTTTTCAATGTATGTAAAATAAGAAACAATGGCATTTGCAATCCGTATATTGCTGGGCAGCCCCAGCGCTAATGCCCCCTGGCCCTTTTCCGTGTAAAAAGTAATCACGCAAAAAATCCCCGAAAGAGCAAAAAACGGCACCTTCTCGTATACTACGTTTCGTATGTTGTCTGAAATCGACAATCCGTTGGTCTGGAGTCTTGAGTCTTGTGTCTTTAGTCTATTCAGTGGCCAATAATCCAGCAGGAGCATCACAAACGGCAATGTCACCAGCATAGGCTTGGCCATCAGCCCCATTACAAACAGAAGAAATGTCCCCGCATACCATTTTGCCCTGTACCGTTCTGGTTCAGGGTTTGCACCGCCCCCTTTAACGTAGCGCACGTATGCACCCATCGCCAGCAGCCAGAAAAATGCGCTCAGAACGTCCTTGCGCTGGGCCGCCCACGCTACCGATTCGACATGCAGCGGATGCAGGGCAAAAGCCGCCGCGACAAAGGCGCTTTGCCACACCGCTCCGGCCATCTTTTTCAAAACCCAAAATAGCAGCAGCGTATTTGCCGTATGAAACAGCAGGTTGACTATATGGTGCCATTTCGGATTTAAGCCGAAAAGTTGGCAGTCGAGCGTATGGCTCAGTATGGTCAACGGATGCCAGAAACCCAGTTCTGGCGATGTAAACGCCCGGCTGATATTTTTGAAGCTGACCCCTCCCCTAATATGAGGATTTGCGGTAATGTAGGCCGGGTCGTCATAATCTACGAAGCTGTTTTTGCGCACCTGCTCGTAGGCGATTAGTGTCGATAAAACCAGCACGCAGCAGATAAGAAAAGAACGGCTTTTATTCGTCGTGTTACACATTTGCTTGCTTGATTTACCATCTCAAACTGGTTGTTTTTTGGTAAAATTGATGGTATAGATGCTTTAGTTAAAAGAATATATAATAATTTGTCATTCCCGCGCAAGCGGGAATCCAGTTTTTTATCTACAGTGTAAATCCGTGTTAATCCGTGTCTAAAAAAAATCGGTCAGTTTGAGTTACTATAATAACCTCAGCCTTCGCTTTGTGCAATATCTCCGTAAGAATTGTGGATATACCTCAGGATTATCAGCGCACGCATTTTTCTTCAATAGAAAATAGCCAATAGAAAATAGCCAATAGAAAATAGCCAATAGTAAATAGTCAATAGTAAATAGTCAATCCTAAATCCCCTCAATCCACCCCTCAACCTTCTTTACCTCATTCGGCATACCTATCTTCGCAAACAAATCCCGCGCCTTTACCCAGTATTCTCGTGCCTTCTTAATGTCCCCCCGCTCCTCATAAATCGCCCCAAGATTGCCATACTGTTTTGCCATTCCCTCAGGCAGGCCAAGTTTTTCAAAAATCTCCAGTGCTTTTCTAAGCATCTGCTCTGCCTTGTCCAATTCGCCCCTCGTTTTATAAATCACCCCAAGATTGCCATAATCAATTGCCATTCCCTCAAGCCGGCCAAGCCTTTCATCAATCTCCAGAGCTTTTCTATGCATCTGCTCTGCCTTAGATAGTTCGCCCCTCGTTTTATAAATCAGCCCAAGATTGCCATACTGATTTGCCATTCCCTCAAGCCGGCCAAGTTTTTCCGCAATATCCAGCGATTTCTTATGCATCTGCTCTGCCTTGTCCAATTCGCCCCTCGTTTTATAAATCAGCCCAAGATTGCCATACTGTTTTGCCATTCCCTCAGGCAGGCCAAGTTTTTCAAAAATCTCCAGCGATTTTCTATGCATCTGCTCCGCCTTGTCCAATTCGCCCCTCGTTTGATAAATCAGCCCAAGATTGCCATACTGTTTTGCCATTCCCTCAGGCCGGCCGAGTTTTTCCTCAATCTCTATCGCTCTTCTAAGCATCTGCTCTGCTGCGTCCAACTCACCGATACAATAGTAGATATACGAAAGTTCATTAAGCCAAACCAATAAATGCGGAACAAGCTCATCCTTCAGCGGTTCGCTTGCATCCTTGATACGCTGCTCTAATTCGGCTATACGAAAGCGTTTCTGCACGACATTAAGATTGCCTGCTCCTGTAATGTCGCCTGCATAAATGTCCCGCGTCCCCGCTATGGCGGTCGCCTCTTCTGAAACAAACTCGAAAATATGACTTACCCACGACCATATATCACGGGCTTGTGTCGAAAATAACGTGGCCGCGTATTCAGGCATCCAAAAAACTACCGGGCAGCTATAACGGGATTTCCACAGTTCCCGTGTAGCATTGAGATTACGCAAGACCCCGTGTTCTTTCTTGTCCGAAGGTAAAATCCTTTCTATCCCGGTGATAAAAATCGCTGTTGTATGATTTTTTTGAGGTATTTTGCTGGAAACGAAGTCGAAAATGTATTCGACTTTTTCATTAATTTCTACGACTTCGACCGCTTCGGATTCTGTGACTATCTCTTCTAAAAGATACTTTTGTAATGATGGACTGTTGCAAATCGCTATACTAAAGGAAAAAGTTCCCTCAGACACTTTTAGCATTTTTTGCAATGCTGCCAGCTCCGAAATTTGGCGTTCGGTATGCTCGAACCGGATGCTTTTCTTGCCCTTACCCATCCGATAAACCCTAATGCTTCGGAAGCAGTGGATTCACTCCGTACCACTCCTTCTCATTCTTATATTGTAGAATTGCACGGCTGTCGAGCAGTTCCATACACAAAGGGTCATTCTCTTTATCCCGTTTTAGTATATGGTCACGCCTTACCTGGTCAATTATTTTCCAGTGTTCCTCTCGAAGCTGACGGGCATACGCATGGGTTATCTTTCTTGCGATAGATTCGAGCGTTGACGTTCCAATGGGTAACTCACCTTCAACTATTGACTCCCTCACAAGGTTAATAAGCTCACGAGGTTGGCCTCCGCTGCATTCGATAACTTTGTCGATAACCCCTTCTTTGAAAACATCCTCCTTTTTTACTCCGGCTTTATTAAGCCGCATTTCAATCAGGCTTTTTAATTTGTCAAATCCCTCTTGGTGCCTGTTTCCTTCCGCATCAATTATCTTTGTCATAGGCACGACCGGCGGTGCTGTGTAACCATATAAATTGGCGATAGTGCGCTCGGCGCAGGAATAAGCAAGAGCAAGAGGCATCGCGTAAATTAAGTGACAGTTAAATGCGGTAAGCTGTGCGCACCTGTTTACAAAAAGATACTCGGCAACGGTACAACCGGCGGTAGGATGTTGTCTAAGGGAAATCTTGTCTAACCCGTCTACAATTACCACAAGACCCTTATATCCTTTCTTGCTCAGCCTCAGCACCGCTTCCCCTATAACCTCATTAGCGGCATAAATCCAGTTATTGGTATGCGGCTCAAGTGCCTTGCGAATCTCCTCTCTGATATTTGGACTGCTTTTAATCGCCGCCGAAAACTTGGCTAAGCCGGCATCAAGCTCCAACTGTTCAAGGGTTACCTTTGCACCAAGAACCCCTTTCAGTTCGCCCCATCTTTGCTTGAAGTAGCCAGGTTTTAGTTTAATCTTAAGCTTTTTGTGGAATCGCTCCGCAATTTGACGCACAATAGCTATGAGAACATCAGGAAAATCCACATCATTAGGGTCAAGGTCTTGGTTAACTTCACAAAACACACTGAAAAACTTTTCATTGCCGCTTTCGAGCTTCTTCTGCACCTGCCTTAGTTCTGTGCTTTTACCGCTTCCGCGATGCCCCGCAAGAAGCTGGCAGGTTGGATTGGCCGACAATCGAATCTTTTGAGTCAATTCCCGAACTAACCCCGAACTGCCGCGCACACTGTCCAAATCAACATAAAGGCTCTCTTCACCTGCTGATAATGGTTCCGGGTCAAAAACTCTGTATATTTCTTTCAGTTTCTCTTGAGAAAGCATATATGCTCCTTTTTAATCAACGCCTGTATATTACCCTGTCTTAAGCCTCTGTCAAGTTTGTTCTGCTTCATCATTCCCCCTTTCCTGCTTATCGAACTTCTTTTGTTTCTTCGCTCTATTCTACAATTCGGCTGTTATTTTATCCGGTAACCACTGGCCGCTCAAGCACCTTCTTGAACTGCTCTAACTCATCTTTTCTGCCGACAAATATCTTTTCATCGCTCATACTGCTGACCCCATTATTTCCCGATTAACCTTCATAATAAAATAACTATTTTAATCTTTTCTTTTCCCCTTTGCACGCTAAATCTCTCCCCGTTTTACCTTCTCTGCATCATCAGTGTAATCAGCAGAATCAGCGTTTAAATTATTTTTCTGACTTCTGAATTCTTTTCCGTCTTTCAATCAAATACGGGGATACCTATTAAAAAAATCCCAAACTCGCAAAATTTATTACAATTTCCTTACCCCTTATTTCACAATAACTTATCTTTCTTCCTACCCCCTATACTCTATTCCTATACCCTGATTTTTCACCTCAAACACGCATCTCCGCCCAATTATAGAAAGACTCTACGTCCCGATATTGTATGAAACAAAACTTGTCCGCCTATTCGTTTGCCGGGCTTGCCGCGGCGAAGCCTTTTGCCGGGCCTGCCACGCCGTAGCTCGAAGAGCGAAGGCGGGTCAATCAAAAATAACAAATTATGCGAAACGAACCCAATTTCCGAAATGCCCAAAATGGTTGTAACCTTAGTAAAAACAACGAATTACAATGAACAATGAACTATGAACTGTTATTCAAAACGAACCCAAACGAAGCCAATTTTCCCGCCCCTGGAATCGTTAAATTTTACCCATCTTAATATTACGTCTTTGTTCGCTCAGGGTATTTCTTTCCCAGAAATAGCCGTTTATATAGCCCTGAATGTTATTGTCGGCCTCGGCCATTTTCAGCCGCTTCTCAGCCAAGCAGCAGTAAATCTTGTCTATTTCGATACTTATAAAGTGTCGTTTCAGCTTTTTCGCTGTGACGGCGGTTGTTCCCACACCCGCAAACGGGTCAAAGACAACATCATTTTCCCGCGAGCTTGCCAGTATTATTTTCGCCAGCAGCTTTTCCGGCTTTTGAGTCGGATGATTCGTATTTTCCCGCATCGACCAGAACGGCACTGTTATATCCGTCCAGATATTTGACGGATATGTAGTGCGAAACCGCCCCTCGTTTGTTTCCTGCCAGTCTTTCGGCTCACCGTTCTTAAGCGTATACGGCGCAAGCACTTTGCGTTTGAGCTTGACCGCCTCGGCGTTGAAATAATAATGGTCTGATACTGTGCAGAACCAGATGTTTTCCGAGCAGCTCTTCCAGTTTTTCTTCGAGCCTCTTCCTTTTTCGCGTTCCCAGGTAATGCAGTTTCTCACGATGAAGTATTTTTCCGCCGCTTTATGAATCGCTGCCGAGGACTGCCAGTCGCCGCAGATATATATCGAGGCGGCAGGCTTTAATATCCGCACAATCCTGGAAAGCCACGTTTCGAGCCATTCCTGGTATTTGTCTGAGGATATTTTGGAAAATGAGCGTTCGTTGAATGTTTTATTGAGATTATATGGCGGGTCAGCAAAAACAAGGTCAACGGATGCTGCCGGCAGCCAGTCAAACGCATTGAAGGCGTCCTGGCAAATGGTCTTATCGATGATTTGGTCAAGCGCAGCCGGCCCGGTTAAATAAAGCAGGCGTTTTTCGTAGAGCCTGCATTCCGCCTCTGACAGCGTAATCGTCCTATTTAATGGCGCCCTTTGTTTATTCTGGTTGCTCAATTGTGAACCTGACCTAAAACTGTTACTTTTCGTTTGTTGTAAAACGACATTTTATATTTCCTGCGGGATAAGTCAAATGGAGTGAATAGGCGGATTTGGGAACAAAAAAATAAAAAAATTTTAGATTTTGCAGGTTTAGAATTTGTTGGAAAAAGCGACAGTTTATTGGACATTGAAACCGGCAGCGAACATTTTTCAGCCTGATGTGCCACCTGTTGTGTATGGGGCAGGGCAAAAGGCTTTATATGGTGGTTTATGTTATAGGGCTTTGTTTATAACGTTGTGCGGCCGGCTAAAGAAAAAATAATTGCGGTGTCGATATGCGGTTTAGGGGATTTTGGATTATAAAAGGATTTGTGAACTATGAGCAAAAGGGAGTTGATAGATTACATTCGCGAAATTAACAAGACCGCCAGGCCGGAATTCCTTGCCGCCTTTTCTGCGGAGGATTTGAACGCCTATCTTGAGCATTTGATGGATTTGGACCTCGAAGAGCTAATTTCTTATTCCTGATACTTAATGCGCTACTTTAGGACGAAGCACTCATACCCACCTTTGAAGCGGGCGGCGGTTTGCGAATCAGCGGGTCGGACGGAGGCGATGAATATTTTTTTGTCCGCTCTGACCAGATAAAGCGTGTAAAACTCATATATTTCATCGGCCTGCTCTGTCAGCCAGACAGCGTCAGGGAAGGGCCTGGTAACAGACCCGTCTTCCGCAACGGCGAGACCATTGGGGTCGTCTTTTGCAATTATCGAACAGTAGTCAAACTCGCAGATGTATTGGTCCCCAACTTTGCCTGAAGCTATGACCCCGACAGGATGGTGAATTACTCCTGACAGTTCCACGAGGACAGGCAGGTTACTACCTTTTGTTGCGGCACCTGTTGCGGGATTATTGCACTTCAGTGACAGCAGTTTATAGTGTTCGGGAGATTCAAGCATTCCGACTATGCCTTTTGCGACCGGCGCCGCCGACTTGGCCTGCGGCTTAAATACTTCCACCGTTGAAGCAGGTCTGGCCGGCTTGGATTCTTTTTTGTCTTTATCCTCTTTTGCAGCAGGCTTTTCTGTTATCAACTCGGCCCTGACATAGTTTATAGTTTTGGTTTCAGCAAACTGGACCGGATTTATGCTACGGTCTGTCTGGATGTTAAGCCACTGATTCGGGTCATCTATGTTCAGGGTCAGGCCTGCCAAAAATTTATTTCCCGTACCCAGTTCAACGCCGTAAATTTTGGCCGAACTTACCGGCTCAAGCTCTGCGTTAGCTATGGCAAGCTCTGATTGCTGGAAGAACGGCACTGTCGCCGGCGCCTGTGCTGCCGGAATGGGCGGCGGCAGCTGGGCGATGCCGTTTTGCCTGAACTCGGCCAGGACGGGCGTCAAATCATTCGGCACAAAAAGGGCGAAGTCAATCCATTTTACTCTTTCATCAAAGTCGGGCGGCTCTATTTTTATCTTTTCGCTTAAAGGTTTTATCTGGAGTTTGCCCGGAGTTTTTAAGTATCCGACCGGATATACGCTTTTGCCTTTTCCAGCCAGGGGATTTTTGACATCGTTTTTTGGCCTGCAGATAAATCGCATCTGCGAAAGGGTGAACAGGCCGCCGTATTTTGTCAGCTCGTTTGTTATTCCTACCCTGGCGATTGTAAGATTACAGCCGCTTTTGGGTGAAATTGATTTATTTTCAGAATCTTTCAGCTCTTCCGGGGCAGGCCAGACGGCTTCCTTGGCCGGTATTTCTATAATTTGAGAACTGGAAAATACCGACACGCCTTCGCGGGTGTTTAGCTTGTTGAGGAAAATCTGGTCAAGAAAATCGGGATGCAAGGCGGCAAAACTTTTTTTGCCGCTGAAGCTGCCGTCGCTTACGGTACTGAACCATCCTGTGGCGAAGCTGTCGGCGCCGAACAGATTCTTATTGGGTTTTTCCCAGTTGGGATTTGTCTGGTTAAAACGCTGGTACGGGTATTTATCCGGCAGGGGGGCCATTGCCATCGCCACAAGCACGCTGCCGGCCACGGTAAGGCCTAAAAGTATTCCGCAAACAACGCGTCCGATGCGTTCAGCGAGAAAGCCGATGTCTGCCGGTCGGCGGGCCAATCTGGCGGCTATTGTCTGAAGGACTGCAAAGGCGCAAACGAACAAAGCGGCAAAAGACAATGATTGAGCCCAGAGAACCATTTGATTGCGGCTGATAAGAAAATTTGCCAGCGACTCGTGGTAAGCAAATGCGATTATGTTTGCGATAACGGCATTTATCACCAGCGCAAATGATTTTAGAAGCGTGGCTTGCAGATACAGATAAGCGATGCAGCCTGCGATAATCAGCAATACGAGTATGTTAGCTATCATATTGTCTCCGATTAAGCGGTAGTTCCGGCATTATGCTTTTTCCCTTTTTTCCGTCGAAAGCACCCTGACCATTTCGTTTACCGCCGTTGTTCCTTCAATGACCTTTCTTAGCGCCTGCTCCTGCAGGTAGAACATTTTGGCACGTCTGAACTCCGTATTGATTTCCGACAGAGATTTTGCCTGTTTTATAACTGTTCTGAGATCATCGTTTATAATGATGGTTTCGAATATAGACATCCTGCCGACAAATCCTGTTCCCTGACAGCTATTGCAGATTATGGGTTTGCCGTGTTTATCCACATGCTCTTTGGGGGCGCGGTAAAGGACTTTGGCCTTTTCGGCGGAGATATTGAACTTTTTGAGCAGTTCCTTGTTTGGCTCATAAGCCTGCCTGCACTCGGTGCAGAGCTTTCTCAGAAGCCGCTGGTTGCTTATGCCTATAATGGTTTCGGCAACGGCGGTCTTATCGCCGACCAGTTTTATCCAGCCGGCCAGCGTCTGTATCACGTTGTCTGCTTCGAGTGTTACATAAAGAATTTTGTTTTCCCTGGCAGCATTGCAGACCGTTTGAGCCGTTTCGGCGTCCCTGCAGTCAGCAACGCCTATAACATCTGCACCCATTCTTATTATTGACTGTAGCTTTTTTGCATAAGTGGTTGTGCCGGTGTCGCTGAGAGAAAAAACGTTTTGAGTTATGTTTGTCAACTGTTCAGAAAGTTCCCGCTCAAGTGTGTTTATGGTATTGAGATATGGGTCGTGTTTTTTGAGCATCGCATAAAACGTTGAGGTTACGCCGCTTTTTTTGGAGCCGGAGACAAGAAAAACGCCCTGCTTTATTTCACAGACCCTGTTTAGCTGCTCATATTGTTCCGGTGTCAGGCCGATGTCAGTTAATTTGGAGATGGCCTGCTGCATTACCTGTTTGAGATGGATTTGCTCACCTGTGGTTGAGCCTGCGGTGATGGCCTCCCAATCCGTATATTTTTCATCCTTACGGGTTTTCAGCCTTCCCTTTTGCGGCTTTCGTTTTTCGTTGATGTCCAGGCCGGCAAGTTTTTTCACAAAGCGGAGAATATATTCCGCCTGGTCTTTCGCAAGCGCAGGCTGCTGCAAGGCTGTTCCGTCGATGTAGTAGGTCACATTGTAATTTTGCTGCATTGGTGAAAATATCACATCGCTTGCCCTTCGCCATATTGCATCGGCGAAAATATCGTGGACCGTCTTGTAGCCATAAAATTCCGTGGTTTTCGGCTGAGGTACGGGGAATTCGGTTTTGTTGACGCCCACGAAGGTAAGGTCTTTGAGAACATCGAGTTTTTTCTGCTCGTTGACGAATATGCTCTTGAAATAATCAGCCGTCAAAACCCGGTCAAATTCCTTTACTTTGCTGTCGCGATGTTTTACATAGCTGAACATCGTTGCGCCTATTGCTGTTAAGGAAAGCAGCATTCCGACGGCGAAAAACGGCAGAACAAGCCAGATTATTATTGCCGCCGCTCCTGCACCGAAGACAAGGCCTGTCCAGAAGGTTTCCCTGGCCTTGACCGCTCTGGCATCCCAGTAAACCCAGGGAACCAGCGGCAGGAACGCAAAAAACAGTATCAAAAAAACGATAAGTTTGACCGGCGATATATAGCTGCCGTACTCGACAGAACTTAATAATACCAAATCCGACATAAAACACTCCGTTATCAAATGAAATGCAGTCTCACAGGATACCGCCGGTGGAGGCCCTGATACCTTTTATTGCCATTTTTAGCTCGTCTACGTTTGGTGCGCATTTGTAGGCGTCTTTGGGGTCTATAGAGCCGTTTTTGACAAGTTTACACAAACTGTCTGTGATGTCCTGCATACCTTCTTCCTGGCAGTTTCGTATAACATTGGGCAGGTCGACTTCATGTCCTTCGGCAATCAGTTTTTTCACCTCCGGGTGTGCAAGAACTATCTCAACGGCGGGTATTCTTTTAATGCCTTCCTTGATGCAGGGAAGCAGCATCTGGCTGATGATTGCCCGCAGGGTCAGGCTGAACGTTTGTCTTGCGAGATTCCTGTCGTTCTGATTGAACATATCCATAAGTCGCTGAACAGCCTGTGTGGCGCCGGCTGCATACATCGTTCCGAAAACCAAATGGCCGGTTTCCGATGCCCGCATTGCCGCCGTGGCGGTTTTAACATCTCGCATCTCGCCTACGAAGACCACATCGGGGTCCTGACGCATCAGGTATTGTAAGGCCTCATCGAAATCCTTAACGTCGATGCCGATTTCTCTTTGTGATACGATTGACCTTTTGTCTTTGAACAAATATTCGATTGGGTCTTCGATTGTAAGTATATGGCAGGTACGGGTGTTGTTTATGTAGTCTATCATTGATGCTATCGTTGTGGTCTTGCCGCAACCGGTAGGCCCAACAATCAGAACAAGCCCCTGTCTCTCATCGCATATTTTTTTCAGTATCGGCGGCAGGTTCAGACTGTCGAGAGGCGGAATAAGGGTATTTACGCGTCTTGCCGCCACGCTGATTACACCTCGCTGGCGAAATATGTTGACCCGGAAACGACCTTCATCGCCGATTTCGTGAGCAAAGTCAACGGTGTTGTTTTTTAGAAAAAACTCTTTCTGACTCGGGCTTAGCATCTCGAAAACATACTCTTCCATCTTTTCTTCGGTTATTACTTCGCCGGTGGTTTCTTTAAGCTGACCGTGGATGCGTAATTTCAACGACTGCCCGACTTTAAGATGGATGTCGCCTGCTTCGGTTCTGATAGCGGCTCTGAAGAACTTGTTTATTTCCGGCTCACGGGCATCGCCCGAACGAGGGCCGGCAGGTTGTTCCGGAGTCATACAGTTTATGCCTTAAATACAACTGCTTACTATGCTAATAATTGTATAGGAAACAGTTACAGGTTGTCAACCGTGATACCTTACAATATTCTTGATTTTTAACGCATTTTGAATATGCTTGCCGGTTTATCGGTATTTGTATGCGGCGTGATTTGAATTATGAATTAGGAGAACAAATATGTTCAAGACAGGAAACCTTATCGTAATCACTTTGGCAGCGGTATTTGTGTTGTCGGCCGGCTGTGTAGAGCAGAAAAAAGAATCCCTCAAGGTCGACCAGAGCAGGGCATCTTCTCAGAACGGTAAGCCCCGCCGAATAAAAATCGAAAGAGAATACTTGCTTGACAGGATTTCGGCAGGTTGCGACTGGTTGACCGATATCAGCCAGATTATGGATAAGAAAGACCCCTCTTACGGAGCGATGAGGGGCGAATATGACACGAAAACCCGCAAATGGGGTTTCTACGGGCCTTTCTGGCATACCGGCCAGGCGGTCAGAACGCTGCTTCTGGCCTATAAAGTAACGGGCAATGAGAAATACCTGAAGCACGCCGTTTTGGGCGGCGAATATCTGATTCGCTTTCAGGTGATGGACAAAAACGACAAAAAGTTCTACGGCTTTGTTCACGGCAAAGCCGCCGAAAGCGCAAGCTCCGCCTCGCAGCTCGAAGGGTTTATGGCCCTTTACGATTTGTACAAAGTAACCGGCGACCCGAAATGGCTGGAAAGATTTCATCTCGCCGTCGATTGGGTGGCCAAAAATGTTTACCAAAATGGCCAGGGTTTGTTCTATGATACCTACTCGGCCACAAAAGACATCAAGGCCCCCATCGAAAGGTCCCGGCCTCACACCGATGACGCTGTTTTCTGGGTTGCCTATAAAGAATTTAAAGACCCGCTCTATCTTCAGATATTTCGCGAGGTCTCCGACCGGCTTCTGAAGGACGAAGACCCGCCGGGCAACTGGATAAAGTATAAACCCTGTGACCCCAATGCATTTGAAGGTCGCGGCGACATTCATCCTCGCCATGCCTGGTGGTGGGGTTATCCGATGCTGACCGCTTACGATGCGTTCGGCGATAAAAAATACCTTGACGCTGCTGTTCGGGCCGCACAGTGGTATATCGATAACAACAATCTTGACGGCGGTTATTATTATCATATGACCAAAAGCGGCGGCAAACATTTGAGTTTCGATTTCTGCACATCGGCTGTCGGCTGTGCGGTGATTATGTGGGTGGATTTGTATAATCGCACGCACGATGAAAAATATGTAAAGGAAATTGAAACTTCGCTTGGCTTTTTACTGCGGGCCCAATTTAATCGGGATGTGCAGGACCGGAATATCAGGGGCGCATTTTTCGAAGGTTATCTGCCTCCCGATGGGACGTTATGTCCGGGATTCTATATCAGGGATATTGCCACGATTTTTGCCGTCCGGGCGATGATTGAAACCCTGGAAACGTTCAAGCAGGATATATACTACGTTGAATATTGACCGTTTAAGGTTATAGTCCGCTGAACTGCACCTTCTCGAAAAGCATACTCGGCGTCATACAGGAAGAATACGGGTAAGGGTCATTGCCCATCGCAACAAGCTGATTCCAGAACTCTTTGCCGTTGCCGGAGATGTTCATTTCGTTGACGGCTTTGACAATCCGGCCGTTTTCAATCAAAAGGCCGACAATGCCGAAAGAGAAATCGCCCGTAGTGGAATTGGAGTTTCCGCCTATAAACCCATTGACTAAAATTCCTTTAGTAATACCTTTGGTCAGCTCGCCGAGCGTTTTTTCACCGCATTCGAAGACAAGATTTGATGCAGAACCGCCGGTAGGCTCCATTCCAAGTTTTTTGCCGTAGTAGTTATCGATATAAAAGCATTGCAGCACACCTTTTTCAATCATCACCCGCCGTTTGGCTGCCAGTCCCTCGCTGTCAAAAATTTGCGACGCCAGACCTTTTTCAAGTGTCGGGTCATTGGTCATCGTAAGCTTTTCAGATGTAATTTTTTTGCCCGGCATACCTTCGAGATAAGAATTTTTCTGCTGCAAAGCCTGAGCGGTCATAGCTTTTTGCAGCATCGAGATGAGAGATGAGGCGGTTCGATTCTCGACAATCATATCGTATTTGCCGGAATCTATTTTTCCCTGCCCGATTTTCCGTAGCGCCCGGCTGGCCGCATCTTCACCGAGTTTTACCGGAGTGGGCAAATCTTTCTGAAATCTTGTCTGCGCCCACGACCATTCTTCAGGCCTGCTGCCGCTGTCGTCTTTGACTGTTACCATAACCCCCGCCGAAAAGCCGGTGCCTTCCTCTTCGCCGCAAAAACCGTTGCTGTGAACCCTGACCTTTTCGGCATATTCGTCTGAATAGCCTGAGGTCGTTGAAATGATTTTATTGCTCTGTATCGCCGCTGCCGCCTCGATTTCTTCTGCGATTTTCACCCGTTCTGCCGAGGTTATTTTTTCATAGCTGTTATCGATGATTTTTAAGTCAGCCGCGGGTTTTTTCGGGTAATATTTCGGGTCCGGCAGCGAGCGATATTCATCGGGGCTTAAATATTTGGTGCCGGCAGCCGCATCGGCGATAAATTTATCCAGTGAATCTTTCCGCAAATCATTTGTGGAATGTGCCGAGTATCGATGCTGAAGGTATATCTGCAAATTAAGCGAATTTTGCGTCGACTCTTTCACCTTTTCGAGTTTTTTGTCGCGAAACTCGATGTCGATGCTTCTGCTGCTGTTTATCGAAACCGCCGCCTCGTTCGCACCGCTTTTTATCGCACGCTCCATTGCCCATTGAGCCAGCTCTAATCTTTTTTTCTTATGCATATAACCTCTAATTATTAACTGACGCCGCCGACAACAATTTTTGAGACCTTCACAGTTGGCAGACCCAGCCCCACAGGCACCGACTGTCCGCCTTTGCCGCACGTCCCGCTTTCGGCGCTTATTTTCAGGTCGTCGCCCACCATAACGATATTTCTCAGCACCTCCGGCCCATTGCCGATTATGTTCACGTCCTTTACAGGCTTAGTCAATTTGCCGTCCTCGATAAGATAGCCGGATTTCACGTAAAACGTGAAATCGCCCGCACCGATAGAGACCTGCCCATTGCTGAATGATTCCGCATACAGCCCCTTTTTGACGCTGCCGATGATTTCTTCTTTTTTGTGCGGCCCCGGCAGCATATATGTATTTCTCATTCGCGGCTGCGGCTCAAACCGGAATGACTCACGCCTGCCGTTGCCGGTCGGCGAAACTTTATAATACTGTGCGCTGATTCTGTCGTGCAGGTAACTGCGCAGGATGCCGTCTTTTACAAGATAGGTTTTCTCTGTGTCGTTGCCCTCATCGTCAATGTTGATTGAGCCGCGAAGATTCAAATTTGTCCCGTCATCGACAATGGATACAAATTTCTCCGCGACCGGCTTATTTAGCTTGTCGCTGAATATTGAAATCTTCTTCCGGTTGAAATCCGCCTCCATCCCGTGACCTATGGCTTCGTGCAGCAAAATCCCGCTGCTACCCGCTGCCAGCACAACTTCCATCTCGCCGGGCGAAGGCTTGACCGCCTCGAAAAGGACTATCGTCCGCCGCACAGCCTCATTTGCCAGAAAGTCGATGTTTTCCGGGGTGAAAAACTCAATGCCTCTTCGGCCTGACAATATCGAATAGTTCTGCTCCCGCCGGCCGTTCTGCTCAGCCGTGCAGGACACGAAAATTTGCGTCATCGGCTTATTATCAAAAACAATCCTGCCTTCAGAGGTTGCTATCATCGCAAGAGAGGTTTCATTGCCGAACCAGACGGTCGCTTTAATCACCCTTTTATCCAATCCGAAAACCTTGTCGTTTATCTTTTGCAGGTAAGGAATCTTTTGCTCGACACCGACCTTCTCCCACGCCGTCTCAATCGGGTAATAGTTCGGCGTTTTGTGCAGTTTCAGTTCGACAGGCTCGACCTTTTTCCCGGATGAAGCGATGTTCGCCGCAGTCTTGGCCGCAAGTTTCATCGCTTCAGGCGTTATTTCCTCTGTGAATGAATACCCGGTCTGGTCGCCTTTAAGCACCCTGATTCCTGAGCCGAAATCGATATTGTTATACGCTGCGTTGACCTTTTTATCCTCCAGCCTGATGTTGTTGACAATGCGATGCTGGAAGAAAACATCGCAATAATCCCCGCCGCACGATAACGCCTCGGCCATCACCTCACGGATGACCTTTTCATCCACACCGAAGTGTTCATAGCAGTTTTTCAGGTTCATATCCTTTGCCTCAGGTATAATAAGTGCCTTCGCTGTATTTGATTTCAGCAGATACGGAATCGCCGCAGCCGCCAGCATACTCTTGGCGCTTTTCTGTAAAAAATCGCGTCGTGTAATATTACGTTTCATTATGGCCCTTGCATTTTATTTCTGCCGGCAATATATAATATTAAGCCGGCGAATACAATTACTTCAGAGATTTTTACCAGAATGTCAAAAAGCTGCGGTCATACTTAAAAAGATAAAATTTTTTAATAAAAAACACCTTTTATAGCCGAACTTAAAAAGAAGCGGTTTTGTAATAAACATTTGCCTTCTTGCATAATTGCCGTTACACTTATTAACTTTGGCATAAAGGGGGTGTAAGGTTCTGATGCAAAAAAGGACGTCGAGAGATGTTGAGGCAACTGCATATAAGCGATGGCAGGCTGGTTGAAAGCCACAACGGCGAGGCCGTGGTTTTTGTATATATCGCCCCCGATGAAAATGAACGAAAATACCTCGTAGAGCAGCTTAAAATAGATGAACACACCCTCAATTCATCACTTGACCCAGATGAGCTTAGCCGGCTTGAGTTCGAGCCGGAACACATTGCAATGATATTTAAAAGACCGACGCGTTACCGTGCAGAGGACAATTTTCTCTTTAAGGTAAGCTCGACCGGCGTTTTCGTTTTTAAGAATTCTCTTGTGATTGTTATAAGTGAAGACGCACCTCTTTTCGAAGGCAGACCGTTTACAAAGGTGCAGTCAATACAAGACATATTTCTGAGACTTATCTACAGAGCTATTATACATTTTGTTGAGCATATCAAAGGCATCAACGCCGTTTCAAGCGAGCTTGAGCAATATATATATACCTCAATGGAAAACAAGCATTTGTTGAATCTCTTTACGCTCGAAAAGAGTCTGGTTTACTATCTAAACGCCATTACTTCAAACGGCGTGCTTATTGAAAAACTGAAAAACAACGCTGCCAAGATGGGTTTCACTCAGGAAAATATTGAGTTTATCGATGATATTCTCATCGAAAACAATCAGTGCCATCGACAGGCCGAGATTTACTCGCAGGTGCTGGCCAGCCTGATGGACGCCCGTGCCTCGATTGTCGGCAATAATCTGAATATTAGGATAAAGGCGCTTACCCTGATAACGATTGCGATTATGCTGCCGACGCTTGTGGTCAGTATTTTTTCGATGAACGTCAAGATTCCTTTGGCCTGGCACGAGCACGCCTTCTGGATAATAACCGGATTGGCGGCTTCCTCTGCGCTGCTCGTTATCAGCGCCTGGTGGCATAAACGCTGGTAATAGTCTTAAAACTTGACTATCGAGCGGTTTTAGTGTATAATATAACCCCTAAACTAATCTAAACTTACGGTAAAGGTGTCGTTATGGTTATGCAAAGATGTGCTTTGGGGATTTTGGCAGTGTGGGCGATTGCTGCCGGTCTATGTGCAGCGGCGCCGAAGCCGGCGATTGTGCCGAACCCTGACAATTGGACGATAGAGGCGACTTTTGTGCATCCGCAAATGATTGTGCTTCAGGCGGACGGTGCTGATAAGCCTAAACGGTTCTGGTATGTGATATTAACGCTGGTCAATAAGACGGGCAAAGATGTGGATTTCTACCCCAAATGCGAGATGATGACGGACACATTTCAGATAATCCCTGCCGGCCAGAATGTGCCGGCGACGGTTTTTGAGCAGATAAAACAACGGCATCAAAGCAAATTCCCGTTTCTGGAAAGCTGGGAGAAAATAGACAACAAAATGCTGCAAGGACAGGACAACGCCAGAGATATAGCTGTTATTTGGCCGGATTTTGACGCGAATGCAAAGGGGATAAAAATTTACATAGCGGGGCTGAGCAATGAGTCGGCTGTGGTGGAACACCCTGTAGAAAAAGATAAAGATGGCAGGCCGGTAAAGGTCTTTTTGAGAAAAACGCTGGAATTGAGTTACGGCGTCAAGGGCGATGCGGACGCAAGGTCTGACGAAAGCTTGATTTACGAAGGTAAAAGCTGGATTATGAGGTAGCCTGCGGCAGGGGGGCGGTACCGCAAATCGGGGGCAAAGCTCAAAAGAAGCGTCACTCAAAATCGTTGAGGGTCGACGAGCCCGACCAATTACCCCCTTCCCCCAATACCAATTGCTTTACAACGGCTTAATCGCTATAATCGCCTTTTTAAGAATTACTTACGGGCGAGGACTATATGACCGCTAAATTACCGGTTATTCTCGATAATCGCAGCGATAACACAGTTCTAAATGCGCTTCGAAAGTTACTGCCGAGTCTTCAAAAACTGGACGTCGCCACCGGCGTATTCGAAGTCGGTTCCCTAATCTCCGATTTCGGTGGTAAAATTCGGCAAATATTACTTTTAGAGAAATTACAGAGGAAATAAAAAGAGAAAATAAATTAAAGGGGAAATTGCCTTGTTTGAGCAAACCTTCAAGAATATAGACGATATACTCCACAAAGACGCAGGCTGCAGCAGCGAGCTTGACTATGTGGAACAAACCTCATGGATTCTCTTTCTGAAATATCTGGATGATTTCGAAAAGGACAAGGAAACAGCGGCACAGCTCGCGGGCAAACCTTATACAGGCATTATCGGCCCGGAGTACCGCTGGAACATCTGGGCTGCCCCCAAGGGCAAAGACGACAAGCTTGATCATCACAAGGCACGCGACGGCGATGACCTCAAAGACTTTGTCGATCGCAAGCTATTTCCTTACATGAGGAAATTCAAAACATCAGCCGAAAGCGCTGCTACCATCGAATATAAAATCGGCGAGATATTCAGCGAACTCAAAAACAAAATTCACAGCGGCTATAACATGCGGGAAGTCATTAACCGCATCGATGAACTGCGTTTCCGTTCCAGTGCCGAAAAGCATGAGATGAGCCACCTGTACGAAGGTAAAATCAAGAACATGGGCAACGCAGGCAGAAACGGCGGCGAATACTACACACCCCGTCCGCTTATCAAAACCATTGTAAAGGTAGTTGCACCCTCTATCGGCAATAAGGTCTATGACGGCGCAGTCGGTTCGGCGGGATTCTTGTGCGAAGCGTTTGAATACTTAAAAACCAGCAAAGACCTGACCACCAAAGATGCAAAGACCCTGCAAAAAGATACCTTCTATGGCAAGGAAAAAAAGTCGCTGGCCTACATTATTGGCATTATGAATATGATTTTGCACGGTATTGAAGCACCCAATATCGTGCATACCAATACGCTGGCTGAGAACCTTGCCGATATTCAGGAAAAAAACCGCTACGACATCGTCCTTGCCAATCCACCTTTTGGCGGCAAAGAACGGGCAGAGGTACAGCAGAATTTCCCCATCAAGACCGGCGAAACGGCTTTTCTGTTTCTCCAGCATTTTATCAAAATTCTCAAAGCCCCCGGCCATGCGGGCATAGTCATCAAGAACACCTTTCTTTCTAATACCGATAATGCCTCTGTATCTTTACGCAAACTGCTTTTAGAAAGCTGCAATCTCCATACTGTGCTGGATTTGCCTGGCGGAACATTCGCCGGCGCGGGCGTTAAAACTGTGGTGCTGTTTTTTGAAAAAGGGGCGCCCACGCGCAAGGTCTGGTTTTATCAGCTCAATTTAGACAGAAACCTCGGCAAGACAAATCCGCTCAATGAAAACGATCTGGCGGAGTTTGTAAAATTGCAGAAGAAAAAGGAAGATTCGGGAAATTCTTGGACGGTGAAGGTAGCCGATGTGGATAAAACCACATTCGACCTGTCGGTGAAGAATCCGAACAAAGGCGGCGAAGTTGCACTGCGCGAACCAAAAAATATTCTGGATGAGATAAAAGACTTGGATAGTCAGAGCGCAGAAATATTGAAGACAATTCGCGGGTTGGTATGACGAAGAATTGGAAAACAAAAAAATTAGGAGAGGTTTGCGAGATAGGCGCAGGTAATTCTGCCCCACAGAAAAAAGAGTTGTTTGGTGGTGGTAAGTATCCATTTTTCAGGACATCTGACGTTGGCAGAATTCGTTTTGGTGTTATTGATGATTCCACAGATAAGCTAAATGAAATAGGAATAAAGAAATTACATTTTTATAAAAAGGGAACGCTTTTGTTCCCCAAAAGCGGCGCATCAACATTTTTGAACCACAGAGTTCTTATGGCTACCGATGGTTATGTATCCAGTCATTTAGCAACTCTTAAAGCAAAAGATAACATTTTAGATGACCGGTTTTTGCTCTATTTCTCTTCAACCCTTGACTCTCGCAACTTAATGCAGGATCAGAATTATCCATCATTACGGTTATCGGATATTCAAGAAATAGATATTCTTCTGCCAGCTTTCCCCGAACAAAAGCGCATCGTTGCCATTCTGGACGAAGCCTTTGCGGCCATTAGTACGGCAAAAGCAAACGCCGCAAAGAACCTTGCAAACGCGCGCGAGCTTTTTGAGTCGTATTTGCAGAGCGTTTTTGCCAATCCGGGCGATGGGTGGGAAGTAAAGAAGCTGGGGGAGGTTCTTGAAAAGACAGAAACTACTGATCCCACTAAAAATCCAGATAAAGAGTTTATCTATATTGATGTATCGAGTGTTAATAAGGAAAACCTTTCAATTGAAAGCACAACCTTGATGAAAGGGAAAGATGCCCCAAGTCGAGCAAGGAAACTCATTAAAATTAATGATGTAATATTTGCTACTGTTAGACCAACTTTGAGACGAATAGCAATTATTCCGAAAGAATACGACGGACAAGTTTGTAGCACAGGGTATTTTGTATTAAGAGCAAAAAAGCATCTCAACAATAGATTGGTATTCTATTTTTTGCTAACAAACAACTTTAATGAAAGAATGGAGAAATTGCAAAAAGGTGCAAGTTATCCTGCGGTAACGGATACGGATGTTAGAGAACAGATTATTACTTATCCTATATCGCCCAAAGAGCAACACTCCATCGTCGCCAAACTCGACACCCTTTCCGCTGAAACCAAAAAGCTCGAAGCGATTTATCGGCGAAAACTGGCCGATTTGGATGAACTGAAAAAATCCGTTTTAGAGAGAGCCTTTAACGGGGATTTATAGCTCAAAACCGTGAAAGTTGCTGTATTTTTATGAATTTTCACGATTATGTTGGCAAAAGCGTGAATTAGGCGTATAATATAATTATGGCAAAGGTATTACATATTTATAATACAATCAATCGCTTGAGAGAGCGGTATTATGCCGCATCTATCGGAAAACAATCGCTTATAAAAATATTGAGTGAAGCAGAGGTTGCTGAGCAGGTGTATAACTCCAACGCCATCGAGAACAGCACTCTTACTCTTGAAGAAACAGAGAAAATCCTTTTGCAAATACACCTGGATAGGTACATAACTGAAAGAGAAATTTTTGAAGCCAAAAACCTCGCGCGTGTAGTTTCTTATATCGATACAAGAGCCAAAGAACAAGAACTCACTCTTGATGTTATTCTATCGCTTCACAAAATGCTTATAGCGAATATCCAGGATGATATCGCCGGAAGATTTCGCACCGATGGTGAGTACGTTCGGGTTGCCAACCATATAGCGCCGGACCCAAAAGAAGTAGTAGAAAGATTGGAAAAAATGCTTGCGGGATATAACGCAAACAGCCATGAAAATATTATAAAACGTATCGCGATGCTGCATCTTACATTTGAACATACGCACCCATTTGTTGATGGTAATGGCCGTATCGGAAGAGTAATAAACAATTATTTGCTTATACGAGAAGGTTTTGTGCCGGTGAATATTAAATTCATTGACAGGGAG
>Ga0315294_10001915_pt1 | contig 22849 bp, 20 predicted proteins | sample YL17G13_40_MG_FD_203626 | JGI IMG/M metagenome (GOLD analysis project Ga0315294, IMG submission 203626) | Sediment microbial communities from Yellowstone Lake, YNP, Wyoming, USA - YL17G13_40 | ecosystem: Environmental > Aquatic > Freshwater > Lake > Sediment | place: USA: Wyoming | collected...
TGCCAAGTGTGGCATGCCCACGAGCGGACCATCCTGTTCGTGGGTGTAACTGGCGCCCTCGGATGCGATCCGGACCGTCATCCGTCAGGTCTGGGTCAGCTCCTTCTCGCCCAGAGCACTCAGGACCGACACGATCCGTTCATGGTGTGGGGGTGGCCGCGCACGTGAGGCGGGTTCCACCCCGGCCCGCGTTGGGCCAGGCTCGGCACCTCACACGGAGGGGCGAGGGCGTCGTGATCTGCTCGAACTGCGGGACCGAGAACCCGGCTGGCACGAAATTCTGCAAGGAATGCGGGACCCGGCTCGGTCTGGCGTGCGCAGCCTGTGGGCTCGCGCTGCTGCCGGGCGCCAAGTTCTGCGGGGAATGCGGCAGTCCCGTTTCGGCGGCGACGACCTTGGGCCCGGCCGCGACTCGTGCTGCGCCCGTCGCGATCCCACACCCCGTCGCGGAGCGCCGGCTCGTGTCCGTCCTGTTCGCCGACCTTGTCGGGTTCACGCCGTTCGCCGAGGAGCGCGACGCCGAGGATGTCCGCGACACCTTGACCCGCCACTTCGAGATCGCGACCGACGTCATCGCCCGCTACGGGGGCACTTTCGAGAAGTTCATCGGCGACGCGGTCATGGCGGTCTGGGGCGCTCCCGTCGCCCGCGAGGACGACGCGGAGCGGTCCGTTCGCGCCGGGCTCGACCTCGTGGACGCCGTGCAGCGCCTTGGTCCAGGGATCCGGGCGAGACGATCTACTGGCACCGCTGCCGCTCGCCCTCGTACGGCGAGGGGATCACGTTCTGGGCGCTCGGCGAGATGGTCCGCCGGCGGTGCCGGCTGGCCGAGGACGACACCGAGGCCACGACCCGGGAGCGGGTGCGGGCGACCGTCGCGGAGTTCGTACCGGCCGACGAGGACCGACGCTGGGTGGAGCCCGCCCTCCTGACCCTGCTGGGACTCGAGCCGGCGCCCGCCGGCGGGCGCGACGTGCTGTTCGCTGCCTGGCGCATCTTCTTCGAGCGGATCGCCGAGCGCGGCACGACCGTGCTGCTGTTCGAGGACCTCCAGTGGGCCGACACGGGCCTGCTCGACTTCATCGAGCACCTCCTCGAGTGGTCCAGGAACGTCCCGCTCGTCGTCGTCACCCTGGCCCGCCCGGAGCTGCTCGACCGCCGACCGGACTGGGGGGCGGCGACCCGGAGCCTGGCCAGGCTCGCCCTCGAGCCGCTCAGCGACGAGGCGATGCGGGCGCTGCTCGACGGCTTCGTACCGGGCCTGTCCGAGCCAGCGATCCGGGCGATCCTCGACCGGGCCGACGGGGTTCCGCTCTATGCCGTCGAGATGGTCCGCTCGCTCGTCGCCGACGGCCGGCTCGAGCGTGACGGCGACGCCTTCCGCCCGGTCGGCGAGCTCGGCGAGCTGGTCGTCCCCGACACCCTCCGGTCGCTCATCGCCAGCCGCCTCGACGCCCTGGATCCCGTCGACCGGAACCTCGTCGTCGACGCGTCGGTCCTCGGCCAGGCGTTCGGCCTGGCCGGGCTCATCGCGGTCAGCGGCCAGGACGCGGAGGCGCTCGAGCCCCGGCTCAAGGCCCTCGCGCGACGGGAGCTGTTCGACCTCGAGATCGATCCCCGCAGCCCCGAGTGGGGCCAGTACCGCTTCGTGCAGTCGCTCATCCGCGAGGTTGCCTACGGGACCCTGGCCAGGCGCGACCGGCGGAACCGGCACCTCGCGGCGGCCCGGTACTTCGAGGCCCTCGGCGACGACGAGCTGGCGGGTGCGCTGGCTTCCCACTACGTCGCCGCCCACGAAGCCTCGGCCGACGGGGCCGAGGCCGACGCCGTCGCGATCCAGGCCCGGCTGGCCCTGTCCGGCGCCGCCGAACGGGCGGCTACCCTCGGTGCCCACGACCAGGCCGTGTCCCTGCTTCGCCAGGCGATCCGGATCACCGCGGATCCCGGCGAGCGTGCCACGCTGCACCTCCGGGTGGCCGCCTCGGCCAACGCCGCGGCGCGGCACGACGACGCCGAGGCGCTCGCGCGCCATGCGATCCAGCTCGCTCGGGCGACCGGTGATCCCCTGGCCCTCGGCCGTGCCCAGGCCCTCCTCGGCGAGATCCTCATCGATGCGGGCCAGGCGCCGCAGGCGGTCGAGGTCCTCGAGGCGGCGATCGCCGCGTTCCCGGAGACGGATGGCGACGAGACCCGGGCCGGCCTCAACGCGAACCTGTCGCGCGCCCTGATGCGCAGCGGTGAGCCCGCCCGGTCGATCCAGGCGGCCGACCTGACCCTGGATCTCGCCGAGCACCTGGGGCTCGAGCGGATCCTGGCGGAGACCTTCAACAACAAGGGGTCGTCGCTGGGGTTCCTCGGCCGGAAGCGCGAGGCGCTGGCGCTGCTCCAGGCCGCCGTCGAGATCGCTCGCGCGGGCGGTTTCGTCGCCGCGGAGATCCGGGCCCTTACCAACCTCACGGGCAGCCTCGACGATTGGCGCCGGGCGCGCGACACGAACCGGATGGCCGAGGAGCTGGCACGCCGGGTCGGCAACCGGAGCCTGGCCAGCTGGACCAGAGTGGCGGTCTGGATCGGGAGCTTCTTCCTGGCCGATGGGTGGGACGAGGCGCTCGCCGAGGCAGCCGCCGCCGACGGCGAGGGCTCGGGTCACGGCACCGGTAACCCGATGGACGAGATCCGGCGACTCGGCATCGCGGCATTCTTCCTTGTGGCGAGAGGCGAGTCGACCGACGCAACCCTGGCCCGTCTCGAGGTCCTCTCGTCGGAGGTCTCGGACCCGGCCGGCCTCTCCAGCGCTCTCATCCTGCGCTCGGATCGCGCCCTCCACGCCGGGTACTTCGGCCTGGCCTGCGATGAGGCGGTGAGCGCGGCGGAGGCCGACCCCGCCGCAACGCTCTACCTCGGGTTGGCGATGCGGCCGGCTCTCTGGGGCCGCGACCTTGCCCGGGCTCGGCAGGTCGCGGATCGGCTCGATGCCGACCCATCGACCGAGCTGGGTATCGCGGCGTATCGGGTCGCTGCCCGGGCCGGGATCGCGGCGCTCGAAGGGCGCGTGGACGACGCGATCACCGGCTTTCGCGAAGCCCTCTCCCTGCTCAGGTCCGAAGGCTCCGACTTCGAGGTCGCCCGGATCTCGCTCGACTTCGTCATCCTCGTGGGTGTCGACAACCCGGCGACGCGCGAGGCGGCGGCCGAGGCACGGGCGATCTTCGAGCGCCTCAAGGCGCGGCCCTACCTGGAGCGACTCGAGGCGGCCATGGCCCGGGATGCTACGGACGCCCCGATGGCCGAGGCCAGGGGTGGCGGGGCCGTGTCCGGTACTCCAGGCTGACGGTTCGCAACGAGGAGACGGAGGCCACGGTCGTGCCCGACCGGGCTGGCCCCTGGGACGCCACGGCCGCGGCTACCGGAGGACGAGGAAGGCGTCGACGTCGAAGCGCGGGTGGCCGGCGGTGCCGAGGACCCGGACCTCGATCGTGTGCGGGATCGCCGGATCGACGGTCAGCGCCTGGAGGAGCCAGCGGCTCCCGGAGCTCCTCGAGTAGGCGTTCACTCTGCCGACGAGCACCCCGTCGAGGCGGATCTCGGCCGCCCCACGCGTGGGGCCCGTCGCGCCCACGAGCGCGATCCCGCCGCCTGTGAACGAGTACCGGACGATCGCTCCGGGCCGCGTCGCGTAGACGGCCCGTCCGCCGAGCGCGTACGTCGACGTGTAGCCGGTCCAGCCCGAGCTCCGCCGCACGGCCGGGCTCGACTCCTGCGTCGGGAACACGCTCACCGGAGACGCGACGGCCCAGGGGCCGGTGTTCCCGGGCGCGTCGGTGGCCCGGACCGCGAACGTCCGCGGGCTCTCGAAGGCGATCGACGTGGTGACGGTGCGGATCGTCGGGCCGGTGCCGGCGACCGTCATCGGCTCGGTGCCGTCGGTCTCGCCGAGCTCGTAGCTGGCGATCGGCGACTGGTCGGCTGCGGGCGGCCAGGACAGGCGGATCGGGAGGCCCGTCGCCGTTGTCCGGCTGCCGCGGACGAACGACGCGACCGGCGGCGCGGCGACCGGCGGCGCGTTCTCGACGAGCACCGCGATGTGGATCTCGTGGACGCGGGTCGCGCGGTAGGCGGCTCCCACGACGACGTCGTACGCGCCGGCCGGCGTCGCGGGCGGGACCGTGATCGTGAGCGTGCCGGCGTCGGCCGTGCCCGACAGCGCGGTCGGCCCGACGAAGGCGGTGGCCAGCGGAGCAGGGGCGGCTGCCACGCTGAAGGTGATCGGCTCGATGAAGCCGGGCCCTCGGCCCGCGGCGAGGGGGATGGTCCACGTCGCCCCGGTCTCGTTGGCGACCAGGCCCTCGAACGGCAGCGTCGCCGACGGCGCGAAGTCGCCCAGGGGCCCGATCCGCGACACGTCGAGCAGGATGTCCGGCTTCCCGTCCGGATCGGTCGCCGTCTGCCAGTCGCTGTTGCCCAGGTACTGGAGCGCCCAGCGCACTTCGGAGGGCGGCGCGTCGGGCCGGGTGGCCCGGTAGAGCGCGGCGGCCCCCGTGACGTGCGGCGCCGCCATCGACGTCCCCGACGAGTAGCCGTAGGCCTGGCCGCGCTTCGTCGAGAGGATGCACTTGCCGGGCGCGATGAGGTCCACGTCGCTGCCGTAGTTCGAGAAGTCGGCGAACGTGTCATCGACGTCATAGGTGCCCCAGCTCCAGCAGCTGTTGCCGCCGAGGCCCCCCGGCAGGCCGTCGGTGTCGGCCAGCGCCGAGACGGTGATCACCTCGTTGTAGGCAGCCGGGACGCGGGCCGACGCAGGGCCCGCGTCGTTCGCCGCCGCCGCGACCACGGTGATGCCGCGGGCCACGACCCGGCAGATCGCCTGGTGGAAGGGGTCGGCATTGACCGTGCCGCACTTCCCATCGTCGCGGCCCCAGCGGGTCACGGACATGTTGACCGCCTCGATGAGCGGACGGCTTGGGTCCAGCGGATCGTTCTGCGCCGCGATCCAGTCGAGGCCGCAGAGCCACCACGAGAGGTAGCCCTCGCCCTTGGCGTCGAGGATCCGGACGGCCCACAGGCGGACGCCCGGTGCCACGCCCACGACGCCGTCGTCGTTGTCGCGGGCGCCCACGGTGCCGGCCACGTGGGTGCCGTGGCCGTACTGGTCGATCCAGTTCGCCCGGTCGGAGCTCGTGCAGTTGTACCCGCCGGCCACCACCAGGTCCGGGTGCGTCGGGTCGATCCCGGTGTCGAAGATGGCCACGTCGGCGTCCACCCGCCCGTCGAGGCCGCCGGTCGAGACGGCCGCGCTCTGCCGCCCGAAGACGCGGTCCACGCCGGTCGGCACCGTCTGGCCGGCCAGCACGTCGAGCCCCGTGATCCGCTCGTCGGGCACGATGGCGACGACCTGGGGGTCGGACGCCAGGCGGCGCTCCTCCGCGGGGCTCACGGTTGCCGCATAGCCGCGCACGGCGTTCCGGTAGGTGCGCTCAACCTCGATGCCGGCCCCGCGGGCGGAAGACGCCTCGGCCGCAGCGTCCGCGTCGGGTGCCAGGACGACGATCACGCGTTCGGCGGCGCCGGTCGTCGGCGTCGGCTCGGCCGCGAGCGCGCCGGACGCGGCCGTCAGCGTGGCGAGGACGGCGGCAGCGAACGGGTGGAGTCGACGCCTACGGGTCACGGCCTGGCCTCGCGTGCTGGGCTGAGCGCCCTCGCGCCCGGCCCCTGCCGAGCGGATGCCCACGATGCGCCTCGTGGTGCGCGGGGTCAACGGGCGCGATGGTCCCATCGGGGAGGCAGGACTCCGGCGGCGCGGCGCCGGCGGGCGGCCACGCGCCCGGCAGTGACCACGGCCGCCCCGCTGAGCACGGCCAGGACCGCAGCTCCCGTCATCCCCGCGCCGAGGCCCGCGCCGCCCGAGATGAAGCCCATGAGCGGCGGGTACAGCACGGAGCCCACCACGCCCGCGGCCGTCAGGACGCCGCTGACGCTGGCGGCGCGGTGCGGGAAGAGCGTCCCGCCCACGGTCATGATCATCGGCCAGACCGGGCCCAGGGCAAAGCCGGTCAGCATGAAGGCCGCGATCCGCGGCGCACCCGCGGGTCCGTGCACGGCGATGGCCAGGGCGACGCCGCCCGCGGCCGCGCAGGCGGTCGTGAACCAGATCGGGTCGAACCGGTCCGCGACCCTGACCGCCGCCAGCCGTCCGCTGGCGTGGCCCACCCAGAAGAGGCTCAGACCCAGGGTCGCGACGCTCATCGGCTCGTCGGCGAGGAAGCCCACGAGCCAGCTCGACACCCCGAGCTCCGCGGCGACGTAGCAGGCGATCGCCAGCCCGAGGATCGCGAGCGGGAGGCGGAGGTCGGGCCCGGCGGCGCCGTTGTTCGGGCCGGCGGCCCGGTCACCCGGACCGGTCGCGCCCGGCACGGCGGCGTCCGCGCGCCGTCGGGGCGGCACCGACCCGACCGCGCGCATGGGGACCACCAGGGCGAGAGCGGCGACCCCGGTTCCCGCGGCGAGAAGGCGCCAGTCGAGCCCGAGCCCCAGCAGCTGGCCGATGACGAGCGGGGCCCCGAGCGCGCCGACGCTGTAGAACAGGTGGAGCCGGTTGAGCGCGCTGCCCTTGCCCGAGACGGAGAGGTCCATGACGACGCTGTTGACGCCGGCGTCGATCGCGCCGGAGCCCGCCGCGGCGAGGGCGACACCGAAGAGGAGGACGGGCCACGACGGGGCCGCCCCCTGGGTCGCGAGCCCGACCGCGATCAGGAGCGCCGAGAGGGGCAACAGGGTCCGCCGGCCGAGGCGCTCCGCGAGCAGGCCGGCGGAGAGCGCGCCAACGGCGAAGAAGAGGGCGCTCACGAGGTAGAGGAAGCCGAACCCCGCGTCGGTCTGCCCGAAGTCCTCCTTGATGACCCGGAGGAGCGACGGGACGAACAGGCCGGTCCAGCCGATGAGGATGAAGGAGGCGGAGGAGGCGACGACGATCGGCCGCGGGGAGGTGTCGGCGGCAACCGGCGTCACGACCCGGAGCCGGCCGACGCGACGGCCCGCTGTAGCTCGGGTGGGGCAGATCGGTGCCAGACGGCCTCGTAGGCCGCCAGGACGTTCTCGCGGGTGACCGCCAAAGCGGGCAGGGCCACCCACGGCGGCGGCTCGGCGCCGACAAGCGCCATGATGGTCGCGGTCGCCTCCGCGACGCCGAGGTCGTACGGCATCTGGGCCCCGACACCCACGATGAGCCCTCCCGCCGCGATCTCCAGCGCGGTCTCGTTGCCGAGATCGATCGTGGTGATCGGGATTTCGCGCCCGACCGCCCGAAGGGCCCGAACCACGCGGATGGCGGGCTCATCCCAAGGCACGAAGAGCGCGTCGATCGGGCGGTTCTGGGGGATGAAGTCGAGGATGACGTCACCGGCCGTCTCGAGATCGAGGAACTCCGCGAGCCGCAGCATGGCGTCGGGCCGATGCTCCCGCATCCACTTCCGGAATCCGATCTCGCGCTCGTTCGTGGCGAAGAAGTCAACCCCGAAGCCGACGATCCCCACCGTGCCGCGCTCCGGGACGTGGGGTGCCAGGATGGCGGCAGCGACCTGGCCGTTCCCGAAGTTGTCGGCGGAGATCACGCTGACGTAGTGCTTCCCCGCGATCAGCCCGATCGGCGCGTTGTCCATCAGGACGAGCTTGATGCCCGCCTCGGTGACCCGGCGGTGGGCTTCGGCCGTCCGGAGGTCGTCCACCGGGAGGCTGATGATGGCGTCCGGCGATCGGGCGATCAGCGCCTCTAGGGCGTCGACCTGATTCTGGGCGCGGAACCCGCAGTCGATGACGTCGATGAGCGAGGCGCCGTAGCGATCCAGCGTCTCGGTGATACCCGCGATCTGCTGGCGCGACCAGTCGCTGGCCGTAGTGTGGATGACCACCACCACGGAGTACCCGGCCGCGCGCGCACGCACGGTCGCCTCCTCCGAAACGACCAGCTGATCGATCGAGGCGGCCGATTCGCCGTGCGGGCCGAGGCCCTCGACGGAGATGTGCTGGAACGGCTCGTTCGGTGTCATCCCGGGATCCTCGCAGTGCGCTGAGTGACGGCTCCGCTCCGCGATCCCCCGGGGCGCCGGGCCGGGCGGGTCGAGGCTGCCGCGTCCCTGCGCGGCGACGCGGCAATGCCCGCTTCCACGTGCCGGGCGGGCGAGCTGTAGTCGATCCACGAGCGCAGGTGGTCGGGGGCAAAGAGCTCGTCGACGACGGCGAGTGCCGCGCCCACGAGCCCGGCGGTCCTGCCCATCTGCGCGCGCACGATCTGGAGGTTCTGCGTGACCAGCGACCGCGAACGACGGTAGAGAGCCTCGCGGATGGCCGCGATGATGATCTCGCCGGCCTGGGCGACGCCCCCGCCCACGACGACGAGCGACGGGTTGTACGCGTTCACGAGAATCGCCAGGGTCTCGCCCACCAGGCGCCCGCTCCGCGACAGGAGCTCGATGCTGAGGGGATCTCCCCGATTCGCAGCCATGCCGACCTGGGCGGCCGTGATCGGGCGGCCGGAGGCGAGGATGTCCGCGAGGTAGGGACTCCGGCCGTCCTCGGCTGCCTGCCGGGCGGCGCGGGCGATCGCGGCGCCGCCGGCGAGCGACTCGAGGCAGCCCGTGTTCCCGCACCGACAGATCACCGTCGTGTCGTCGCTGATGGCCACGTGGCCGATGTCGCCGGCGAACCCGTGGGCACCTCGATGGACCTTCCCGTCCGAGCAGAGCGCCGCGCTGATCCCGGTGCCGATCTTGACGAACAGCAGATCGCTCGCCCCGTGGCCTCGGCCCGCATGAAGCTCGCCGAGGGCCATGAGGTGCACCGCGTTGTCCACCCAGGCGGTCGAGCTGAACCTCCCGCCGAGGCGGCGGGCCACCGGATAGTCGTACCAGCCGGGCATGAGGTGCAATGCCGCCCGAGAGCTGAGGCGGCCGTTGGGCAGCTCCACGAGACCGGGCACGGCCAACCCGATCCCCCAGATGGCGCGCGCCTCCGGGTGCTCCTCGAGCATCCAGTCGAACAGGGCCTCGACGCGATCCAGCGTCTTCTCGGCCCCGAGCGTCGCATCGAACGGCTCGTGATGCTCGACGAGGAGACGCCCCGAGAGGTCCGCCAGCCCGACGCCGAGCGTGGTCGTGCCAAGGGAGCTGACCAGCAGGTGCCCGGCGGTGGCCCGGAAGCGGACGTTGCGCGGGGCCCGGCCGCCGGTCGACGCCCCCAGCTCGCCATGCTCCACGAGGCCGCGGGCGATCAGCGTGGCGATCCGATCCGCGACGACCGCGCGCCCGAGCCCGGAGAGTGCCTCGATCTCCTGGCGCGTGCCTGCTCGGCCCGATCGTACGAGCCCGACGACCATGGCCAGGCTGTCGCGCTCGAAGCGCACGCGGCGGCCCACCGCGCGACCGCGACCGCGCCCGGGACCCGCTCGCGTCGTCCCGGGCTCCCCGATGCTTCCCACGCGGCCTGACACGACGGCGACGTCCTCATCCGGTCCCTCGCGAGGCGTGCGCCCCGCTGCCTGCTCCGACGATACACCGCGGTTCGGCGTCCGATGCTCTTCCATCTGCGATGGCCGCCATTCTGCACAATAGGCATTGACTTTCGCCGTTGTACAGCATTAGATACACCACACAAGGCGATAAGTCCAGTCCACGACACCGGGTCGATCCCGAACCGTCGCGCTTCGGGACACCAGTCGACGCGCGGCGAGCGGGCCATCCCGGCGAGGAGGTGAAGGCGAGCTATCCCACCCGAGCACCTGCGACGGCCGGGTCCGCCGGCACCTTAGGCACTCAAGGAGGAGCGTCAATGGTTCCCGCACGAAAGATGATCGGCGCGCTCGCCGGCATCGTCATGCTCGTCTCGGCCTGCTCGTCCGGAGCATCGCCGAGCGCATCTACCGCGGCGCCGTCCGAGGCCGCCCCCACCGCGAGCGCCGCCGCGTCCGCGGAGCCGACCGCCGCCGCGTGCGATGCCGACGCAAACCTGGCTGCTGCGCAGGCGGCCGGCGTCCTCAGCAAGGGCCCGCACGGCGAGGACCCGTCCGAGGCCAGCTCCGTCGTCCTGAGCGACGCCGAGCTCGCCACTGTCAAGGAGAAGAAGGCGACCGCCGCGATCGTCATGCACTACGGTGGTGATGACTGGTCCGCGGCGCAGATCGCCGGCCTGACCAAGCGCTTCGGCGAGCTCGGCATCGAGATCGTGGCCACGACCGACGCCAACTTCGTCCCGGCGACCCAGGTCTCGAACATCGAGACGGTCCTGGCGAAGAACCCGAGCATCATCGTCTCGATCCCGACCGACCCGGTCGCGACCAAGGATGCCTACATGAAGGCGGCCGCGCAGGGCGTCAAGCTCGTGTTCATGGACAACGTCCCCAACGACATGGTGGCCGGCAAGGACTACGTCAGCGTCGTCTCCGCCGACAACCGCGGCAACGGGGTCGTCTCGGCGCATCTCGCCGCGAAGGCCATGAACTGCGAGGGGACGATCGGTCTCATCTATCACGAGGCCGACTTCTTCGTCACGCGCGACCGGTACGAGGGCTTCAAGTCCACCATCCAGAAGTACCCGAACATCACGATCGTCGACGAGAAGGGCGTGACCGGATCCGACTTCGCCGGTCAGTCCCAGGCCGCGGCGAACGCGATGCTCACCAAGACCCCCGATCTCAAGGCGATCTGGGCGGTGTGGGACGTCCCGTCCGAGGGCGTGATCGCCGCCGCGCGCGCGTCCAACCGGATGGACCTGATCATCGCCACCGAGGACCTCGGCAAGAACGTCGCGATCCAGCTGGCGAAGGACGAGCTGATCAAGGGCCTCGGCGCCCAGCGGCCGTTCGACCAGGGTGTCACGGAGGCCAACCTCGCGGCCTACGGCCTGCTCGGCAAGGCCGCCCCCATCTACGTCGCGCTGCCGGCCCTCGCCGTCTCGCACGAGAACGTGCTCCAGGCTTGGCAGGACGTCTACCACGTGGAGGCCCCCGCCGAGATCAAGGACAGCTACAAGGAGTAGGTTCCCCTCAGGGTCCGATGGTGCCGCCCCGCTCCCCCGAGGGTCCGATGGTGCCGCCCCGCCGCCGGCGGGGCGGCACCCGTCCCCCAATCGCGGGGAGCAGACCGATGGACGACGCCGCGGTCCGGATGACGGGCATCTCCAAGAGCTTCAGCGGCGTTCGCGTCCTCGAAGGCGTCGACTTCGAGCTTCGCCGCGGTGAGGTTCATGCGCTCGCCGGCGGCAACGGTGCCGGCAAGTCCACTCTCATGAAGATCCTTCGCGGGGTCCACCAACCTGACGAGGGCACCATCGAGATCGACGGTCAGGTCGCTCACCTGACCTCGGTCCACGACTCGATGAGCCGCGGGATCGCGATGATCTTCCAGGAGTTCAGCGTCGTCCCTACCCTTACCGTCGCCCAGAACGTCTTCCTCGCCCGCGAGCGGCACGGAGCCCTCGGCCTGCTCGACGACCGCGCCTCGGTCGAGCGCACGCAGGCGCTCTTCGAGGAGATGGGCGTGACCGTCGACCCCAATCGGCGCCTGGAGGATCTCAGCACGGCCTTCTGGCAGCTCACCGAGATCGCCAAGGCCCGCTCGCAGGACACGCGCGTCCTGATCATGGACGAGCCGACGGCCTCTCTCGCCAAGGACGAGACGGACCACCTCTTCGGGCTGATCCGCTCGCTCGCGGGTCAGGGCATCTCGATCGTCTACATCTCCCACCGGATGGAGGAGATCTTCCGGGTCGCCGACCGGGTGACCGTTCTCCGCGACGGCCGCCTCGTGGCCACTACCGCGGTGGGCGACCTCTCCGCTGAGGACCTCGTCGAGCAGATCGTCGGACGCCGGATGGAGAGCGCCCTCGAGTGGACCCCGCGCGACGTCAAGCGCGACGAGGTGCCGCTCCTCGAGGTGCGCGACCTGCACGTGAAGCCCCGGCTGCGGGGGATCAGCCTCGACCTCCACGGGGGGGAGATACTGGGTTTCGCCGGGCTGATGGGCAGCGGTCGTACGGAGACGGTGCGGGCCCTGTTCGGGATCGATCCGGTCCAGTCCGGGACGATCAAGGTCCGCGGTCGCGAGGTCTCGATCCGCAACTCTCGTGACGCCATCGCCGCCGGGATCAGCCTCGTCCCCGAGGACCGCCGGCTCCAGGGCCTCGTCCTCGAACACTCGGTGCGCAACAACCTGCTCCTGCCGCTGCTCGACCGTTTCTCGCGGGTCGGCTGGCTCGATGACCGGAAGGGCGACGGGATCGCGGCGAAGCTCGTGAGCGACTTCGATGTGAAGGTCGCGAGCGTCGACCGTCCCGTGCAGCTCCTCTCGGGCGGCAACCAGCAGAAGGTCGTCCTGGCGAAATGGATGGGCACCGAACCCGACATCATCCTGATGGATGAGCCGACCGCGGGCGTGGACATCGGCACCAAGGTGGAGATCGTGGGCATGATCCGCGCCCTCGCCGATGCCGGGAAGGGCGTGGTCTTCATCTCGTCCGAGTTCCCGGAGCTCCTGGCCGTCTGCGACCGCATCCTGGTCTTCCGGGACGGGACGATTGACCAGAGCCTCCTGCGCAACAACATCGCCGACGAGGACGCGCTGCACCTGGCCGTTCAGGGGTACCAGAGGGTCACGACCAATGCCTGACGTTGATCCGACTCGCCCGCGCGCTAGGACCGCGTTGGCCGGCCTGGAGTGGCGCAACTACATCATCTACATCGGGTTCGCCGCGACGTTCCTCTTTTTCGCGGTGACGCTGAGCGACAGCGGCTTCCTCAACCCGAAGAACCTCGTCAACATCGTCAACCAGACCGCCACGATCTCGGTAATCGCGGTCGGGATGACGTTCGTCATCGCCTCGGCCGAGATCGACCTCTCGGTCGGCGCGGTGGCGGGGCTTGCCTCGGTGACGACCGCCATGGCGATCTCGAACTTCGGCCTGATCCCCGGCATCGTCGCGGGGCTCGCCACCGGCGCGGCTGTCGGCGCGCTCAACGGCGTCCTCGTGACCGTGATCCGGATCCCGTCGTTCCTCGTCACGCTCGGCATGCTCGGCATCGCCCACGGCACGGCCCAGTGGATCACGAAGTCCGCGCCGCAGCCGATCCTCAACGACACCTACAATCAGGTCTTCGGGTCGGGGAGCCTCGGGCCGATCCCGTCGCTCATCGCGTGGACCTTCGTCACCGTCCTGATCGGCGTGATCGTCCTCAACAAGACGTCGTTCGGCCGCAAGGTCCTGGCCACGGGCGGCAACCGGGTGGCGGCGGAGTTCTCGGGCATCAGCACGAAGAAGGTCAAGTTCGCCGTGCTGCTCGCCTGCGGGATCACGGCCGCCCTCGGCGGGATGCTCTACGCCGGCCGGCTCTCGTCGGGCCGCTACCAGTGGGGCACCGGCGACGAGCTCTCCGCGATCGCCGCGGTGATTCTGGGCGGGACCAGCCTGGCGGGCGGACGCGGATCGGTCATCGGTGCCCTGGTGGGCTCGCTGATGATCGGGCTCATCAACAACGGACTGATCCTGGCTGGCCTGGAGGCAAGCCAGCAGGAGATGATTCGCGGCGTGATCATCATCGCCGCCGTTGCGCTCGGGCGCCGGAAGTAGCCCGGGGGAGGGTGCGGCAACGACCAACTCGGAAACCGCGGGCTGATCGCCCGCACCCGGCCAACCACGCAAAGAGGGCAGAGATGACGACCAGCGCACCGACTCTGCGGTCGGCAGCCATCGTGGCGGGCGACCACGCATTCCGCATCGACGGGAAGACGACCCCGCTGTACGGCGGCGCCGTCCACTACTGGCGTCTCGACCGCGACGCGTGGGACGGCATCCTCGAGTCCGTCAAGGGGATGGGCTTCACCACGATCTCGATCTACATCCCGTGGGAGATCCACGAGATCGAGCGGGGGAAGTTCGACTTCTCCGGCAACAAGGACATCGACGCGTTCCTGACGCTCATCGAGTCCAAGGGCCTCAACATCGTGGCCCGGCCCGGCCCGCAGATCAACTCCGAGCTCACGTGGTTCGGGTATCCGGGCAGGATCCTCGCCGACCCCGAGCTGCAGGCCCTTAACGGGAAGGGCACGAAGGCCGTTCTCACGCAGGTGCCGCGCCCGATCCCGGCGCTCAGCTACGCGGTCGACAAGTTCTACGACGAGACGGCGCTCTGGTACGACGCGATCCTGTCGATCCTCGCCAAGCACGTCTACCCGAAGGGCCGGCTCGTCGCGGCGCAGGTCGACAACGAGATGGCGTTCTTCTTCCACGTGAACGCCTACGCCTGCGACTACCACCCGGCCTCGATCGCCCGCTACCAGGCATTCCTGGTCGGGCAGTACGGCTCCGTCGCGGCCCTCAACGCGCGCTATGGCAGCGCCCACGGGTCGTTCGCCGAGGTCGATCCGCCGCGCCGGTTCGACGCCGGCGCGACGATGAAGGATATCCCGTACTACACGGACTGGATCACGTACCGCGAGCGGTACCTGGTCGACAGCATGGACCGCCTCGCCGGCATGATGCGGGCGCGCGGCATCGTGGGGATCCCGCTCTTCCACAACTACCCGCATCCGCTGGGCCCGGGGGGCGCGGCCAGCGGGTACACGACGCCGTTCGACCTGATGGGCCTGGAGGAGAAGCTCGACTTCGTCGGGTTTGACATCTACTCCCGCAAGGAGCTCTACGACCACGTCAAGACGGTTGGCTCGTACGTCGTCGGGACGAGCCGCTTCCCGTACATCCCGGAGTTCATCGCCGGCGTCTGGTCGTGGTACCTGAACCCGGGCGACCTCTACGACGAGGAATTCGTCACCAAGGCCGCCTTCATGCAGGGCCTCAAGGGGTTCAGCCGGTACATGCTCGTCGAGCGCGACCGCTGGCTCGACTCCCCGGTGCGCCGCGACGGCCGGGTCCGCGAGGACCACGCCGCCATGTTCCGGCGGATGAACGAGATCGCGATCGCGCGCGACTTCGTCGACCTCCGCCGCCAGGCCGACGTCCTCCTGCTGGCGAACCGGGAGTACGATCGGCTCGAGGCGGCGACCGTCCTGGTTTCGTTCCCGGGCGACTTCCTCGAGACCCCGAGCGGCTTCTCGGAGTACCCGTCGTTCATGACAGTCTCCGAGTCCACTCTTGGCTTCGCCGAGCCGATCCAGATGGCCAAGGCGGACCGGTTCGCGGCGGCGTACCGCGGCCTGTCGGACGCTGGGTACGCGTTCCTCATCTCCGACACGAAGCTGGCGCCCGAGAAGTGGTCGAGCTACAAGGCGCTCGTCGTGAGCTCGTACGAGTACATGAGCGCGGCGCTCCAGCAGAGCCTGCTCGCGTACGCGAAGGCCGGCGGGACCGTGGTTCTTGGCCCCCGCCTGCCGGCGCTCGACGAGGCGATGCAGCCCGACGAGACGCTGGCCGCGGCCTGTGCCGGCGCGGGAGCGCCGGCCGCCGCCGCCGGGGCCCCCGTGGGCACGGCGTTTGCGGTTGGCTCGGGACGGATCGTGCTCGTGCCGGACCTCGGCGACGCGGGAGCAACGCTCGGCCCCGCGCTCGCGGACGTCGACGCAGTGCGCTTCACCCGCAACGACCCGCGGCTCGACGTCACGATCCACCGCGTGCCGGGCGACGCCTCGCGCGTCGTCGTGTTCGTCGCCAACCCGGTGGCCGATGCGATCGACGCCGAGGTCGGCATCGGAGCCGAGCTCGGGACGGTCACCGAGCTGTGGACCGGAGAGTCGGTGGCGCAGCGGGGACCGGTCCTCGCCGTCCCGATGCCGGCCTACTCCATCAAGATCTTCGAGTGCGCGCTGTAAGGGCCGGAGGACGACCGATGCTGCACGAGAACCCGCTCATGGTCGACGCCAACGTCGACCACTGGCGCAACCTCCAGGCCCTGATCCTCGAGTCGGCCAAGGGCAAGCCCCGGATCATCGTCATCCACGAGGACGGCGTGATCCTCAAGTTCGTCCACTCCCGGCGGGAGGCGATCGTCAAGCCGGTCGAACGGATTGACGACCCGCACGCCGCGGCGAAGGCGATCTACGAGGCCAACCCGGGTGCGTGTGATTTCGTTGCCGTCTTCGAGCGGCGCGGCTTCGACCACTACTTCGGGGCCTTCCAGGACACCTGGCGGGCGGACGAGGACCTCGACGTCTACGTCCAGCGGACGTACGCGATGATGGACCAGTACCCCGACGCCATCGTGACCTACCCGGGCCCGGCCCGGGACACTCTCGGCCTGCAGTGGCGGCTGGGAGTGACGTACGAGGGCGGCACCGCGGCCGTCCGGAATCTCGTCGAACCCGAGTCGAGCGTCGTCTTCGGGGTCTTCGAGGGCGATGCACTGTGGGCCACGCTGGTCCTCCGCTTCGACCGTGACCACCGGGCCGACGTCGTGACGACCGTCGACCCGACGGAGCTTACGGCGATCGGCCGAGACGCCATCGCGTTGGAGGTCGTGTCGTGGGTCGAGGCGAGGTACGGGCGCTGCTCGCTCGGCCTCTTCGCGGACCTCGAGGGTGCCCGCACCTTCCTCCGTAGCGCCGACAAAGCAGCCGCGCTCGCCGGCATCGCCGCTCGTGGCGCGCTCATCGCGAACCCCCTGCCCGCCGGCGTGGCGGGATCCATCGCCGGAGCTTGATTCCGACAACCCAACACGGCCGCTCGCTGCATCCGCCCCCGTCCACCCGACTCCTCCTGGATGGACGGGGGCGCTCCGTTCATCGGACCGCGATCGGCGTAACGGCGCTGGTGGCCGCGACGCCTCTCCGGGAGCGGACGAAGGAGAGCTCATGACCCTGACGACGATCCACTGGCAGGACCTGACCTGGCTGAACCCGCCCGAACGAGCGGAGGTCGTGGGCGGCCAGCTCGAGGTCGTCACCCGACCGAAGACCGACTTCTGGCGGACGACCCACTACGGGTTCGTCCACGACGACGGGCACTTCCTGGGCACGAGCCTCGGTGGCGACGGCGCGATCGAGGTGACGTTCGCGAGCCACTTCAGCGAGCCGTTCGACCAGGCTGGGCTTATGCTCCGCGCGGCGCCCGACCTGTGGGTCAAGGCGGGCGTCGAGCTGAGCGACGGCGAGCTGCTCGCCAGCGCCGTGGTGACGCGCGGCCTGTCCGACTGGTCCGTGGCGCCGCTTCCCGCGTCCGCCGCCGGTGCCCCGTTCACGATCCGGGCGAGTCGGGCGGGAGACAGCCTGACACTGCGCTACCGAGTCGGTGAGGAGGGGAGCCTGCGCCTGCTGCGGGTGGCCTACCTGCCGCCTGAGGCAGAGCTGCTCGCCGGGCTCATGTGCTGCTCCCCCAGCCGCGGCGGCCTCCTGGTTCGCTTCGAGCCGGTCCGGCTCGGGCCGCCGGACGCCCGGCTGCACGACGAGTGACCCTGCCGCACCTGTCGGGATCGAGACCGCCCCGCGACCACGGCGGTCAGCGCGTCAACAGACTCTCCAGGTGCGCCCGGCTCCGGCGGGCCGCCTCGCCCGGGTCGCCGTCGTACGCGTCGAGCTCCACGGTGAGCCAGCCGTCATCGTCGGCGCTCCGCAGTGCGTCCAGGACACCGGCGAGATCAATCGAGCCTTCGCCGAGCGGCCAAGGCGAACGGGTCTGGCGTGAAGTCCTTCAGGTGGACGTACCGGACCCGGTCGCCGAATCGGCGGATCAGCTCCACGGCGTCGCCGCCGCCCGCGGTGAAGTGCGCCGTGTCCGGGCAGAAGCCGATCCGCGACCGGGCGAGGATGTCGGCGACCTGCCCCGGGCCCTCGACCATCGTGGTCAGGTGCGGGTGATAGCTTGCCGTCAACCGGTGACGGGACGCGATCTCGACTACCCGGTCGAGGCCGTCCGCGAGGCGCGCGTAGTCGTCGTCGGTCGTACCCGTCGCCCGCCTTGCCCCGCCGCCGACAACGAGGTGCTGGGCCCGAAGCCCGCCGCCAGGGAGGCACCCTTCTCGATCCTCCAGAGCTCGTCGTCGAGGACGTCCGGGTAGATGAAGTTGGCTCCCGCATAGACCGCGACGAGCTCGAGCCCCGTCTCGCGGAGGATGCGTCGGAGCTCCTCCGGGCAGTTCTCGTACTCCACGAGGTTCCCGTCGAACACCTCCACGCCGGCGTATCCGGCCGCGGCGACGTCGCGCAGGGCCGTCTCGGTCGAGCCGTTGGCCCGGTAGAAGAGGTCCTTGATGCTCGTCACGCCGACCGGGTTGCCGATGACCCCACCCACGTGATGGTCTGGCAGCTGAGTTGCATCGGAGTGCCTCCGGGTGGGGAGCAGGCAGGACCGAGGCGATTCTACTGACCGCGGCCGCCGGTCCGCTACCCCGGTGTCGATACGCGAGTCCGCTTCGCGGCTCGAAGCCAGTGCGATCGCATCGGAGCAAGCTCGAACGCCGGCGATCCCCGCGGCCGGGGCCAACCGCCGTGGAGGTCGGGCCCGGACCGATCGCTCGACCCGGGCCCGTCGTGGCCATCCCCGCTGCTACATGACGTCGATGGTCTCGATCACCTCGATCGAAGCGCCGCCGGCGAGGACCGGGCACGACCCCGCCAGGGCGACCGCCGCGTCGAGGCTGTCCGCGCTCAGGATCGTGTAGCCGCTCAGCGAGGCAGGACCCTGGGGACCGACCGAGCCGTTGGCGGCGATCGTCCGCGAGATCGAGGAGGGATTGCCCGGATCGGCGACCGCCGCGCCGATGCTCGTGAACCACCCCTCCCAGGCCTTCATTACCTGGGCCTGGGCGTCCGGGCTCTCCGGCATGTGGCCGCCCTTGAACGCAAGCAGGTACTTCGCCATCCTGGGGCTCCTTCCGACACCTGGGTCTGCGAGCGATCCTCGCCGCTCTCATGGGGACGACGAACGGGCCAGGGTCGGATCGACAGGTCAGGCCGGGAGCCGGAACCAGAACGTGGTCCAGCCGGCGTCGGAGGCCGCGCCGACCCGCCCGCCGGCTTCTTCGACCAGCTGCTTCACGATCGCCAGGCCCACGCCGGCGCCGCCGCGGGCACGGTCGCGGGACTTCTCCACGCGGTAGAACCGTTCCCAGACGTGGGGCAGGTCGTCGGGCGGGATCCCGGGACCGGAGTTCGAGACCTGCACCACCACCCCCTCGGGGTTGCGGGTGGCTTCGACGCGCACGCGACCGCCCGCGGGCGTGTAGCGCACCGCATTCTGGAGGAGGTTGCCGAGGACCTGCGTGAGCTCGTCCGCGCGGCCGTGCACCACGAGGGAGTCGTCGATCGCCACGGCCAGCTCGATGGAGCGTCGCGCCAGTGTCGGAGCGACGAGGTCGGCCGAGGCGCGCACGACTGCTGCCAGCTCGACGGGGCCGGGAAGTGGGCGTTCGCCCTCGCCGCCGGCCAGGATGTCGAGCGAGGCGGCGAGCCGGGTGAGCCGGTCGACCTCCTCGCGGAGCGAGTCGAAGGTGGCGGGGTCCGGCGGCAGGACCCCGTCGCGGAGCGCCTCCAGGTAGCCCTGCAGGTTGGTGAGCGGCGTGCGGAGCTCGTGGGACGCGTTCACGACGAACTCGCGGCGAATCGCATCCTGCTCGGCGAGTCGCGCGGCCATCGCGTTGTAGGCCGCCGCGAGCGAGCGCAGCTCGGCCGGCCCGTCCTCCGGCACGCGCGCCGACAGGTCGCCGTCGGCGATCTGCTCGGCGGCCATGGCGAGGCGCTCGATCGGGCGTGCGAGGCGCCGGGTGAAGGCGACGGCGAGGAGCAATGCCACGGCCGCCGCGACCGCCGCCGCGACGAGCAGCACGACGGTGACGCTCTCGTCGAACATGCCGCGCGCGTGGTCGGCCGTGTCGCCGGCCTCGATCATGAGCGAGGCGAAGAGGTCGCCGCCGACGCGCACGACGCCCACCGCGACGATCCCCAGGGCGACGCCGACGACGACCAGCGAGGCGGCGAGGATCCGGCCCCCGATGCCGCCGGCTCTCACGGCTGCTCGCTCCGCCGCTCGACCGGGCCGGCCGCCCGGTAGCCGGCGCCGCGGACCGTGGCGACGTAGCGCGGAGCGTCGGGGTCGTCGCCCAGCTTCTCGCGGAGCCGCTTCACGTAGACGTCGATTGCCCGGTCGGCGACGTCGCCCTCGGCGTGGCCGTAGAGCGCATCGAGGAGTCGATCGCGGCTGAGGACGCGTCCGTCCGCCTCCAGCAGCACCTGGAGGAGACGGAGCTCCAGGCTGCTCAACAGGACCTCGTGGCCGCCCACGGTCACCCGGTGGCGGGCCGGATCGAGCTCCAGGTCGCGCAGGACCAGTACGGCCGGCGGCGGATCGTCTGCCGGGCGCTCCGTCCGGCGAAGGATCGTCCGGACGCGGGCAACGAGCTCGGCCGGGGAGAACGGCTTCGGCAGGTAGTCGTCCGCGCCCTCGCTCAGGCCCAGGACCCGGTCGCCGACCGCGCCGCGCGCCGAGAGGACGAGGATCGGAATGTCACCCTGGGCCCGTGCCCGCCGGATGACCGTCAGTCCGTCGACCTCGGGGAGCATCAGGTCCAGGACGACCAGGCGCGGCGCGTGCTCCTCGATCGCGCGGAGGGCGGCCCGCCCGTCGCCGGCGGTGACGACCGGGAAGCGCTCGCGCTCGAGGTACGTGCGGACCAGGGCCACGATCTTCGGGTCGTCGTCGACGACGAGGATGGGAGCGGACTCGCGCGCTGGCATGGGGTGGATCATCGCTGGCCGAAGGGTGAAGGGCAACGATGACGGGTCCGTGACGGCGAGTCATCGGGCCGTCGCGATGTCGGGCCGACAGTGCGGACAACCCGGCCCGACCGGGACCCACCGCCGACCGCCGGTCGGCGCGCCTTCAGGGAGGATCACGATGATCCGACGTCTCGCCAGTGCCGCCGCCGCGGCCGCACTGCTCGTTTCCATGGCGGCTTCGGCCGTGGCCGCCGGCGGACCGCCGTCGATCGGGTTCTACGTCGACGGCGCCCAGTACCGCACCGTCGGGACCCCCACCGACTTCAGCAGAACGGGGGCCCCGACTCATTCGTACGACCGGATCTACGTCCTCGGAGGCAACCTGCTCAACGTCGCCGAGGCGAAGCCGGGGGATCGCGACTACAGCGGCGGCCGCTGGATGGTCCTCCCGGTGACTTGGTCCGCCGGCGCCACGCCGGCCCAGCTGACGAGCGCCGAGCAGGTGGAGGCCTACGCAGCGGCGGGGATGCTGACGATCGCCGCGTCGCCGGTGAAGCTGTTCGAGTGCCCGGTGATCCCCGTTCCCGGCCACTGAGCCGGTATCTGGCACCGCCGGGGGCGCGGCCCCGGCGGTGACCCGTCCCCCGGAGCGGCGGGGCGGCCGCCGGTCCCCGCCGCTCTGACCGCGGTTCCGCCCGCCTTCCGGCCGGCCACGTTGCGTTGGGAGCTCTTGGCGCAGGCCTGGCCGATGGGGGGCGCCCGGATAGATGCCGGCAGAGCCGTCCGATGGATTGATACGGGCCGGTTGGCCGTCGACGCTCTGCCGGTCACCTCCGCCCGTGCCGGCGCCGAACCGGCACGACGCACGCCGGGCGCCCGGCGCGACGCTTGCCGGGACCATCGGCGGCGCCCGCGGCATCTGGCCGGCCCGGCACGGACGCTGGGATGCTCCAGTCCAACAGGGCCCGGATTGACCCGCGCCCTGTTCTCCCGCAGACTCGCGGCCCTGGCCGCGATCCCGCCGTCCAACCGGACGACGCCGAACCGCCGACGCCAGCAGGGGGGTGCGCTATGGGTCGCCTGCTCGTTCACATTGCCACGGGACCGGAGAACCCCACCCGTGCCGCGCTCGGCCTTCTCGTCGCCCGGTCCGCCCAGGAAGCCGGCCACACCGTCGACCTCTTCCTGGCCGGCGACGCGGTCGGGATCCTCCGTCCCGCGACGCTCGACGCCGGGCACGGGATCGGGACGGGCAGCCTTCGCGAGCACGTCGACGCCCTCGCGGCGGGCGGCGCCCGCTTCTACCTGTCCGGGATGTCGAGCAAGGCCCGGGGTATGGACGCCGCTGCGCTCGGCGGGCTCGACGTGACGATGGCGCCCCCGACCCGGCTCGTCGAGCTTGCCTTCGAGGCGGACCGCGTCCTCACCTACTGAACGGCGGGTCGTGCCGGGCCACGGCTCCCGGGCCACCCTCGGAGCGGCACGAACGGGTCATTGGTAATGCCCGACGCACCTTCGTCGACGGCCGCCTCCACCAGCCAGCGGACCGATCGCCGGGGGTCGTGGGCGCCGAGCCCCGACCTGGCGCGGTCGATCGTCCGCTCCTGGCTCGCCGCGGAGCTCGCCGGCGGCGGCTCGACCCGCAAGGCGGAGAAGATCGACCGCCTGGAGCGCGAGGCCCGGGCGGAACGCTGAGCCCCCGCTCAGGGGAAGCTGTTGACCTCCACCCGGCCCGTGTCGACCACGACGGAGATCCGGAGGCCGCTGGGCGCCGACGCGGAGCGGTCCAGGTACTCCACGACCCAGTGATCGACGCCGAAGTCGGTCGCCTTCGACACGGACCGCTCCGTGCCCGCGAAGCTCGGGTAGCGGATCCGAACGATCGTCGCGGCCGACGACTCGGCGACCTGTTGCGTCACGGGCGGGGAGGGATGCAGGGCCGCCTCGAGCTCGTCGGCGGCGGTGGGCAGCGGTCCGCCCAGCAGGAAGACAGCCGCGAAGCCGGCCACGAGGAGGGCGGTCCAGGCGGCGATGATGACGGGAAAGCGGTTCATGGGCAGAGGGTGGCTCATCGGGCGCCCTCGACGTCCATCGCGCCGAGGCGGCGGATCTCGGCCCGCAGCGCCTCCCCGCGCTCCGGCGCGGGCGGCCGGCGCGTCCGGATCGCCGCGCGCCGCTTGTGGAAGGCAAGCTCACCCTCGGCCGCA
>Ga0315294_10001918_pt1 | contig 22819 bp, 20 predicted proteins | sample YL17G13_40_MG_FD_203626 | JGI IMG/M metagenome (GOLD analysis project Ga0315294, IMG submission 203626) | Sediment microbial communities from Yellowstone Lake, YNP, Wyoming, USA - YL17G13_40 | ecosystem: Environmental > Aquatic > Freshwater > Lake > Sediment | place: USA: Wyoming | collected...
CCCATCCAGCGCGCCCAGTCGAAGTTCGAGAACAGCGTTGTCAGGCCCCAGACGACCGACCCGGGGTGGGGGTAGATCTTCAGCCCGTTGATCTCGTGCGTGACGTACTCGTTCGGGCCCCCCGCCTGCGAGACCACGACCGGTTTGCCGGCGCTCCACGCCTCCAGAATGACGATGCCGAACGGCTCGTTGCGGCTGGGGACGCAGAGGGTCTCGCACATCTTGTAGAGGTTCACCAGTTCGCCGCCGTTGCGACGGCCCAGGAACCGCGTGGCGTGGGCCACGCCCAACTGGTGGGCGCGGCGCTCCAACGGTCCGCGCATGCCGCCGTCGCCGGCGAAGACGAACTTGGCCGCCCTGTGCGCCCGCAGCACCGCTGGGATCGCCTCGACCAGGAGGTCCGGCCCTTTCTGCCACTCCAGGCGCCCGCTGTAGAGGACCGTCGGGTCCATCGGCCCGATGCCGTACCGCCGCTTGACGCTGCCGGGGTCCACGAAGTGGTCGAACCGCTGCGGACTGGCCCCGTTGTAGATGACCGAGGTCTTCCAGAGCGGCACCTCGTACATCCACGCGATTTCGTCCCGGAGCGCCTGCGACACGGCGATGACGTGGTCGGCCCAGTACGTGCCGGCCCGTTCCTGGTGGCGGATGCGGTGGGACCGCCCGCCGTAGAACACGTTGCCGCAACGGCCGTACTCCGTCGAGTGCAGCGTAAAGACGCCCCGGCGCGGGCGCCCGCGCTTGATCCAGATCATCGCGTTGGCCGTCAGCCAGTCGTGCGCGTGGACCACGTCGAAGGGCCGCCCCAGCAGGTGCTCGATGGCGAAGAAGCGGTCGACAAACGCGCGGCACATGTTGTTGACGTCGTCCACGAAGTCCGGGTGCCCCGGATACGGGCACCGCTGGTAGTGCACGCCGTCAATGAGGTCGTAGGGGCCCTGGCCGGGCGCCAGGCGCGTGATGACGTGGACCTCGTGGCCCTGTCGTGCCAGTACGGCCGCCAACTCCGAGACGTGAGACGACACGCCCCCCACGGACACGGAGTGGGACGATTCCCAGGCTAACATGGCGATATGCATCTTCTTCTCCATTGCCGTTTCAGCCCGTCCCGACCCGCCCGTACGGGCCGGCCGGCGCCCCGCATCGATCGGCCGATGCGCCGGGCCCGGCCTGTCAGTTCTCCACGGAAGCCACTTGTTCGGCGTAGACCCCGGCGCACCGGCGCGCCGCCTCATCCCACGTGAGGTGGCGGAGTTCGGCGGCGCCCTCGCGGCACACGATGGCCGAGAGTTCCGGCCGTTCCAACAGGGCCAGGATCTTGCCTGCCATCTGGTCGACGTCCCAGAAATCCACCAGGAGCGCCCCGCGGCGCAGCACCTCCGCCGCGCCCGAGGTCTTCGAGAGCACCACCGGCACGCCGTGCTGGACGGCCTCCAGGGCCGCCAGCCCGAACGGTTCGCTCACCGAGGGCATGACAAAGACGTCGGCCGCGTCGAATGCCTGCTGCACCTCGTCGCGGCGGAGGAACCCCGCAAAGTGCACGTTAGCGCCCAGGCCCATGGCGGCCACCTGCTCGACCGTCTGCGGCCCCAGGTCGCCCCAGCCGGCCATGATGAACCGCACGTGATTGCGCTTGGAGAGCACGCGGGCCGCCGCCCGAACGAAGTACTCCGGGCCTTTCTGCATCGTGATGCGGCCCAGGAACAGGACCGTCTTCGTGCCGTTGCCGTTGCGCGGCACGCAAGGTGCGGCCTGCGGATCGATGCCGTTGTAAACCACCTGCACCTTCTCGGCGGGCACGCCGTACCGCTCGACGATGAGGCGCCGGGTCCGCTGCGAGACCGTAATGACCCGGCTGGCCTGGAGCATCCCCTGCCGCTCGATGTCGTAGATGGGCTGGTTGACGTGCTCGCCCGAGCGGTCGAACTCCGTCGAGTGCACGTGCACGACCAGGGGCCTGCCCGAGCGGGCGGCAATCGCCAGCCCCGCCGGGAACGTCACCCAGTCATGCGCGTGGATCACGTCGAACGGCTCGCCTTGCGTGATCTCGAGGCACCGTGCAGCGTATTCCTCGATGCGGCTGATGAGGTCGCCCTCGTAGCCGCCCGCCGCGCCCGTTCCCACGATGCGCAGGGCCGGCCCGCCCAGGAGGAGTCCCGCCGCGCCGGCCCCCGCCGCCTGGGCAGGGCCCCGGGCCGCGGCGCCGGTGCAAACGTACGGGCTGGTGATGGCCGAGGGCACCGCCTTGAAGGTCACGGCCCCGTGCGGCTGGCGTGAAATCGCGCTTCCCTCCGCGGGCCACGCCGCCGGCAGGGCGCCTGCCTCGGCCCCGAGGGCCGTCGGAAGCACGAAGAGAATCTCCATGTCCCGACGCGCCAGCGCACGGGTCAGCCCGTGACAGGCCGTTCCGAGGCCGCCGCTTATGAACGGAGGAAATTCCCAGCCAAGCATCAACACACGCACAGGGTCACCTGCTTCTTCGCAGTTCCTCCCGCAACTGGCGCTCGGCCTGCTGCCAGTTTTCGAGGTCGCCCCCGGGCGCGCAGCCGCTGGCGATCCAGATGGCGCGGGCACGCTCGGCGATCTGCGCGTGGGTCGGGGCCGCGGCCGTGGTCGCCTGGGCGACCGGCGGGTCCTGGGCGACCGGACGGACGGCGGCACTCGGGCCACACGGGGGTGTGCACGGCCGGGATACAGGGGCCGTCTTGGCGGCACCGAACGATGGCGGCGCGGCGCCCGGCGATGCGCTCTTCGCGCACGAAGGCGTGCTCGGACGCGGCTTCTCCGAAGCCGGACGCGATTTGCCGTTCGGGGTCTTCTGGCTGAAGTTTCTGCTCATCTTACAGTCCCTTTCTATTCATGCACTGAGTCGATACGCGGCGCTTTCACCTTGACGGACGTAGTGCGTACCCGCGGCGCCGCGGTCGACTCTCTCCGGCGAGCGCCCGCCTGTTCCGGCGGCATCGCCCACATTTGCTCCAGTATCCATGTTAGCGTATCGGCTGTTGGCCGTGCCACAGGGTTGACAAAAATTCCGGATGCGCCGCCCAAGGCGCCGTGGCCGTCCCGTACAGGGCCGCCATGCATTCCAGGCTTCGGATGGAGGGCGGGCGGCGCTGCTGTCCCAGCCGAGGAGGGCGGCAAGGCCGCGCCGCCGGCCCTTCAGACCCGCGGAACGGCCCCTCGGTGTCCCCAGCGTGCTGTGGAAAGACTGTAATGCAACCACGGCGGTTTCCCCTCCAGGGCATGCGATGACGAAACTCAGGCGCCGGTCCGAGGTCTACGGCTCGCGGACAAACCAGAAAAAGCGTTTGAGTGTGATGAACTCAATCCCCTGCCGTGCGGCAGCCGGGTTTACATCCTCCTTCAGGTTCTGCTTGGTAGCCGAAACCTTCTCGCTTGGGGTCCACCCCTCCCAGGCGCCTCACCGTTCCCCCGGGATGAGGGCCTCCCGCCGTCTGCAACCCATGCTGGAATCACCGGCTGTACCTCGGCGGGCTGATTAAGAGGCTGCATGATACCGGGAAACCTGCTGAATGTCAATAGCAAAAAACTGAAACTGCTGCTTTCTTTAATGCGTGAGTTACGGTTGTGGCGACCGCTCTTGCCGACTGGAGCGCCCGTACGGGCGCACGGCCGCGCGGGGCATAAAACCCCCTTGCCGTCAAACCAGCGGCACAAGGGTGCCGAACTCGGCCAGGCGCGCGAGGGCGCGGTTCCGGGTGGGGATGCCCGCTTCCTGGACGGCGGCCACCGGGTTCAGGCCGGCGGTGATGACGATTCCGGCGCGGCCGTGGTCGACGGGGACCTCGACCAGGGGCCGGCTGGGCTCGCCCACCAGCACCAGGCCGCACAGCCCCGCCTCGTCCATGTGCTGGATGACCTTGCGGACCTGGGGCAGGGCGACCGCCGGGACCTCGCGGAAACTGGCGCCCACCAGGCCGTTGCCGCTGCGCGCCGCCTCCAGAACGCTGGTCATGCCGGCCTTGATGAAGATCTCGATGGGGTCGAGCGTTGTGCCGCCGTACTGGATGAGGTGCACAAAGCGGCGGGGCTCGCCGTCGCGGACTTCCAGGAGTCCCCCGAATCGCGAGCGCATGGGGATGCCGGCCGACCGCAGGAGCCCGTTCAGCGTGAGGCTGCACACGGTGCCGATGGCGACCTCGCCGGAGGTGATGGCCAGCCCCGGCACGCCGTCGCCGGATTGCATGATGATACCGTACCGCCCCATGCCCAGGCGCGCCTGGATGACCGAGGCCATGATCCGCTTGGCGTCGTCGAGGTACGCGGCCGGCAAAATGGAAACGTTGAGGATGGCGGTGCCGGTGTGCCGCGCCAGGTCCAGCGTCATGTTGTAGGCCAGTTCGTCGGCCCGGGCGTCGATGAAGCCGACCTTGTCGATGATGAGCGAGGAGGCAAGTTCCCGCCGGCCGCGCTCGGTCAGTTGACGGCCGCGGCGGCCGAGGTTGACCGTCAGGCCCGCGCTGTCCATGGCCTCCAGGTAGTTGCGGACCATGCGCTGCTCCAGGTCGATGCCCGCCGTCCGCAGGCCGCGCGCAATCTTCGTGCTGCCCAGGGGGCGGCCGGCCTCATCCAGCACACGCAGGATGGCGGTGAATTTGCGCTGGTTGTCGCGATGGGCCACAGGCATCACCCGTCTGAAAGGCAGGCCGCTCGCCGCGCAATCAACCCGGGGCGAGCGACCATTATACCCGCCGGGGCACCGGTGCAAAGAACGGTTATACAAGCCCCTGGGCCATCATGGCCCTGGCCACCTTGAGGAACCCCGCGATATTGGCGCCGGCCACCAGGTTGCCCTTCTGGCCGTAGGCTTCGGAGGCCTTGACGCACTGGTCGTAGACGGAATTCATAATGAGTTTCAGCCGAGCATCGACTTCCTCAAAGGTCCAGGCCAGCCGCATGGAGTTCTGGCACATCTCCAGGGCGCTGGTGGCCACGCCGCCGGCGTTGGCGGCCTTGGCGGGGCCGAACGCCACGCCGCTGCCCAGGAAGACCTCAATGGCCTCGGGCGTGGACGGCATGTTGGCGCCCTCGCCGACCGCGATGCAGCCGTTCTTGACGAGTTTCTTGGCGGCGTCCTCGTCGATCTCGTTCTGCGTGGCGGAGGGCAGGGCCACCTGGCAGGGCACCGACCAGATGTCCGCGCACCCCTCGGTGTACTTGGCCGACGGGTGGCGCTCGACATACTCCTTGATGCGGCCGCGCTCGACTTCCTTGATCTGCTTGACGGTGTCCACGTTGATGCCCTTGGAATCGACGATGTAGCCGTTGGAGTCGGACATGGCGATGACGCGGGCGCCCAGTTGGTGGCACTTCTCGACGGCGTAGATGGCCACGTTGCCGGAGCCGGAAACGACCACGTCGAGGCCCTTCCACGACTTGCCGCGAGCCTCCAGCAGGCGGGTAACAAAGTACACAAGACCGTAGCCGGTGGCCTCGTTGCGGACGAGCGAACCGCCCCACTCCAGGCCCTTGCCCGTCAGGACGCCCGTGTAAGTGTTGGTCAGTTTCTTGTACTGGCCGAAGAGGAATCCGACCTCGCGGCCGCCGACGCCGATGTCGCCGGCGGGAACGTCGGTGTCGGGACCGACGTGGCGGAACAGTTCCGACATAAAGGCCTGGCAGAACCGCATGACCTCGTTGTCGCTCTTGCCCTTGGGGTCGAAGTCGCTGCCGCCCTTGCCGCCGCCGATGGGCGTGGTCGTCAGGGCGTTCTTGAAGACCTGCTCAAAGCCGAGGAACTTGATGATTCCCAGGTAAACGGACGGGTGAAACCGCAGGCCGCCCTTGTACGGGCCGATGGCCGAGGAGAACTGGACGCGGAAACCCCGGTTGATCTGGACCTCGCCCTTGTCGTTCATCCACGGGACGCGGAACATGATCTGCCGCTCGGGCTCGACAATCCGCTCCAGGACCTTCATCTTGGCGAACTGGGGGTTCTTGTCGATGACGCAGGCGACCGACTCGGCCACCTCGCGCACGGCCTGGTGGAATTCGGTCTCGCCCGGGTTCCTGGCAATGACCGTCTCCATCACACGATCCACGAATTCCTTCGCCATCTGCGATCTCCTTGGCCGGCGGCCTCAGACCCCGCCCCCCGCCCCCCCAGGCGAATCGGCGTCGCCGACGCCCGGGCTGTTGAGGCCTTCCGGAACAGGACAATACGGCAATGGATGGGTGATGTCAAGCATAATTTCCGCAATCGTACGCAGGATAGGCCGTTTATGCGGCAGGCGGATGCCGTAATGGTCGGCGGCAGGAACGCCCAAGCCAAGGTTTAGCCTGTTGGCGGGTTTTTGTGGCTTTTCGTCCGGGTATCTGTTGACGCTGGCGCGGGGGGCCAATAGACTTCTCTGCTCCATGCTTGGCGGGATGAGGGGCCTATGACCAAGGTTCTTATGAAGCAGCAGTTGGGGCTGGACGTCTTTCGCCTTCGCGTGGCCGCCGCCAAGATCGCCCGCAAAGCCAAGGCCGGCCAGTTTGTCATTCTTCGCGTCCGCGAGGATGGTGAGCGGTTCCCGCTGACCATTGCCGACAGCGACCCGGACGCCGGAACCATCGACCTTATCTTCCAGGTGGTCGGCAAGTCCACGGCCCTGCTCGGAGCCACGGAGGAGGGCGGGGAAATCCTGGACGTGGTGGGTCCGCTGGGCCTCGCGACGGAGATCGAGCGATTCGGACGGGTCCTGTGCGTGGGCGGCGGCATCGGCGTGGCGCCGCTGTACCCGATCGCCAAGGCCCTGAAGGCCGCCGGGAACGTCGTGGCGGCAGTCCTGGGCGCCCGGTCAAAAGGCCTCCTCGTCATGGAGAACGAGTTTCGGGCCGTGGCCGACGAGGTCCGGGTGGCGACCGACGATGGCTCCTACGGCCGCAAGGGGTTTGTCACCGACGCCATCAACGACCTGCTGGCCGAGGGGCAGAAGTTCGACCGCGCGTGGGCCATCGGCCCGGTGCCGATGATGCGCAATACCAGCAAACTCACCTGCGGCGCGGGCATTCCGACGCTCGTGAGCCTGAACCCGATCATGGTGGACGGCACCGGGATGTGCGGGGGGTGCCGCGTGATCGTGGGCGGCCATGTCAGGTTCGCGTGCGTCGAGGGCCCGGAGTTCCCGGGGGACCAGGTGGACTTTGATTCGCTGTCGCGCCGCCTGGGGACGTATCGCGAAAAGGAACGCAAGGACCACGAGTCCTGCAAGATCGGCCTGTCGAAGTAGTGCCAAGTCCGAGCCCGCGGCGGCAGCCGCGGGGTATCTTCTTACGAACTCATGCTTGAGGATTGCGAAGCACCATGCCTGACCCCGAAACGAAGAAACCTGAACGAGCCAAACGTACCCGCATGCCCGAGCGGCCGCCCGAAGTCCGCCGCAAGGACTTTAGCGAGGTCCCCCTGGGCTACACGCCGGAGCAGGCGCAGGCCGAGGCCCGCCGGTGCCTCCTGTGCAAGAAGCCGCAGTGCGTGCCCGGGTGCCCGGTGGGCATCGACATCCCCGGCTTTGTCAAACTCATTGTCGAGGGCAAGTTCGAGGCGGCCGCAGACCTCATTCTGGCCGTCAACGCGCTGCCGGCGGTCTGCGGCCGCGTGTGCCCGCAGGAGACCCAGTGCGAGGTCACGTGCGTTCTGGGCAAAAAGGGCGACCCGCTGGCCATCGGGAACCTCGAGCGGTTCGCGGCCGACTGGAAGCGGGAGCGCGGCACGTGCCCGCTGCCGCCCGCGCCGCCGCCGACGGGGCGCAAGGTGGCCATCGTCGGCTCCGGGCCGGCCGGCCTGACGTGCGCCGGGGAACTCATCCTTCGCGGCCACGCCGTGACGGTCTTCGAGGCGTTTCACAAGACGGGCGGCGTGCTGGTCTACGGCATCCCGGAGTTCCGCCTGCCGAAGGCCATCGTGCAGGACGAGGTGAACCGCCTGGCGGCCCGCGGCGTCCGGATCGTGACCAGCGCCGTCATCGGCAAACTCGACACGGTGGACGACCTGCTGGCCGAGTATGACGCCGTGTTCATCGGCGTCGGGGCGGGGGCGCCCATGTTCATGAATATCCCGGGCGAGGACCTCCTGGGCGTCTACAGCGCCAACGAGTACCTCACGCGGACGAACCTGATGCGGGCGTACGACCGCGAGCGGGCCGACACACCCATCCTCCAATCGAAGCGCGTGGCGGTCGTGGGCGGCGGAAACGTGGCGATGGACTCGGCCCGCACGGCCCTCAGGCTGGGGGCGGACGAGGTCTTCATCGTCTACCGCCGCAGCCGGACGGAACTGCCCGCCCGCGCCGCCGAGGTCCATCACGCCGAGGAGGAGGGCATCCGCTTCAACCTCCTGACGAACCCCACGCGGATCTTCGGCGATGAAAAAGGGTGGGTGACCGGCATCGAGTGCCAGCGCCAGGAACTGGGCGAGCCGGATGCCTCCGGCCGCCGCCGCCCCGTGCCCGTGAAGGGGAGCGAGTTCATCATCCCCGTCGATACTGTGGTGATTGCCATCGGCAACCGGCCCAACCCCATCGTGCCGCAGACCACCCCGGGCATGCAGACGAACAAGTGGGGCCTCATCATGGCCGACGAGAAGACCGGCCGCACCACGAAGCCCCGCGTGTGGGCCGGCGGCGACATCGTGACGGGGGCTGCCACGGTCATCAGCGCGATGGGCGCCGGCCAGGCCGCCGCAAAGGATATTGACGCGTTCCTTAAGTCTCCCGGCAGCGAGTGGCAGGTTCCGCCGCCGGTGGAAAACGAGGATTAGTCAAAGATGTTGCTCATGCGGGAATGCCCTCGCGTCTGACCTCGCGATAGAGGGGGAGGTCATCGGTTTCGTAGGTGTCGGCATCCACTTCGATCGTGTGGATGGGACGATCAATCTCCAACACCAGGGGATACAGTGCGTGGATGGACCTTCCCGAGTCTTCCCACGAGTCAACCGGCCCTTCCAGGAGCACCAGCAGGTCGATATCGCTGTCCGGCTCGGCCGTGCCGCGCGCCTCGGAGCCGTACAGGATGACGCCGCGAAGGCGCGGCCCGAAGGCGTCCTGGAGAATCGTTTTGACCCGCCGCAGGAGTTCGCTGCGTTCCATGAGGCACCTCGGCCCGGATATGGCCCGGCCTGGCAGATATTATACGGTATGTCTTCAGGGGCTACTTCTTCGAAACCGCCTCGTCCAGGGCGGCCTTGAGGTCGTCCTTCGTGGTCACGCCCACGAACCGCTTCACCGGCTCGCCGTCCTTGAACAGGATGAGCGTGGGGATGGCGGAGATGCCGAAGCGGGCGGGGATGTCGCGGTGGGCGTCGGTGTCGAGTTTGCAGATCTTGGCCTTCCCGGCGTACTCCGTGCCCAGGGCGGCGACGGTGGGGCCGACCATGCGGCAGGGGGCGCACCACTCCGCCCAGAAGTCCACCAGGCAGACGCCCTTGGCCTGCTCGACTTCGGCCGCGAAGGTGGCGTCGGTTAATGCGATCACGTTTTCGGCCATCGGTTGCCTCCGTTCTCAGGTATGTGCGTTGGGGCGCCGCGCGGCCCGCTCATCGCTGCCCAGGGCGCTAGGGTTTTTTGTCTCCGACGAACAGGCCGCAATGGCACTTGCCGGTCTCGGCGATTTCATCCTCGTGCGTGACGCAGGGGCAGATGTTCCGCCGGTCAGTCTCCGGGTTGCCGGTAACCACGCGGCAGGGGCAGTAAAAGTCGCCCGCCTTCGCTTTACGCTTCACCAGCCCCTCAATGAGGGCATCAACGATGCGCTTGTCCGGGTTCAGGCGGCAGGCCGACTCGGTTGCGTGCTTGCGGGCGCGTTCGGCAATCTCCCGCCGCCATGCCTCGACGTCGCCGCCGCCCGGTGCCTGACTCGCCATGCGCCTCATCTCGTATGCGTTTCATGGATTATAGCCCGCGTGCGCGCGGGCGGTCAAAGCAAAATCGAGGCGACCCGTACGGCGTCAGTTACGGGGGCCGTTACTAGCCCCCGCCGTCAGGCGGGGGGCGAAATCTCGGCCGATGCACGATAACCCGGCAGCCCCCTGCTGACGCAGGGGGCTAGTCAAAGCGCTTGCCCCCCGTAAGTAACGCCGTACAGCGACCCGCCGTCACTGGCTTGCCCACAGGCCGCGGCGGTGGCGGCGGGCGTCGTCCTCCAGCATCTGGAATTCGTTCTTGTACAGGTAGGCCTGGTCCGGGTCGACGCCCACGAGACCTTCCTGGACGAGGATCGCCCCGATGAGCCGCGACCGCTCGTACGGAAACGGCCCCTGCCGCGCCGCATCGGCAGGCGGTAGCCAGAGCGAGGCCGCGGCGGCGGCCGATTCGCGCTCGCCCCAGCGCGGCTCCAATTCCACGTACACCACGGTCCCGGGCGGGGCGAGTTCCTTGAGGCGGGCCGCGGCACGCTCGGCCGCAGGCCGCTCGCCCGGCGCCGCCACGCCCGCGGGGCGCGCCACCGTGCCGCTCTCCAGGCGCAGCGCCAGCGGCGGGACGAACTCGCGAACCTGCTCATAGCGCCCGGTCGGCGCGGCCGTCGGCCGGCCCGGGCGCCAGGGCAGGCGAGGGCGCAACGTCATCAGGGCCCACGCGGCCAGGGCCATCCACGCGGCAATCACCACGAGCCACATGAGCCGCTTGTCGTCGGGGCCCATGCCCTTGCGCGGGGACAGCGGCGGTGGTGCTTCGGCCATAGAGGATTCTCGAACAGGCGCGACGGCCCGCTCAGCGCTTCAGGAAGTACTCCATCAACTCGTGGCCGACGGCCACGTGCATGCCGGTCTTGGCGGCCTCGGCCTCGGTCATCGCGCCGCCCGGCCGCGCCCCGGCCAGCCCCGTGCCCATCATGGCGAACGGGACGGGCCGGCGGTCGTGCGTTCTCAGGTCGAGCGGCGTCTCGTGGTCGGGCGAGACCAGCAGCCGCCACGGGGCCCCGCACGATTCCATCGCGGCCAGCAGCGGGCCGACGATCTCGCGGTCGATGGCCTCCAGGGCCCGCACCTTTTCGCGTGCGTCGCCGTTGTGGCCGGCCTCGTCGCTCGCCTCCACGTGGACGACGACCAAATCGTAGTTTTTCAGGGCCTCGATGGCCGCGCGGCCTTTGCCGGCGTAGTTGGTGTCGAAGTAGCCGGTGGCGCCCTGGACCTCGATAGTCTGCCAGCCGATGAGTTTGGCGATGCCGCGCACGAGGTCCACCGCCGTGATGGCGGCGCCGCGCACGCCCCATCGCTTGGCGAATAGTTCCAGGGTGGGCTTCTGGCCCTGGCCCCAGAGCCAGATTTGCGTGGCGGCGTTCTCGCCGAGGTCGCGGCGGACCGCGTTGACGGGGTGCCCGGCGAACACCTCGCGCGACGCCTCCATAAGTTCCACGAGGCGCGCGGCGTTCTTGCCCTTGGGCCAATGCTTGGCCGCGGACTGGCCCATGATGTCGTGCGGGGCGGTGGTGCGGACCTTGAACTTCTCGCCGCGAATGACCACCAGGTGGCGGTAGCCGATGCCCGTGTAAAACCGCAGCGCGGGGGTGCCCAGGCGCTGCTGGAGCGCCCCGATAAGGACCTCGGCCTCCTTGCTGGTGATGTGGCCGGCGGAATAATCGACCATCTGCTCGTCGGCGATGGTCACGAGATTGCAGCGGAAGACCCAGTCATCGGGCGCCAGGTCGATGCCCCTGGCCACGGCCTCCAGCGGCGCGCGGCCGGCATGGATATGGGCCGGGTCGTAGCCGAGGAGGCTGAGGATGGCCACGTCGCTGCCCGGCGACAGGCCCTCCGGGATGGTCCGGACGGTGCCGAGCCGCCCCTCGCGTGCGATGCGGTCCATGTTCGGCAGTTGGGCGACCTCCAGCGGGGTGTGGCCGCCCAGGGCCTCCGAGGGCCGGTCGGCCGCCCCATCGGGTATCACGATGGCGTACTTCATGAGGCAGCCTCCTCGCGCGTGGCCAGCATGCGGATGCGCACGGTGCGGCCGGTGACGACCGCCAGGCCGCGGATCTCCTCGAGCGCCGCATCCAGGTCGCCTTCGCGCGCCAGGTGCGTGGTGATGACCAGCGGCACGGACTGCGGGTCCTCGGACTCGTGCTGGAGAACGGAGGCCACGCTGATCTGGTTGCGGCCCAGGATGCCCGCGATGGCCGCCAGGACGCCCGGCCGGTCCAGGACGTCGAACCGCAGGTAGTAGCGCGAGCGGATGTCGTGCATCGGCAGGACGGGCACGGTCTGCCGCCGCCCCGCCAGCCACGCCATGCTCCGGGCGGTGATGCGCGCCCGGCCGCACGCGGCGTCCACGAGGTCGGCCACGATGCTCGAGGCCGTGGGCATCATGCCCGCGCCGGGGCCCACGTAAAACGTGTCGCCCACCGCGTGGCCGGTTACGAGGACCGCGTTATCGGCGCCCGAGACCGTGGCCAGCGGGCTGGCCGCCGGGACGAACGTGGGATGCACCCGCAGGCTCATCGCGCCGTCCACCAGGCGGGCCACGGCCAGCAGTTTCAGGACGTAACCGAGTTGCGCCCCGTAGGTGATGTCCGACGGGTCCAGGCCGGCGATGCCTTCGACGTACACGTCGCCCAAGTCCACCTCGGCGCCGAAGGCCAGGCCCGCCAGGATGGCGAGTTTGTGGCGGGTGTCTTCGCCGCTGACGTCCAGGGTGGGGTCGGCCTCGGCGTAGCCCCTGGCCTGGGCCTCGGCCAGGGCCTGGGCGTACGGAGCGCCCGTGGCGGACATCTTCGTAAGGATATAGTTGCAAGTGCCGTTCAGGATGCCCGTGAGCGCGGTGATGCGGTTCGCCAGCAGGCCGTCGCGGAGGGCGCGGATGATGGGGATGCCGGCCGCCACGGACGCCTCGAAACCGATGGAGCGGCCGGCCGCGCGGGCGGCCTCGAACAGTTCCGGCCCGCGCTTGGCCAGCGCGGCCTTGTTGGCGGTGACCACGTCCTTGCCGGCGGCCAGCAGGCGCTTCATCAGGTCCACGGCGAACGTGGTGCCCCCGACCGTCTCGACGGCGATGGACACCTCGGGGTCGGCGATGATGCGGTCGGCCTGGTCCGTCAGCAGCCCCTTGGGCACGGCGACCGGCCGCGGGCGCTTGAGGTCCACATCGCACACGTGCCGCAGCACCAGGCGGCAGCCGGTGGCCTCGGCCAGGCGGTCGCCGTCCTCCAGGAGGAGGCGCACGACGCCCGTGCCCACCGTTCCGAATCCGATGACCGCTACGCCGACCTTGTTCATGGCGCCCTCAGGGGAACTCGCGTGAAACGGAGTCCGATGGAAGATACGCCGCGCGCGGCCCGCCTTCAAGGAAAAACGATGCGGCGCGGGGGGCCGCGATAATATCGGCCCCCGCGACGGCAGGAACCCCGTTTAGGCCGGGCCTGCCCGGCGGACCTGTCCGCCGAAGTCCGCTGGATGCAGGCGGATGATCAGTCCGCCCGCCGCGACCGGCCCGCGCTCATGTGTCCGCTACCAGATCTGCGCGGCTCGCGGGCGCCCGCCAATGCTGGGAACCGAATTTATTTGCGCAATGCCCATTCTTCGCCCTCGGCGCAGGTATACCACAATTACTCGGATATAAGGTGTGTCACCAATGGCTAGGCACCATCGCACCAGAAAATTCAGTAAGGATTTTTATTTGCTGCTTGCGAGCCATCGGATAGAATACAAATCCGTGAACGGTTAAAAGAAAGGACTAGGAACGTGAAGAACACAAAGAAGCGCCACGTTGGTGGCTACCTTGGTCTCGCCTTTGCTACAGTTACAGCATTCTTTATGATTGGGTGTACTCGACCACCAGATGCCGAGCGCATCAAGGCGGACCTGATTGGTCAATACATTTCTTCGGGCGGCGGCATTAAGTCCAATTACGAGGTCAGTTCCATGTCGCAATTCCAGTCATTTATGATCAAAGATTCAAAACAACAAGGTAACATCATTGAGTATCGCATCAGCGTTGTTCTGAAGGGGGAGGAAGAGCCGATAGAGGGAGAGGTGCATGTAACTTACCGAAAGGAAAGTGGGGACTGGAAACTCGCCGCTGTAAGAGGGGATCTCATGCCCCGCTCCCGTAGACTAAAATCTGACCTGGGGTCACTGCCACCGCCTAGTATCAACTGAACCGAAGGCCGGTTGGCGTATTCCTTGTCGATTGTCACCTGCCCGCAGTCGAGACACCGGCACCGGATATCGGTGGCTGACAGGAGCGCGAACCCGGCCGCGGGCCGTGATTGACGGTTTTGATACGGCCTCTTATCGCCTGGCCTGCGCGTCAACCACCAGGACGGCGGCCCCTGTGAGTCGGCCGGCCCGCAGGTCGGCCAAGGCCTCGTTGGCCTGGACAAGCGGATACGGATGCACCACCGTGTGCACCCCGGCCTTCGGCGCGAGGGCCAGAAACTCCTCGCCGTCCTGCCGCGTCAGGTTGGCCACGGAGCGCACGACCCGCTCGCCCCAGAGGATGGAGTACGGGAACGACGGGATGTCGCTCATGTGGATGCCGGCGCAGACCACGGTGCCGCCCTTGGCCACGGCCCGGAGTGCCGCCGGGACGAGTTCCCCGGCGGGGGCAAAGATGATGGCGGCGTCCAGGGGCGCCGGGGGGAGTTCATCGGACCCGCCCGCCCACTCGGCCCCCAGGGACCGCGCGAACTCCTGCGACGCCGCGTCGCCCGGCCGCGTGAAGGCATATATCTTGAGACCTTGATACTTGGCCACCTGCGCCAGGATGTGGGCGGATGCGCCGAAGCCGTAGAACCCGATCCGCCGCGCGCCGCCTGCCTTCGCCGCGGCTTCGGCGGGCAGGCCCGCATCGGCGGCGGCTTCGGCGGGCAGGCCCGCCATCCGAAGCGCGCGGTAGCCGATGAGCCCCGCGCACAGCAGGGGCGCGGCCTGGAGGTCCGGGTAGCCCTCCGGCAGGCTGAAGCAGAACCGCTCGTCGGCTGCGGCCCACTCGGCGAATCCGCCGTCCATCTGGTAGCCCGTGTAGCGGGCATGGTCACAGAGGTTCTCGCGGCCCGCACGGCAGTAATCGCACCGGCCGCACGATCCGCCCAGCCACGGGATGCCGATGCGCTGGCCGACCTGGAACCGCCCGGCCCCCGGCCCGAGCGCCGCCACCGTGCCCACGACCTGGTGGCCGGGGATGAGCGGCAACTTCGGGTTCGCGAGTTCTCCGTCCACCACGTGCAGGTCCGTCCGGCACACGCCGCAGGCATGGATGCGCACCAGGACCTGCCCCGGCCCGGACACGGGGTCGGGCACCGTGGCCAATCGCAGGGGCTTGCGAGGTTCATCCAGGATCATCGCCCGCATGGTGAGTTCCTCACGGTTCGCTTGTCGGCCATGGCACGGTCTCTGTCTTGCCCTGGGACGCGACAGGGGCATTATAACCATGCCCATTCGACAAAAAAGCCCTGCGGCGGCGTGGTCAGGCCAGGAGCCCCTTGCGATGCGCACACCGCAGGGGTGAGTACGATTCGGCCATCCGGGACCTCAACAGGGCTATAGCGGTTTAAGATTGCGTATTGGCGCGGCGGGTCTCCGTACCCGCCGCGGTATCCATGCGACCGTCCCTCTCGCGGCGGGTGCGGAGACCCGCCGCGCAAAGGGATAGTGTATGCACGCAATCTTAAAACGCTCTATTCCACTGAGCACGCCGCAAAGATGACTTGACCCGCGCGGCGAGAGCGCGCACAATCCGTTCCAACGAGGTGCCCCGCACGCGCCGCGGTCCGCGCTCGCGCCAGAAGACCCGTGGGGCGGAGCGTTGAGAGGAGATTGGGGACGATGCTTGCGTTCAAGAACAGGATCGTCTTCGTGGGTTACGGGGCGGTGGCCCAGTGCACGCTGCCCATCCTCATGAAGCACATCAAGGTCCCTCCGAAGAACATCACGATCATCGAATTCGAGGACCGGTCGGAGGCGCTCGGGCAACTCGATTACCGGCCGGAGGCGCTCGGGTACCTGTTCACGGTCACCGATTATGAGAAGATGCAACACGTCAACCGCGTCACGAAGGAGAACCTCGGGCTGCTGCTGGACCAGTATCTTTCGGCCGGCGACCTCTTGATCGACCTGGCCTGGAACATCGAGTGCACCGACATCCTCCAGTGGTGCCACGATCGCGGCGTGCTGTACGTGAACACCTCCGTGGAACTCTGGGACCCGTACATCAGCGCACTCGCGAAGCACCCCACCGAGCGGACGCTGTACTGGCGGCACATGAGGATTCGCAAAATGGTGGCCGGCTGGAAAAAACCCGGCCCGACCGCCGTCCTGGAACACGGCGCGAACCCCGGCCTGATCTCCCACTTCGCCAAACAGGGCCTGATCGACATCGGCGAGCGCCTGCTTGCCGAGAAGAAGGCGGCGGGCAAAGAGGCCGAGGAAATCCGCCAGTTCATCCGAGACCGCACGTTCAACCGCCTGGCCATGAAGTTGGGCGTCAAGGTCATCCACTGCAGCGAACGCGACACCCAGATCACGGACAAGCCCAAGCAGGTGGACGAGTTCGTCAACACCTGGAGCGTCGAGGGATTCCGCGAGGAAGGCACCACGACGGCCGAGATGGGCTGGGGCACCCACGAGAAGGAGTTGCCCGAACATGCCTACGAGCACGCCGACGGCCCGCGCAACCAGATCTGCCTGGCCCGGATGGGCATGAACACCTGGGTGAACTCGTGGGTCCCCGGCCACACCATCGTCGGCATGGTGGTCCGCCACGGCGAGGCCTTCACCCTGTCCGACAAACTGACCGTGTGGGAGGACGGCAGGCCCGTCTATCGCCCCACTGTCCACTACGCGTACTGCCCATGCGATGCGGCCATCGCCAGCCTCAACGAACTGCGCGGCTGCGACTACAGGCTCGTGGAACGCCAGCGGATCATGACCGACGAGATCACGAGCGGCTCGGACATTCTGGGGGCTCTCATCATGGGCCACGCCTACAACGCCTGGTGGACGGGGAGCGACCTCTCGATAGAGGAATCGCGCAAACTCGTGCCGCACCAGAATGCGACCACCATGCAGGTGGCCATCGGCGTGGTGGCGGCGGCGATGTGGATGATCGAGAACCCGCGCCGCGGCGTCTGCGTGCCCGACGATCTGCCGCATGACTACATCCTGGGCATCGCCAAGCCGTACCTGGGCAAGTTTATCTCGACCCCCTCGGACTGGACGCCCCTGAAGCACTACTCCAATACCTTCCCGGGGTACAACAAACCGGCCCTGGACACGAGCGACCCCTGGCAGTTCAAGAACTTCCTCATCACCGACGGCGACTGACGGGCGGGTGGCAGCGGTTTTCCTTCTCAACACGAGGGAGGACAAGATGGCGGGCCTGAGACTTCTGCAACGGTTGGCCAAGGAACACGGGACGCCGCTGTTTGTCGTGGACCACAACGTCCTCAGGGCCAATTACCGCCAGTTCAAGAAGTACCTGCCGCGCGTCCAGGCTTATTACGCCGTCAAGGCCAACCCCGACCGGACCATCGTCAGGACGCTGTACGAGATGGGGGCGAGTTTCGACGTGGCGAGCATGCCGGAGTTCCTGATCGTCCACGAGAACATTCGGAGTCTCCCCCCCAAACAGCGGCAGGACTGGATCTGGGACAAGATCATCTACGCCAACCCGGTCAAGGCCACCGAGACGCTCGAGCAGTTGGACCAGTATAAGCCCCTGGTCACGTACGACAACCTCGAGGAAATCCGCAAGATCGGGAAGTACGCCCCGCACGCGGGCCTGTGTTTGCGACTCAAGGTGCCCAACACGGGGGCCATGGTGGAACTGTCGAGCAAATTCGGCTGCGGCCCCGGCGAGGCCATCGACCTCATCCGCGCCGCCTACCAGGCCGGCCTCGTCGTCGAAGGCATCAGTTTTCACGTCGGCAGCCAGTGCACGAACTTCGAGAACTACGTCCAGGCGCTGTACCTGGTGGCGGGCATCTTCATGGAGGCCTGGTGCAGCGGTTACGAGAAGGTGAAGATCCTGGACATCGGCGGCGGGTTCCCTGCCCACTACGACAAGACCATCAAGCCGTTCCGGGCGCTGGCTTGCCGGCTGAATTCCGAGTTCGACCGGCTGTTCCCCCCGCACATCGAGATCCTGGCCGAGCCGGGACGCTTCATGGTGGCCTCCGCCGCCACGCTCGTCGCCCGTGTCGTCGGCAAGGCCGTCCGCGACGGCAAACCGTGCTACTACATCGACGACGGCGTTTACCACACCTTCAGCGGCATCATCTTCGACCACTGCAAGTACCACGTGAAGGCCTTCAGGAAAGGCCCGACGCAGATCTGCGCCGTTTACGGCCCCACGTGCGACGCCCTGGACACCGTCTCGCTGGCGGAGGAACTGCCCGACCTGGAACTGGGCGACCTCGTCTACAGCGAGAACATCGGCGCCTACAGCCACGCCTCGTCCACTTACTTCAACGGCTTCCCCCCGGCGAAGGTCGTGCACATCAACCCGTGCGCCCTTCCCGACGAGGAAAGCAAGAAGCATTGACGCCGGCGACGGCCCTGGGCCCTTTCCGTTGAATACGCCTGCGGAGAAGGCCCTTGGGCGGGCTTAGGCTGTTGCCCGCTACGCCTCCGGCACGATCTTCCAGCCCATGGCGTCGGCGAGCGACTGGACGGGGGCCTTGAGGTCGCCGTAGAACGTCACGCGGTGCCAGCCCCACTGGTCCCACTCGGTGAACAGTTTCTCGATGTCGCCGACCGGCTCGCCGCAGAGTTTGGTGCGGCACGCGCGGTCGTCGGGGTCGTTGCCCACGGCCTTGGCCTGGTGAAAGAGGATCTGCTTGCGGTCGGCGCGGATTTCGAGGGTCGTCGTCAGGTAGCCGGAGGGCAGGATGGAGCGGACGGAAGCCCCCTGGCGGTCCTCGGAGTGGGTGAGGATGTGGAAGGGGTTCGTCTCGCCCCGCGGCCCGAACATCTTGCTGGATGCCACGCAATGGGCGTAAATAATCTGGCGCTTGGCGGTGTCGATGACCGGGTCGGAGATGTAGCCCGGGCGGCCCTGCGTGAGCGCCGTGATCGCCACCATGGCGGCCGTGGACCGCACATCGCACTCGCAGGCCCCCACGAGGCCCTCGTTGCACAGTTCATGGAAGCCCAGGCATGGATAGGCGTGGATGTGTCCGCCGTAGAACCCGCCGAGGCAGTTCATGGTGATGGCATTGGCCCCGTGCTTCTTGAGGACCTCCTTCATGCCCAGGTACATGGCGGCCGAGGTCTCGAGGGTCTCCGGCGAGACGCCGACGACCGACGCGGCGGTCTTCTGCCAGCGGCCGGCCACCTGGCGGGCCTGGTCCTTGTCGGCGGCCTTCCACGCCTCGTTGACCTCTGCAAAGGACACGTTCTCCATGGGGATGTCCATGATGGGGGCGGCCGGCCCGGCCTCCTGGCTGTGGACGGCGAGGATCTTGGATTCCTTCATCCGCCGCAGACAGTCCTGGGCGGAAATCGTCTTGACCGGGTCGGGCTTGCAGGCAAGGTCCCCCGGTTTCGGCGTTCGCTGGCAGCGGAGGCGGGCGGTGGCCGCGACGAAGTCGGCCGGCGACCCGCCTTTCTTCACGAGTTCGAAACACTTGACCGCTTCCACGAGGTCGTCGATGTTCGACGAGGCGACAAAGCCCACGTTGGGCGCCTTGCGGCGGAGGAAACCGGCCGTGTAGACCAGGAACCCGCCGCTGCCCGCAAACTGGAAATCGGCGTAGAGCACCGGCTTGCCAGACGCGGCGATCGTCTGCACCACGCGGTTCCAGCAGTTCATCTGGTAAACGAGGTAGGCGTCGATGGCGCCGGCCTTGTCCTCCCCGAGAATCTTCCTGGCCTGCTCCGGCCCCTGGGCCATGGACGTGACGAACTCCAGGCCCGGGCACCGCTTGGCCAACTCGCCGTTGATGCGGTCCATGACCGGAACGAAGTCGAACCCCTTGTTCGGCCAGTCGGGGCCCGGCTGCTTGGGCGCGTGCAGCGAGTAGATGATGCGGACGCGCACCTTGCCGGCGTCCGGGTCCGCCGCAAGCAGGCGGGGGGCTGCCCACGCTCCCAGGGCGCCCGCGCACGTGGCGCAGCCCGCCTTGAGGAAGTGTCGCCGGCTGAGCCGGCAACACGCGCTTGCCAGAGGCCTCATGAACGGTTTCATTGTATTCTCCTCCTGTGCCAGGCCGGCGATTCCCCGGACGCCGGACGGCGATGTTCTGAATTCAGCCGCGCCTCAGTTTACTATCAGTTTACTATATGCGGCGGACACCGCCACGGGCAAGGCTTTCATGGCAAGGCTTTCGAGGGCGGGCGCCCGCGCGGAGCATTCCGGTCCGTGGCCGACTGGAACGGGTGGCGGGCCTGGTCAACCGGCACGCCGCGCACCTCGATGCGTTTGGGGTCAAGTGACTTGCCTGCCCCGCTTGATAAGTTTGTGTCATGGCCGGGTCGTCGAAGGAGACAAAAGCTTCCAGGAACCTTTTTGCAGGCTACTGGAGTTCGAAGGTCACATAGACGGTCATGATGACCTTCTGTGCGTCGGCCCCGAAGGCGGGCGTGTCCCTGTCAACCGGAACGCTGGCATCGGGAATGTTCAGTTTCGGCGGAGCATACTCGTCGATCGTCAGCGGCCGGCCGAGTTGTGCCCCCGCGACGGTGGCCATCGCGGTGGCCTTGTCCCTGGCGGCCTGGGTGGCCCTGGTAACCGTGTCCAGCATGACATCGTCCCGCGTTGAACATACAAAGACGTAGCGGATGCGGTTGTTCTTGTCGCGGCCCAGGACTTCCAGGAGGTCGTTGAAGCGGGTCACGTCACGCTGGAGAACCGTGACGGACCGCGCGGCAAGGATCGGCTTCTGGGGATCGCCGGCGGCGCCGGTTTCCGGAAGCCTTGTGTCCACGATGCGGATCAAGCCGGGGTCGATGTCGGCCGGTTGCACGCCCTTCGCCTTGCAGGCGTCGGTGACGGTCTTGACCTGCTGGTCGCTGGCCTTCTTGACATCGGTCACATCCTTACCGGTGGTTTCGAGGCTGATCGTCCAGATGATGGTGTCCATCGGAAGGTATCCGACCGCCCGGCCGGTGACGGTGACCGTGCGCGGCGGCGGCGTGCGCTCACCCGCCAGGATGCCGGCGATGCGCGGCAGGGTCAAGGCCGGCTGCGGTTCCGGCGCGGCCGGCGCTGCGGCGGGGGCGAGGGGCCGCGGCGGCGCCGCCGGTTCCGCGGCCACGGCAAACGTGGGGGCCAGCCACGCGGCCAGGACCCATGCCAAGTGACGATGCATGCGGCTCTCCTTTCCGATTTTACCCGCCTCCAGGACCCAGACAGTCCCATCCCGACGCCTTGGGGGAACATAGGAAGAATTCTTTATCTCCCCGGTCATGAATGGCATGGCGACATGCTACCATCAAGGAGGCCTTGAAGCAAATGGAAACAGGCGGGCGCCGCCACGCGGTGCGCCAGACCCGCCGCGCGGGGCGGAACGGGTTTACGAGGCCGAAGCGGCGGCGGGCCCCCGGCGAATGAGCCGGCAGACCAGAACGACGCCTGCCACCGCGCAGACAATCGCGACGACGGGGGCCAGGACCGCCAGGACCGAGACGGCGGCCGCACTGATGTTCTCGGCCGTGGCGACGACCGCGTTGGCCAGGCCGGCCGTCGCGGCAGTTGAAGCGGCCCGGGCGGTCGCCGTGAGCACCTGGACGACGCCCGCCGCGCCGCCGCCGGCCACAACCGCCAGGGCCCACTTGAGCATCGGGTTGATGTCGGTCACACACGCCGCCGAAACGATGACGCCGGCCACGATGGCGACGGGTGTGGCGGCGGTGTCCAGCACGTTGTCCAGCCAGGGGATGTAGTAGGCCCCAATCTCCAGGGCCGTGGCCACGGCAAACGCAATCAGCGCGGGCCAGGAGGCGATCCACTCGAAGTCCGGCGACAGGCCCAGGTACCCCGCCTTGGCGGCGATGCTCATCACCAGCAGGGGGACAAACACCCGGAAGCCGCAGGCAGCGCTCAGGCCGACGCCGACGAGGATGCTCAGGACCCATTCGAAGGCATCCATGGCCTTCCTCCTGACCGGCCACCCGCCGGGTACTATACCACCAAGCGCGGCGCCGGGAAAGACCGGCCGAACAGCGCCCCCGCTTGCCGACGGGGGCTTTGCATGAGGACTTACTTCTTGCGTTTCCTGCCCTTCTTCGCGGGGGCGTCCTTGACGGCGATCTGGGCGGCCGCCAGCCGCGCGATCGGCACGCGGAACGGCGAGCAGGACACGTAGTTCATGCCGACCTGGTGGCAGAAGTGGACGGAGGCGGGGTCGCCGCCGTGCTCGCCGCAGATGCCCACCTTGAGGTTGGGCCGCGTGGCGCGGCCGCGCTCGATGCCCATCCTGATGAGTTCGCCGACGCCCTCGACGTCGATGGTCTGGAACGGGTCGGCCGGAAGGATGGGCGTGATCTTCTGGTCGTTCTCATCGCGGTCCTTCAGGTAGGCGGGCATGAACGAGCCGATGTCGTCGCGCGAGAAGCCGAAGCCCATCTGGGTCAAGTCATTCGTGCCAAAGGAGAAAAATTCCGCCACCTCGGCCATGCGGTTGGCCGTCAGGGCCGCCCGCGGGATCTCGATCATGGTGCCCACGAGGAAGTCGAGTCGCTTCAGGCCGAACTTCTTCATGACCCCGGCCTTGACCTTGCCGATCAGCGCCTGCTGGTCCTTGAGTTCGTTCACGGTGCAGGTGACGGGGATCATGATTTCGGGGAGGGCCTTCTTGCCTTCGGCCCGGAGTTCCGCCGCCGCCTCCAGGATGGCCCGGACCTGCATCTCGCTGACCTCGGGGTAGGTGACGCCCAGGCGCA
>Ga0315294_10001919_pt1 | contig 22810 bp, 23 predicted proteins | sample YL17G13_40_MG_FD_203626 | JGI IMG/M metagenome (GOLD analysis project Ga0315294, IMG submission 203626) | Sediment microbial communities from Yellowstone Lake, YNP, Wyoming, USA - YL17G13_40 | ecosystem: Environmental > Aquatic > Freshwater > Lake > Sediment | place: USA: Wyoming | collected...
CTTTGGCAAAGGGGGGTTGGGGGGATTTGCCCCCACGGTGGCGTCGTGTGGTGCGGGAAAGTGAACCGCATTGAGCCGAGGAACTAGGCCATGCCCTTCCGAGAGCTGTACTGGAACATCCCGATCCACTGGGTGATCTACCCGCTGTTCCTGCCGTTCTTCGCCTGGTTCCTCTACGGCAGCGTCCGGCTGGGGAAGCTGGTCTGGCTGGGCCAGCCCGACGCGAACATCCCCCCGCTCGCCACCCAGCTCCGGATGCTTCTCGCGGAGGCCGTCCTCCAGCGTCGCCTCCTCGCGGAGCGCGCGGCGGGCAGCATGCACCTGGCGATCTCGTGGGGATTCGGGATCCTCTTCCTTGCCACCTGTTTGGTCGCGGTCCAGGACTACCTCGGAATCCCCACGCTCTGGGGCGCATTCTATTTGTATTTCATGTCGCTGACCGTGGACCTGTTCGGCCTGGCGGCCACGGTCGGCGTCGGGTGGGCCCTGACACGACGCTATCTCTTTCGGCCCGAGCGTCTCTGGAAGCCTCGAGATAGAGAAGGGTATGCTGTATTTCTCTGGCTGCTCTTCGGGATCCTGGTGACGGGCTTCCTGGTGGAGGGCCTGCGGATCGCCGCCACCGCCGACCCGTGGGGAGGCTGGTCCCCCGGCGGCTGGCTGACCGCCAAGGCTATTGCCGGTCTGTCTGCCTCACAGCAGGTCCTCTGGCACCGGGTCGCCTGGTGGGGCCATGCCGTCCTGGCGTTCGCCTTCATCGGCCTATTACCGAGCACGCTGGCCCGGCACATCCTGGCGGGCGGCCTGAACCTCGCCCTGGCGCGCACCCGGCCGTCGGGCGTGGTGCAGCCGGTGGCCCTGGAAGAGGCGGAGCACTTCGGCGTGTCCGCCATCCAGGGCTTCCCGCGGAAGGATCTCCTGGATCTCCTCGCCTGCACGGAGTGCGGCCGCTGTCAAGACGCCTGTCCCGCCTGGCGGACGGGGAAGCCGCTCACCCCCAAGGGAATCGTTACCGACCTCCGCGACCACCTCGTCGCCCACGCGGGCGGCAAGACGCCCGACCGGCCCCTGGTCGGCGGCACCGTGACCGAAGAAGCGCTCTGGGCCTGCACGACCTGCGGCGGATGTCATCAGGCCTGCCCGGTCCGCATCGAGCCCATCCCCAAGATTCTCGAGATGAGGCGTTACCTGGTGATGGAGGAGGCCCGGTTTCCCGAAACGATGCAGGCGGCACTCCGCGGCCTGGAGAATCGTGGCCATCCCTATCAAGGGGCGGTGCCGAGCCGGACGGCCTGGGTCAAAGGGCTAGACGTCCCGCTGCTCGCCGAGAAAGGGCAGGCGGACTTCCTCTTCTGGGTCGGCTGCGCCGGGGCCTTCGACGAGCGGGCGCAGAAGGTGACGCAAGCGCTGGCTCGCCTCCTCCAGGCGGCAGGGGTCGATTTCGCCATCCTGGGGGAGGAGGAGCGCTGCACGGGGGACGTGGCGCGGCGCATCGGCCACGAGTACCTCTTCCAGCTCCAAGCCCAGGGCAACGTGGAGACGCTGAACCGGTACGGGGTGAAGCGGATCGTGACGGCCTGTCCTCACTGCTACAACACACTCCGCCACGAGTACCCCCACTTCGGCGGCCGCTACGAGGTGCTGCACCACACGGCGCTCCTCGCCGACCTCCTGGCCCAGGACCGCCTGCCCCTCCGGGGCCGCCTGGAGGCGACGGTTGCCTACCACGACTCCTGCTACCTCGGCCGGCACAACGGTCTTTACGACGCGCCGCGGCAGGTGCTGGCGGCCATCCCGGGCCTCCACCCCCTCGAACTGGAGCGGCGCAAGGAGCAGGGGTTCTGCTGCGGGGCGGGCGGCGGGATGATGTGGATGGAGGAGCGGGCGGGCACTCGGGTGAACGTCGAGCGCACGGCTGAGGTGTTGCGGGTGGGCCCGGGCATCGTGGCCTCGGCGTGCCCCTTCTGCCTCAGCATGTTCGAGGACGGCATCCGCTCCCAGGATGCGACGGAACGGCTCCAGGCGCACGACATTGCCGAGCTGTTGGTGCGGGCTCTGTGACAAGGAGATGCGGGCATGTCAACTCCCTACCTCACCGATGAGCGGAAACTGTTCCAGGAGAGCATCCACAAGTTCATGAAGGTCGAGTGCCCGCGGGAGTACGTGCGGGCGTGCGACGAGGAGAAACGCTACCCCTACCGGCAGGAGTACGCCGGGCGCCGCGCGGAGATGGAGCGCCCCTTCATGATCGAGCGAGTGGGGGCGGAGCTGCGCGTGGGCGCCGTCCGGATCCGGAAGGAAGGAGACCGATGACAGAGCATCTGTTGATCGAGAAGCGAGACGGCATCGCGACGATCACCATCAACCGGCCGGAAGTTCGGAACGTCCTGACCGGGGGAATGTACCAAGGCCTCGCCCAGTATCTCTACGACCTGGATCAGGACGAGGATGTCTCCGTCATCGTCATCCGGGGAGCGGGCGAGAAGGCCTTCTGCGCCGGGTCGGACGTCAAGTATTTCATGGATAAGACGGTCCTGGAGCGTCAGAAACACTTCGCCATGGTGGCGGCCCTCATGCAGGCGCCGTCCCGGATCAGCAAGCCGGTCATCGCCGCGGTCCACGGCTATGCCTTCGGCGGGGGATGCGCCCTAGCGGCGGCCAGCGACCTGGCCATCGCCGCCGAGAGCGCCCTTCTCGGCCTGCCCGAGGTGGACATCGGGATCTTCCCCATGACCATCGCGCCGGTGATCATCCGCCGGGTGGGCGTCCACCGGGCCTTCGAACTTCTCATGCTGGGGGAGCGGGTCCCGGCCCTCCGCGCGGCGGAGATCGGCCTGATCAACAAGGCCGTTCCGGATGCGGAGTTCGAGGCGGAGGTCAGCCGCTGGGCGACCCGGCTCGCGGGCCTGACGCCGGTGGCGGTGCGAATGGGGAAGACGGCGTTCTACAACTGCCTGGACCTGGAACACCAGAAGGCCATCAGCTTCATGGGGAACATGATGACCATCAATGCCTCGTCGGAGGACTGCGCCGAGGGTATTGCGGCCTTCTTCGGCAAGCGGAAGCCGGTCTGGAGGGGACGCTGAAGCCGCGCGCGGGGCAGCGGTTGGCCGGGGTAGACGTGCCGAAGTGCCGAAGCCGCGCCTGCGGGCCGTGAGGAAGACACTGCTGGCACCCGCGCCCAGCCCGGACGGGTTCACGGCCCAGGACCTGGCCGAGTAGATCCGGAGGCTTGGTGTTGGGAGGCCAGGAGACCGTCAGGATGCTGCCCGAAACACGTCCTGGTAGCGCGTCCGCAGCACATGCTTTTCCACCTTGCCGAGGGCATTGCGGGGCAGGGCGTCCACGAGCAGTACGCGCTTCGGTACCTTGAAGGGGGCCAGCGCCCCCCTGAGCTGCTGGAGGATTTCCCCCTCGGCCAGCGCCCCGCCCCCGGGCTGGCGCTCGATGACGGCGAGGACCCCCTCGCCGAAGTCGGGGTGGGGAACCCCGATGACGGCGGAGGCGGCGACGCCGGCTACCCGATCGATAGCGATCTCCACCTCCTTTGGGTGGACATTGTAGCCGCCGGAGATGATCAGGTCCGTCGCGCGCCCCACGATGGTGACGACGCCGGCGGCGGCCACGCACCCGAGATCGCCCGTGATGAAGAAGCCGTCCGGGCGGAAGGCCGCCCGTGTGTCATCTGGCTTGCGCCAGTACCCTGCGAACCGCGGCGTGGTGCGGACCTCGAGGCCCCCCGCCGCGCCCGGGGGCTGCAGGCGGCCCGCCGCGTCCACGACCCGCACCTCCACCCCCGGCACCGGGAAACCGACGGTCCCGGGCCGGCGTTCTCCGTCAAGCGGATTGGCGGTGTTGGTGAGGGTCTCCGTCATCCCCCAGCACTCCAGGATGGCGTGCCCCGTCCGCGCCCGGAAGGCCTGGAAGGTCTCTACCGAAAGCGGCGCGGAGGCGGCGAGGAACAGCCGCATGGTCCGGCAGGCGGCGGCATCCAGCGCTGGGCTGGCCAGCAGCCGCGTGTACATGGTGGGCACGCCCGTGAAGACCGTGCAGCGCGGCAGATGCCGGAGCACTGCCTCCACCGTGAAACGGGGCAGGAAGAGCATCCCCGCCCCGCTCGCCAGCACGCAGTGCAGTGAGAGGAAGAGGCCGTGGGTGTGGAAGATCGGCATGGCGTGCAGGAGGACATCCCCACTCTCCCATCCCCACAGATGGGCGAGCGTGGCGGCCTTGGCCCCCAGTTGGCCATGCGTCAGCATGGCCCCCTTGGGGCGCCCCGTCGTTCCAGACGTGTACAGCAGGGCGGCGACGTCGTGCGGGCCGACAGGCACGTCGGGATAGTCAGGCTCCAGCGAGCCGAGCCCCTCCGGGAAGGATCCCCGGCCAGCCGCATCCAGCGTCAGCACGTGGGGAATCCCTTGCCGCGCGGCCAGTTCGGCCATCACTGGGACCGCCTGCGGCCGGCAGACGACGGCCCGGGGGTCGGCGTCGGCCAACAAGGACGCGACCTCCGCCGCTTGGTAGGCGGTGTTGAGCGGGACATAGATGACCCCGGCCCGCAGACAGGCGAGATAGAGGACGACCGCCTCGGGGGTCTTGTCGATCTGGGTGACCAGCCGATCGCCCGGACGGAGACCGAGCTGGGTCAGCCGCCAGGCGCAACGCCCGCTCGCCTCCTCCAGCTCTGCATACGTGTAGCAACGTCCGTCCTCGCAGGTCAGGAAGGGCCGAGCGAGGTGGCGGCCGAAGCGGGTGCGAAACCGACCGTACAGATTGTCCGTCATGGCCTGTGTGTCAACGAGCGGAGTCGGAAAGGCTGCTGCCACGAACAATGTGTGCGTGGTTGTTCACCCGGAACTTGCCTCGCGCCATGAACGCTATGGGGCTATTCTGCGTGCGAAGATTCTCGCCATCGTCGGCAACCAAAAGAATTCCGAATTGGGGGAGCCGTTTGGCGTCGTTGTGTCGCTTGGCGGTTACCCTCTCCGGGTCAGGCGGTGGGCGAGGGTGCCGATCTCGGCGGGGGTCCTGGCGATGTGGGCGCCGGCCTTCTCCAGGGCCTTCACCTTGCTCTCCACGCTCCCCATGCCGCGCTGGACGATGGCCCCCGCGTGACCCATGCGCTTGCCTTCGGGCGTGTTGCGCCCCGCGATGTAAGCGATCACCGGCTTCGTGAAGTCCGTGGCGATGTACTCGGCCGCCATCTCTTCCTGGATGCCGCCTACCTCCCCCACGAGGGTGACGAAATCCGTCGCCGGATCCGCCGCGAAGAACCTGAGGATATCGGCCAGGTCGGTCAGGACCACGGGGTCCGCCCCCATGCCCACCACCGTGCTGGGAGCCGATCCCGCCTTGGCCAGGATGCCGGCCACCTCGTAGGCCAGGGTGCCGCTCCGGGAGATCACGCCGGCGCGACCGCCAGCCTTCGGGAAGAGGTTCCCGGGGATGATCCCCATCTTGGCCTCGCCCACGGTGAGGATCCCCGGCGTCGTGGGGCCGAGCAGCGTGGCGCCGAACTTTCGCGCCTCGGCCCGCATCTCCATGGTGTCATGGACAGGGACGTGCTCCGTCACCACGACCACCAGCTTGATGCCCGCCTCCAGGGTCTCGGAGACGGTGTCCTTGACGCTCCGCGCGGGGACGAAGAAGACCGAGGCCTCGGTGCCGGTCGCGCGCACGGCTTCCAGGACGCTGTCGAAGACGGGAACGCCCTCGACCGTCTCGCCGCCCCTGCCGGGCGTCACGCCGGCGACGATCTTCGTCCCGTAGTCCAGCATCCACTTGGTCTGCGCCCGGCCGATCTTGCCGGTGATCCCCTGGACCAGGACCCGCGTGTTCTTGTTGAGGAGGATGCTCATGACCAGCCTCTGCTGTGGCGTTTCACGTTCCACGTTGAACGTTCAACGGGTTATTTCGATTCGAGGGCGGCGCAGAGGGCGTCCACGGCCGCCTCGGTGGTGATGTCGGTGACGATGATGACGCCCGCCTCGCGGAGCGTGGCCCAGGTTTCTTCCTGACGGTTCCCCAGCGCCTTGGCCACGACCGGGATCTTCACCTGCTTCTCCTTGAGGAGGCGCACGATGCCCTTGGCCCCCTCGTGGATGGGGTTGATCCCACCGTAGAGGTTGATCAGGAGACCGCGCAGGCCCGGCTTCTGCAGGACCAGGTCGGTGGTCTTGTACATCAGCTCTTCGGTGATCCCGCCGCCGGTCTCCAGGAAGTTGGCCGGCTTCAGGCGCTGCCCCACCACATCCATGGTGGCCATGCCGAGGCCGGCGCCGCTACTGATGATGGCGATATCCCCGTCCAGGTCCACGTAGGAGACGCCGATCTGCTTGGCCGCCCGCTCCAGTGGATGGTCGATGCGGGCCAGGGAGTCCTTGGGCATCTCCGGATGGCGGAAGAGGGCCGAGTCGTCCACCTCCAGGACCGCATCCACGGCCCACAGGTTGTCATCGGACGTCACGACCAGGGGATTCACCTCGGCGATCAGGGCGTCGCTCTTCTTGAAGACCCGGTAGAGGGCGACCAGAACGTCGGCGACCTTGACCATGAGGTCCCCGCGAAGCCCGGCCTCGCGGGCCAGCGCCCGCGCCTCGTGCCCACGGAGTTCGGCCGGCGGGACCACGGTCTTCCGGAAGAGGGCCTCCGGCTTCTCCCTGGCCACGGTCTCCACGTCGATCCCGCCGGCGGTGCCGAGGATCACCGTGATGGCGCCGGCCGCCGCGTCCACGGTCACGCCCACGTAGAGCTCCCGGGCGATGGAAACCTTCTTCGCCACCATGACGGATTCGACGGGAAGGCCGCGCACCGCGGCCTTCAGGAGGGCAGCGGTCTTGTCGCGCACCGCCTCGGCCGTGTCGGCCAGGACGATGCCGCCGTGCTTTCCCCGCGAGCCCACCAGGACCTGGGCCTTGATGACAACGGGAAGCCCCACCTTGTCGAGGGTCGCCACCGCCTCGTCCGCCGTCCGGGCCACGGCGAAGGGCGGGACGGGGACGCCCGCCTGCTGGAAGAGTCTCGCCGCCTCGTGTTCATGCAGTCGCATGGCTCGCCGGCTCCTCTGCGGGGACCTGCTTCCCCAGCTCCAGTCCCCTGCGGAACGCCTTCAGGTTCAGGTCGATGGTCTTGGGCGGGACGTTGTCGCGGATGGCGGCCTCCATGCCGGCCACGCTGACGACACCCGTCTTGGCCACCAGCACGCCCATCATGATGATGTTCGCCACGATGGTCCGCCCGAACTCCTGGGTGGCCAGGTTCGAGACCGGGACGCCGACCTTCCGCACGTCGTCGCGGATGACCTTCTTCACCAGGTCGCTGTCGATGAAGAGGAGGGCGCCCGGCCGCATGTCGGCCCCGTACTTCTGCATGGCCTCTTCCGACATGGCCACCATGATGTCGGGGTGGGTGACGCGCGGATAGACGATGGGCTCGTCCGAGACCACAACCTCGGAGCGCGCGCCGCCGCCCCGCGCCGCCGCGCCGTACGACTGGGTCTGCACGGCCCGGCGCCCGTCGCTGACCGCCGCCGTCCCGATCAGTACCCCGGACAGGACCACGCCCTGCCCGCCGAATCCCGCGATGCGAATCTCCGTTCGTTTCACCGAAGAACCTCCTGGGGGTAGCTAACCGCAATCCCTCGCCCTAGGCGGCCATGGCCTTGGCCCGCACGGCGGCCAAGGTCTCGATCAGCTCGGGTTTCTCGATATCCAGGAACTCGCCCACCACGATCTTTCCTTTCAGCTCCTCGGGCTTCATCGTCTGGGCGCGGGCGATCGTGACCGAGTTCTGCTTGTAGTGCTCCATCATCTGGACCGAGTTCCCCATCCCGGTCTTGCGGCCGAACTCCACGGGGCACTGCGACCAGACCTCGACGAAGGCGAAGCCGTTCTTCTGGATGGCCTTCTTCATCGTCTTCACGATCTGGCGGGGCTGGTAGGTGGTCCAGCGGGCGATGAAGGAAGCGCCGGCACCCTTGACCAGCTCACAGATGTCGAAGGGATTCTCGGGGTTGCCAAAGGGGGTGGTGACCGTTCTGAGGCCGAGGGGTGTGGTGGGGGCCACCTGCCCGCCGGTCATCCCGTAGATGCCGTTGTTCACGCAGACCACGGTCATGGCGATGTTGCGCCGCGCGGCATGGATCAGATGGTTGCCCCCGATGGCCGTGAGATCGCCGTCTCCACTGATGACCATGACCCGCTTGTGTGGCAGGGCCACCTTGAGGCCGGTGGCGAAGGCGATGGGTCGGCCGTGGGTGGTGTGCAGGACGTCGGCGTAAAAGCTGGGGCTGGGAATCCAGGCGGCGCAGCCGATGCCCGAGACGAACAGGAAATCGTCGAGGCTGAGGCCGAGATCCTCGATGGCCTGCAGGATGGCCTGGGCCAGGATGCCGTTGCCGCAGCCCGGGCAGTTGGCCGTGGACTTGGCCGACGGCCGGATGTGCTTGGCCAGCGGATGCTCGTAGGTTGCCGAGTTCATGGTCGCACCCCTTTCACCGCCGCGAGGACGTCCTCGATCTCGTGCATCTCGCCGAGGACGCGCGGCGGCAAGAAACTCACCGGGGCCCGGCCCGCAGCCGCGGCCTGTACGTAGTGGAACATCTGTCCGAGGTTGTTCTCCAGCACCAGCAGATGCTTGGCCCGCCCCGCCAGGGCCGCGATCTCCTTGTCGGGGAAGGGCCAGAGGGTGCCGAGCTTGAACCAGCCGAGCTTGAGGCCCAAGCCGCGCCCGGCCTCGACGGTCGCCTGGGCGCTCCGCAGGATGGAGCCATAGCTCACCAGGACCACCTCGGCCCCCTCGGCGTCCGCGGCGACCTTCACGATCTCGTCCTTATGCTTCTCGATCTTGTCGTTCAGCTTCCGGATGAAGAAGTCCAGGGCCTTGGCATCTACGACGTTCCGGCGGCCATAGGCGTCGTGGCACGAGCTGGTCACGTGGGCCTTGTGGCCCTCGCCGAAGACGGGCATGGGCGCCACGTCCTCGTCCAGGAACCCGGGCAGGCTCTCCACGTCCACGCCCTTGGGGAAGCGCTTCCGGTCGGCGATGGAGATCCGCTCAGGCTCTGGGATCACCACCTCCTCCCGCATGTGGCCCAGGAAAGCATCGCTCAATACGAAGACCGGGGTCCGGAACCGCTCGGCGAGATTGAACGCTTCCACGGTGTCGTCGAAGAGCTCCTGCACGGAGCTGGGGGCCAGGGCGATGATCTGGTAGTCCCCGTGGGAGCCGCGGCGGGCCTGGATCACGTCCCCCTGGAGCTCCACGGAAGGAATACCCGTGGTCGGGCCGCCCCGCATCACGTTCACGATCACGCAGGGGGTCTCGGTGCCCACGGCGAAACCGATGTTCTCGAGCATGAGGCTGATACCGGGACCCGACGTCACCGTCATGGCCTTCAGACCGCCCCAGGAGGCCCCGATGACGGCGGAGATCGAGGCGAGCTCGTCTTCGAGCTGCAGGAAGGTGCCGCCCACGACAGGGAGGCGTTCGGCGAGCCGTTCTGCCACCTCCGACGCGGGTGTGATGGGATACCCGGCGGCGAAGCGGCAGCCCGCGGCCAGCGCCCCCTCGGCTGTGGCGATATTGCCCTGCATGAAGTGGCGTCCGGTCAAGACTGCACGATTACTCATAGGTGACTCCGTCGTGAGTGACTAATGGCGAATGGCGAATGACCAATGACCAATCACCAATGACCAACGGCGATACCGCAATCGGTCATCGGGATTTGGTCATTGAGATGGCTGCACCTGTTCAACCGCGGCGGCGGCTTCGGGCATTTCCTCCAGCCGCACCACGATGGCCATGTCGGGGCAGTAGATCATGCAGTTGCCGCAGTCGGTGCAGGCCGTGATCTTGTCCACCTGGGGCGGGCGGATGCCGCGGGCGGTCAGGCGTTCCGAGATCTTGAAGACGTCCTTGGGGCACAGGGCCAGGCAGATGCCGCAGCCATCGGCCCCCTTGCACAGATTGTCGTTGATCGAGATGACTACCGGCTTCGTCGCCATCGGTTTCCTCTCCCGTTCCAGACTGGCCTTTAGTCGTTGGCCATTGGCCGTTAGCTTTTGGCCATCTCAGATCGTAGATTCTCGGCTTCAGGTTGAGCCGTCACCCGTCGCCCTTCAATCTGCAATCTGCAATCGTCAATCTGCAATTGCCCGGAAGGGCTCGATCCGTCCCGCCGCGTCGAAAATCATCTCCCTGGGCTCGCCAAGGACGATCAGGCCGAGCTTCTTCACCTCGAGGAGGAGCGCCTCGGAGATCTCCAGCTCCTCCAGGTGCAGCGTGTCCTTGATCCGGACAAGGCGGAGCTCGTTCAAAGGTGCATCACCCACGGCCATCTCAATGGCTTCGCGGTCGGTGTCGAAGACGAGGGGCAACTTGCCCGCCGACCAGAGCCGCGTCGTCAGCACGTTGGTGTAGGTCGATTTGTAGTCGATGGCATCCACGAGCCGCCGGGTGGTGAGATCGGCCATGCCGATGCCGTTGGCGTTCCCGTGGGTCTCGGGGGTCAGACCCAGCACCACGACGGCGGAGACGAAAGGATTCCCCATCGTGATTTTTCCGGCGATGCGCCCTCCGACCCCGATGACGTTCGTGTCCACGCCGGTCCCGCTGATGTTCTTGCCCATCTCGTCCACGACCAGGACGTCCAGCGGGTCGAATGGCACGCGGGGGAGCACGTGCCAGCACCGCTTCAGGAGCGCCGCATCCGTCTCCTCAAACCGTTCCGGCGGCACCACGTGGATCTCCATGGTCTCGTCCAGGGAGTTCTCCAGCACCGCCACGCCGGCGAGGATCGGGGCCTTGGCCAGGATCACCCGGGCGGTCTCGACCAGGAACGGTTGGGTGCCGATCTTGTGAATCTGCTGCGCCCCCCTGTGCTTCCCCAGGCCCACCGCCAGGATCTTGCAGAGGCCGCTTTCCACGTCGCCGCGAAAGATGGTGTGGAGCTTGACCCGGTTGATGGCGATGATGCCGTCGGCATGGAGGGCGTTCCTGTCGAGGTAGACGGAGGCGCCGGATGGGGTCCGACCGATCTCCTCGACGGCCATGGAGGAGACGACGGGGCAGCCCATGGTCATCTCGGAGATCCCCAGGTCGGCCAGGAGCCGTTTCTGGCCCTCGTCCGTGGCGCCGCCATGGCTGCCCATGGCCGGCACGATGAAGGGCTGCCCGCCCGCGGCCTTGACCCAATCCACGGCCGCGCGGGTCATCCCGACGAGATGTTGGATCCCGCGGCTGCCGGCGGTGATGGCGATGCGGGCGCCGGGCTTGAGTCTCTCCTGCAACCCGAGCACACTGAGGCCGGCGCTGACGGCTCCGCAGGCGTCTTCCAGTCTGGCGCGGTCGAACTGTTGCTTGACCCGGACGAGCTTCGGCAACGGCATGCGTCACACCCTCCTGTCCCAGGATGGGAACGGTGCCAAACGATACGCCGAAGCGGCGGAAAAGGCATCCGGAAGAAGATTCTTGGACGTACTTGCGGACAATCCGAAGCCGCGATTCTTCCTCATCGAGTGGCACAGGCACGACATCCCCCGTGGGGGCCTTTCCCGTCTCCGTTTTCTGAATCTGCGTAATCTGCGTAATCTGCGGATCACTCACCCTCCCGGCCCGCCCCAGAGGTTCGGTCGAGCAGTCAAAGCGTGATTCGCGCTGGTCCCGTATGCTATCCTACGCGATAAAGTCGTGGTCAAACGTCACGGCGCGTTGGCGCAGGAAACTCGTGAAGGGGGCGACCATGGATCTGAACGCACTCAAAGAAGCGGTGATCGCTGGCGACGTCAAGGGCTGCAATCTCCTGACCGAGGTGGCCATCCAGGCGGGGCACTCGCCGCAGAAGATCCTGAACGAGGCACTGGTGCCGGCCATGGAGGTCGTCGGGGAGAAGTTCCGGTGCAACGAGGTGTACGTCCCCGAGGTGCTGGTGGCCGCCCGCGCCATGAAGAAATCCCTGGCGATGCTGAAGCCGCTGCTCACGCAGACGGGGGTCAAGCCCGTCGCGGTGGTGGTGATGGGAACGGTGAAGGGCGACCTGCACGACATCGGCAAGAACCTGGTCTGCATGATGCTCGAGGGGGCGGGGTTCGAGGTCGTGGACCTCGGGGCCGACGTGGCGCCGGAGAAGTTCGTGCAGGCGGTGAAGGACCACAAGGCGCAGATCCTGGGCGTCTCCACCCTGCTCACCACCACCATGCTGGGGATGAAGGACGTCCTCGCCGCGCTGGAGCGGGCCGACCTCCGCAAGAAGGTGAAGGTCATGATCGGCGGCGCGCCGGTCACCCAGAGCTTCGCGGACGAAGTCGGCGCCGACGGGTACGGCGAGAGCGCGGGGGTGGCCGTGGGCGTGGCGAAGGAGCTCTTGGGGATCGCCTGATCCCCGAGCCGGCCGGGAATCTCCGGCGCGTGCAGGGGAGGAGAGCAAGATGACCCATCGAGAGCGCGTGCTCACCACGCTCAGGCGAGAGGAACCGGACCGGGTCCCGGTGGACCTGGGCGGCACGCTGGCGAGCACGATCAACATTCACGCCTACCGTGCCCTGATGCTCCACCTGGGGTTCGAGGCGGACTCACCGGTGGCGTTCCTGTCGCGCCGGTCGAACAGCGTCCTGCCGGACGAGCGCCTCCTCCAGCGCCTGGACGTGGACTGCCGGGCGGTGATCCTGGGCAGTCCTGACGCGAGTCCCGAGCGGGAACTGCCCGACGGCTCGCTCACCGATGAGTGGCAGGTCCTCTGGAAGCACCTGGGCGAGGGCCGCCACTATATCAATGCGGACGGCCCGTTTGCCGATCGCGAGCCCGAGCCGGCCCTGATCGAGTCGTTCCCCTGGCCGGATCCGCTGGACCCGGGGCGCTTCCGCACCCTGCGGAGCCAGGCGGAGCGGCTGCGGGCCGCCTCCGATGCGGCCATCATCCTGGTTCTGGGCGTGGGGCCGGTCCACCAGATCCAGTTCATGCGCGGCTACGCGGCCGCGCTCGAGGACCTCATCGCCGCCCCCGAGTTCGTGCAGGCGTTCCTGGAGCGGTACGTGGACTTCTGGGTCCGCCTGACCGAGCGGGCGCTCGCCGAGGTCGGGGACCTGGTGGATCTCGTCATGATCGGGGACGACCTGGGGACGCAGCAGGGGCCGGTGATGAACCCCGCCCTCTACCGGCGTCTGCTCAAGCCGTACCATGCGCAGATGGTGCAGGTGGTGAAACGGTTCGACAAGCCCATCCTTCTGCACAGCTGCGGCTCGGTGGCGGCCTTCATCCCGGACTTCGTCGAGGCGGGCTTCGACGCACTGCACCCCATCCAGGTCACGGCCAGGGACATGGACACGGCGCGCCTGAAGAAGGAATTCGGCAAGGACATCACCTTCTGGGGCGCCATCGACACGCACCGCATCCTCCCGCGGGGCACGCCGGCCGAGGTGCGCGCAGAGGTGCGGCAGCGCATCGCCGATCTCGGGCCGGGCGGCGGCTACGTCCTGGGCTCGGTGCACAACGTGCAGGCCGAGGTGCCGCCGGAGAACATCCTGGCCATGATCGAGGCCGCGCGGGAGTTCGGGAAGTACTGAAAGACAGCCGTTGGCCGTTGGCCATTAGCCGTTAGCTCGGAGCCAAAGGCCAACGGCCAAGGGCTAATGGCCAGGTTCAGACAAAGCACCAGGAAACACGCGGGGGATCGCTGATGTCCTCGGGATCGAACGGCAAGCACCATCTGATCGCGTGTGAGGTGTTCCGGGACGAGTTCGAGGCGGTGTGCCCGCCCGATCTTCCACGCACGTACCTGGCGCAGGGCCTCCACCGCACGCCGGGCAAGATGCCGGAGACGATCCAGCAGGTCGTGGACGGCTTGTCCGCCGACGCCGAGCTGGTGATCCTGGGCTACGGCCTGTGCAGCAATGGCGTGGTGGGGGTCAGCGCGCGGCAGGCTCGCCTCGTCATGCCCAAGGTCCACGACTGCATCGCCCTCCTCTTGGGCTCGGTGGCGCGGTACGAGGCCGAGGTCAACGCCTGCGCGGGGACCTACTACATCACGCCCGGCTGGGCCAAGTACGGGACGACGACGTTCTCCGCGTACCAGAACGAGTACCTGCCCAAGTACGGCGAGGAGGACGCGCGCTACATCGCGGAGGAGTGCCTGAAGCATTACAAGCGCGTGGCCCTAATCAACCACGGGGCGGGCGACATGGAGGCGGGCCGGGCCCACGCCAGGGAGTTCGCCGAGACCTTCGGCATGCGCTACGAGGAAATTCCCGGCGACCTCGACTACCTCCGCCGGCTCATCTCGGGCCCGTGGGATGGCCCCGACTTCCTCACCATCCCCCCCGGCACCGCCATCGACCAGGCCCCCTTCCTCGGCCTCACTTCCATCGCCCTGCCGTAGCCAGCTCTGGCGTGGCATCCCCAGCGCCTTTGTGGTAAGGTGCCGGCGGACCGATTCTTTGCCGCACGCACGATTGCACGTCTTCGCGGTGTGTCGTTCTTTCACGCAGGAGGAGTCATGCGCATCGAACAGGAGCTGGAGAAGATGGGATTCGTGCTGCCCACGCCGAAGCCGCTGGCGGCGTACGTGCCCGCCGTGCGGAGCGGCAACCTGGTCTTCACGGCGGGGCAGGGGCCGACCGTGGACGGGAAGGCGCTGTTTACCGGGAAGCTGGGCCGGGAGCTCACGGAGGAGCAGGGCTACAAGGCGGCCCAGATCTGCGTGGTCAACTGCCTGGCCTGCGTCAAGAGCCTGATCGGTGACCTGGACAAGGTGGAGCGGGTGGTGAAGCTCCTGGGCTTCGTGGCGTCGGTGGACGGCTTCACGCGCCAGCCGTGGGTCATGAACGGGGCCTCGGAGCTTCTGGTGAAGCTCTTCGGGGAGAAGGGGCAGCACGCCCGCTCGGCCATCGGGACCAACCAGCTCCCCCTGGGCATCCCGGTGGAGGTGGAGATGATCGTCCAGGTGAAGGACTAGAGGGACTGCAGGGGGAGCAAGGGGGCGGAGGGGCAGGGGAGCGAAGACCGAAGCGCAACCACAGATTGCACAGATTCAAGAACACGAAGGCTTCGGGGTGATCCCGAGGCCTTCGTGTTTGAGGAGAGGACCCTCAATAGTCTGCGTGAATCTGCGTAGTCTGCGGATTGCCTACGTCGAACGCCCGGCGGGATTCCCGCCGGGCGTTCCTGTGTCACGCCTCAGAAGTACCCGGCCTTCTTCATGAGATCCGTGATCTTCTGGTTGGCCTCGTCCAGGGCCTCCTTGGCGCCCTTCTTGCCGGCGGTGGCGTCCTGGACGGCGATGCCCAGGATGTCTCCGATCTGCACCCACTCGGGAAGCTGGAACGGCCGGTAGTCGATCCGGGCGATCTTGGCGTCCTCGAAGGTGGACTCGATCCAGTGCTCACCCCCGTAGAGCTTCTGGTATTCGGCATCCTTAGAGACCGATTGTCGGGTCACGTCGCCGCTCTTCTCCCCCTCCACCTTTACGGCGCGCTTCCACTGGGTGTCCTTGCTGGTGAACCACTGGAGGAACAGCCATGCCGCTTCCTTGTTCTTGGCTGCGGTGGGGATCATCATCCCCTGTGCTGCCACGGCGGGAAAACGGCCCGCGGGCCCTTTGGGGACCATCGCTGTGGACCACTTCCCGACGACCTTGGACTTGGTGGGATCGTTCAGCACGCTCACCCAGACGCTGGCGTCGATGAACATCCCCAGCTTCCCCTGGCTGAACTGGGTGTACACGATGTCGTGATGGGTGATGTCCTCGAAGCCCTTGGGGCCGAACTTCTTGAGCAGCTCGGCATACTTCTCCGTGGCCTTGATGGCCTCCAGGCTGTTGAGGACGGGCCGCATCTTCTCGTCGAAATACCGGCCGCCATAGCTCCACAGCCACTGGGACCAGATATAGATGTTCACCCCCTGGCCGCGCCGCGCCCGGACGGCCCAGGCGGGCGTCTCGGAGGTGTGGATCTTCTGGGCGGTGGCCTCCAGGTCCTCCAGGGTATCCGGGGGCTGTTTGATCCCGGCCTTCTCGAAGAGATCCGTGCGGTAGTAGAGGATCGTGCTCTCCCCCGTGTAGGGCAGGCCGATCAACTCCCCCTTGGGGCTCAGAATCTTGAGGAAGGTGGGCAGGAAATCCTCCCGCTGGAATTCCGGCCCCGTGAGTTTCGGATTGACGATGTACTTCTCCAGGGACTCGGCCCAACCGGCCTTGGCGATGCGCGCGGCCGCGTCCGAGATGAACATGACATCGTAGACCACGGCGCCCGTCGCAAGTTCGATGTCCTGTTTGCCGATGAGGTCCCGACTGACCATCTGGTTGTTGTAGTCCACCTTGATCCCCGTCGCCTGCTCGAACTCCTTGATCAGCGGGGCCGTGGCCCGGGTAGACGGGTGGATCGGGATGCGCACGTGAATCGTCGTCCCCTTGTAGGGCTTGGCCGCCTCGCCGAGGCTCCAGGCCGCGAGGGCGGGGGCGGCGGGGAGCAGGGCCGCCACGAGCAGCACGAGCAGCATTCGGATCGGTTTCATGGCACGCCTCCTTTGTCGAGTAGGCCGAGCGATCATTCCTTCAATGCGCCTCCGGTGAGTCCGCGGATCAGGAACCGCCGCCCCAGCAGCGAGAAGAGGATGACGGGCGACATGGTGACGGTGCTTGCCGCGGCGATGGAGCCCCAGGCGACCTTCTCCATGTCGAAGAAGGACGCCAGGGCCACGGTCGCCGTGATGGCGTCCCGGCGGGCGAGGATCAGGGTGAACGTGAACTCGTTCCAGGCGTAGATCCAGGCCAGGATGGCGCAGGCCAGGATGCCCGGCGCCGTGTAGGGCACTGCCACCTTGGCGAAGGCCCCGAGGGTGGAGCAGCCGTCGATGCGCGCCGCATCCAGCAGGCTCTCGGGAACCTCGTCGAAGAAGCCCTTGAGGAGCCAGATCACCAGGGGGAGGTTGAAGGTGAGGAACACGAGGATGAGGCCCAGGCGATTGTCCAGGAGCCCCAGCCGGAGGTAGACCAGGAAGACCGGCAGGGCCAGGGAGATGGGTGGGAGCATCCGCGTCCCCAGGATGCCGAGGAGCAGGGTCTGCCGTCCCCGGAACCGGGCGCGGGCGAGGGCGAAGGCGGCCGGGGTCCCTAGAGCCATGGTGAGGGCGACACTCCCCGCGCTGACCAGCAGGCTGTTCCCGATGAACCCAGGAAAGCGGCCGCCCAGGACGTGCCGGTAATGATCCAGCACCGGGAGGAAGATCCACACCGGGGGTGAGGCGAAGGCCTGAGCCTCGGTCTTGAACGACATGGTGACCAGGTGGTAGAGGGGGAGCAGGAAGTACACGACCAGCAGTCCCACCAGGGCGCCGATCGCCAGAGCCTTGGGCTTCATTCCGCCTCCGCGAAGTGCCGCTCCAGGCGGACCAGGCCAATGGTCAGAATGAGGACCGCGAGGAACATGAAGACGCCCAGGGTGGCCGCATAGCCCACGTCGCCGTACACGAAGCCCAGACGGTAGGTGTACATGTTGACCGTCTCGGTCGTCGTCCCCGGCCCGCCGCCCGTCGTCACGAAGATCTTGGCGAACTCCCGGATGACGTCGATCATCCGGAGGACCGCCACGGTCATGAGCATGGGGCGGATGAGGGGGAGGGTAACGAAGCGGAACCGCTCCCAGCGTGTGGCCCCGTCCATCACCGCCGCCTCGTTGATCGCGTCGGGGATGCCGGCATAGCTCGCCACCAGGATGAGGAGGACGAAGGGGGTCCACTCCCAGACGTCCGTCATGATGACGGCGCCGAGGGCCGTCCGGTAATCGGCCAGCCACGAGTGGCTCAACCCGACGAACCCGAGCAGGTAGTTGGCCAGGCCCGCCGTGGGATCGTAGAGAATCCGCCAGATGAGCCCGACGACCAGCGGCGGAATCACCATGGGCAAAATCAGCGACGTCCTGACGAGAGCGGCTCCCCGACGAAGCGAGGCCAAGGCCTCCACCAGGACGAGACCGATGGCGAGCTGCAAAGAGACGGAACCCAGGATGAAGACCGCCGTGACCCGGATGGCCTGCCAGAAGTCCCCGTCTCGGATCATCCGGAGATAGTTCGCCCCGCCCACGAAGGCCTTGCCCGTCGGGTCCGTGAGCTTCCACTCCAGGAGGCTCGTGTAGATCAGATAGCAGAGCGGCACCAGGACCATCGCCACCAGGGTGAGAAGTGCCGGGGCCAGCATGCAGAGGTAGATCCGCTCTTCCCTGACTCGGATTCCCCGCGATTCTTTCACCCTCAGGCCTCCATCCGGAGTGTCGCCAGGATCTCGCGATGGAGCGCAGCCGTGGCGCTGGCCACGACCAGGAATCCGTCGGTCATCTTCCCAAAGGGGGGCAGCGGGTGGCCGCGGGGGTCGCTCACAATGCCTCCGGCCTCCTCGATGGCGAGCGCCCCGGCCATGAAGTTCTCCGGCGTGAGGCCACCGCGCACATCGACGTAGGCGTCGATCCCTCCCGCAGCCACGCCCATCTGCGCCGCGACGGAGCTGCCGAGGTCCCGGATCTCCTTCGCCGCCCTCAGCAGCCCCTCCACCCGCAAGGGGAAGCCCGGTCGGTCGAACTCACACTCCAGGGCCACCATGGCGCGCCCGAGGCGCGAGACCCCCGACGTGTGGAGGCGGGTCCCGCCGGAAAACGCACCCCGCCCTCGGATCGCGGTCTGGAACGTCCCCGTGAGGACGTTTCCCACGAGGCCGGCGATGACCCCGGCGGGGGCCAACGGCGCCTCGACCGGAAGCACGGCCACGGAGAAGCAGGTCAGCTCGATGCCGCGCTTGAAGTTCTCGGAGCCGTCCACGGGGTCCACGATCAGGGTGAACTGGGGCGCACCGAGGTCTTCCCGGCTCGGGATCTCACCCCGCTCCTCGGAGAGCAATCGGAGCGGGAGCGGGATCCGCTCGCGGCAAAACCCCACCACCTCCTCCTCGGCGCCGGCATCGAAGGCCAGCGTCTCCTGACCCTTGGGATTGGTTCCTACCCCGCCCCGCGCCGTCCTTCCCTTCTCCAGAAGGAACGCCCGCACCGCATGAAACATCCCCTCCAGGAGCGGAATCCACTCCTGGCTATCGAATCCGCTCACTGCTGACTCCCCTCCAGGCTGAAGCCCCGCAAGAGGACCTTGTGGCCGAAGGCCGCGATCAGGAGCACCGGCAGGATGGCGATCACGCCCAGGGCGGAGACCTCGCCCCACAGGATGCCTCGCTCAGTGCGGAAAAACGCAATGGCGGTCGGCACCGTCTTCGCGACCCGCGAGGTCAGGAACAGGGCGTAGTTGAACTCGTTCCAGGCCAGGATGAAGCACATCACGGCCGTGGCGAAGAGGCCGGGCCTGGCCGCCGGGAGGATACAGCGGGTGAAGGCCGTCAGGCGGCTGCAGCCGTCCACCAGGGCGGCCTCCTCGATCTCCTTCGGGATGTCCTGGAAGTAGGCGCGCATGGCCCAGACGACAAAGGGCACGTTGAAGGTGAGGTAGATCAGGATGAGCAGGAGGTGGGTGTCCAGCAGCCGGAGAAGAAAGGCGAGGACGAAGAACGGGATGACCAGGGTGATGGTGGGAAACAATCGGGCCAGCAGGATCCCCAGGGCCACGGCCTCTCGCCCGCGGAAGGTAAAGCGCGAGAGCCCATAGGCGGCCGTGACCCCCACCGCCAGCGACAGGATCGTGTTCCCCGTGGCCACGATGGCGCTGTTCTTCACGTAGTCCAGGATGCCGTACTTCACCAGGGCCACGGCGTAGTTGTCCAACGTGGGGGTGAAGAGCCAGCGCCCCGGCTGGTAGAGATCCACCCGCTCCTTCAAGGACGTGAGCACCATCCAGAGGATGGGGAACCCGAAGAAGAGGACGACCGCCCCCAGGCCGGCCCATCGGGCCACCGCGAGAAGGAGCCGCCGCACGCTACGCCTCCCTGGCACGCCGCATGAGCCGGACCAGCATCGCCGCCAACGTCATGGTGAGCAGGATGAGGACGAAGGCGATGGCCGACCCCTTCCCCAGGATGCTGGAGTACCCAAACCCCACCCGGTACATGTAGAGGGGGAGCACCAGCGTGGCCACCCCGGGCCCGCCCTCGGTGAGCAGGTAGATCGAACCGAAACTCCGCAGGGCATCGATGACCGTGAAGAGCGTGACTACCAGGATGATCGGCCGGAGCATGGGCAGGGTGAGATGCCGGAAGGTCTGCCAGGCCGAGGCCCCTTCCACCCGCGCGGCCTCGAAGGGGGCGCGCGGGAGCGACTGGAGGCCGGCGAGGAAGAACAGCGCCACGAAAGGGGCGGCCATCCAGATGCCCACCACCGCCACCGCGTACAGGGCGGTGGCATCGCTCAGCCAGTTCACCTTCGCGCCGAAGAGGGCTCCCAGGACGTAGTTCAGGATGCCGAACTCGACGTTATACATCAGCTTCCACATCAGGCCGCCGATTGCGTGGCTGATGGCCAGGGGCATGATGACGACGAGTGTCACCACCGCCCGCCCCCGGCCCGTGCTGTTCAAGAGGAGCGCGACCGCCATCCCGAGGAGGAGTGAGCCGCTCGTGACGAGGAGGGCGTAGGCCACCGATCGCCGGACGCTCACCCAGAACTCATAATCGCCTCCGCCCACCAGCTCCCGATAGTTGCCGAGCCCGACGAAGGTCCGGTCCGCCCAGGGAAACCCCAGCTCGTAGCCGGTGAGGCTCACGTAGAGCAGGAACGCCGCCGGGACCACGATAAGCAGACAGAGCGCCAGCGCGGACGGCAAGATCCAAGGCAAGGGCTCGGCACGGACTCCCGGCCGTTTTCTCACATTCCGTCTCCACCCGCACACGACCGCGGCAATCGATGGCGGTCAGACCTCCACGAGGACTTTCATGGCCGAGGATTTCTGTTCGACTACCGTGTCCAGCGCCCGCCGGGCCTCCTCCAGCGGGAACCGGTGGGTGACCAGGGGGCTCAGGTCGATCTTCCCGCTTGCCGCAAGACAAATGGCGTGGCGATAGACATTGGCATAGCGGTAGATGCCCAGGATATCCACCTCCTTGTTGATGGCCTGGAGCACGCTGACGGGACACGGGTCGGTCCCCGGTAGCCCGATCCAGACCACGGTCCCGCCACGGCGGACCAGCTCGACGCCCTGCTGGACTGTCTGGGCGCTGCCGGCCGCCTCGATGACGAGGTCGGGCCCATCGCCGCCCATCGCCGCGCTCACCCCTTCGGAAATGGATGTCTGCCGCGGGTTGATGGTGAAGTCCGCGCCCAGTTGCGATGCCATCTTGAGTCGCTGGTTCTCAAGGTCCGCCAGCCCAATCCGGCCCGCCCCGGCGGCCTTCGCCGCCAAGAGCGCCAGTTGGCCGATAGGCCCACCGCCCATGACGAGGACCGTCCACCCAGGGACCAGCCGAGCCCGTCGCACGGCGTGCATCCCCACGGCCAGGGGTTCCATTAGAGCCCCCGCGGCATAGTCCAGATTGTCCGGGAGGGGATACACAAAGTCCGCCGGCCAGGCGATGTACTCCACGAAGGCCCCATCCACCGGCGGGGTGGCCATAAAGGTTACATCGGGACACAGGTTGTACCGCCCGCTCATGCAGAAGCGGCACCGCCGACACGGCACGCCGGGCTCCAAGGCCACGCGTGCCCCAACGGCGATGTGCGAGACCCCCGGCCCGAGAGCAACCACGTCGCCGGCGCTCTCGTGACCCAGAATGAGGGGCTTCTCCACCACGCGCCGGCCAATCCGTCCTTCCATGTAATAGTGCACATCGGACCCGCAGACACCCACCGCGCGCACCCGGACGAGGACCTCGCCGGATGCCGGTTCTGGCACCTGTCTCTGCTCCAGTCGGACATCCCTCGGCTGGTGCAGGACCGCAGCCCTCATGGCACTCATGATGTCTCTCCCTCCGTGCCTGCGCCAGGCTCGCGTCGATCCTCGATATTCACCAACGCTCGTATGCCGGCGAGAACCTGCGCCAGCCCTTCGAACGACTCGAACGGGATCCCTCGCTCCCGGCAATAGGCCGTTAGCTTTCCCTTGGCGAAGCGGTGATCCGCGGCCTCGGCTCCCGCTCGATCTGAGAGGCCGTCGCCTGCATAGACCACCCGGGCACCACCGTCCTGGAACCGACGCACCACGTCCGCCTTCCAGGAACCCGCAGGTGTGCCGTGCCTGTCAGCGTAGGGGAACTCCAGTCGCCATCGTCCGTCGCTCCACCGAGCTCGGTTCGCCAGCGTGGGGACTCCCGCTAGCCCGTGGTTTGCCAGGATGCGCTCGATGTAGAAGTCGAAGCCGTCACTCACGATCCAAAGTGGAATGCTGCGCTCTCGGCAGCACGCCAGCAGCGCGGGAAAGTGCGGGTCCAGTTGCACCTGGTCCACCACCGTCTGCACCGCGACGTCGTCCGCCGCGACGAGGGCCCACTGCCCCTGCGCCCGCTCCGGTGTCGTCACCTCCCCCCGGTCCCACGCCTGGTTCAGGGGAATCCACCGGTCTCCCGCAAGGCGCGATAGGATCAGGGGTCCGACATCAGTGGGACTCACCGTCCCGTCGAAATCGAGAAGCAGCACCCAGTCCATCAGCCCTTCACCCCGCCCATGGACAGGCCGCGCACCAGGTAGCGCTGGCCACAGAGGGTGATGACAAACGCCGGGATGACCCCCAGCACAATTGATGCGGACGCTGACCCGAACTGGACATCCGTTGGCGCATACAGGGCGCTTGTAAAGAATACCATGATCGTGCGGGTCGAACTCCGAGTGAGCGTGAGGGCCAACAGCAAGTCATTCCAGCACAGTGTGAACGTTAAGAGGGCCACCACCATCACCCCGGGGGC
>Ga0315294_10001920_pt1 | contig 22802 bp, 24 predicted proteins | sample YL17G13_40_MG_FD_203626 | JGI IMG/M metagenome (GOLD analysis project Ga0315294, IMG submission 203626) | Sediment microbial communities from Yellowstone Lake, YNP, Wyoming, USA - YL17G13_40 | ecosystem: Environmental > Aquatic > Freshwater > Lake > Sediment | place: USA: Wyoming | collected...
CGCCTTCCTTAAGGTCTTTCGCCAGGTCGGCGGCGACGAGGGCTGCCGCGGCGTTCAGTAATGTGATGTCGCGGTACGGCCCCTTCTCTCCGTGCAATACGCAGCGCAGGATATCGGCGTTCTCCTTAGGCGGCCCGCCGCGAAGCTGGTTGACGCTGGTCCGCGCAAAGCCGAAATCCTCCGGGTCGATGTGGTATCGTGATACCACCCCTTCTTTCAACTCGCATACGGTCGTTTTTCCGCCGAGTGTTATCTCATCCATGCCGTCCTCGCCGTGTACCACAAGCGCGTGCCTGCAGCCGAGCAGGCCGAGCACCTCCGCCATTATCAGGGCCAGCTTGTCGTCGAATACGCCTAATAGCTGCGATTGCGCCCGCGCCGGATTGGTCATCGGGCCTAAAATGTTGAACACGGTGCGTATGCCGATCTCGCGCCTGGGGTTGACGGCGTATTTCATCGCCGGGTGGAACCTGGGCGCGAACATGAACCCGATGCCAACCTCGTCCAGGCAGCGCTCGACCCCTGCGGCGTCGATGTCGTATTTCACGCCAAGCGCGTCGAGGACGTCGGCGCTGCCGCAGCCGCTGGACATGCCGCGGTTGCCGTGCTTGGCTACCTTGACCCCCGCCCCCGCGACGACGAAGGCCGCTGTGGTCGAAATATTGAACGTCTTAGTTCCATCGCCGCCTGTGCCGCAAGTGTCCACCAATGGCCCCTTTACTTTCACCGGCACGGATTTTTCGCGCATGACCTGTGCCATGCCCGCTATCTCGTGCACCGTCTCCCCCTTCAATCTGAGGGCGACCACGAACGCCCCGAACTGCGCCGGAGTAGCCTCCCCATCCATGATCTCGTTCATCACCTGCGCTGCCTGCTCCATGGTGAGCGACTTGCCTTTAACGACTATATCGATTGCTTCTTTAATCATGTTATATCGCCTCCTGTTTGATCGCCGCCGGTTGAGCTAGAAAATTCCTCAGCAAATCCTTGCCCACGTCCGTCATTATGGATTCCGGGTGGAACTGGACGCCCTCGGTGGGATAGCGGCGGTGCCTTAGACCCATGATGATACCACTATCGGTCTGCGCCGTCACCTCCAGGCAGTCGGGCAGTCCTTCACGCATGACCGCCAGCGAGTGGTAGCGTATCGCTTTAAGCGGGTTCGGCAGTCCGGCGAAAAGACCTTTGCCGTTGTGTTTGATCATCGACGATTTGCCGTGCATGATCTCGCCTGCTCCCGCGACCGTGGCCCCGTAGGCATAGCTGATGCACTGGTGTCCCAGGCACACGCCAAGTATCGGCACGCGCGGCCCGAAATGGCGGATGGCATCGATGGAGATGCCCGCATCGAGCGGCGTGCCCGGCCCGGGCGAGATGACGATACGCTCGGGCGCAAGCTTGGTGATCGCATCGATAGAGATTTTGTCGTTCCTGACCACCTTCACGTCCTGCCCCAGCTCCGACAGGTACTGGAACAGGTTGTAGGTAAAGCTGTCGTAGTTATCTATCAGCAGTAGCATATGCTTCCTCCGCTGCCTGTATGGCCTTCATCAGGGCTTTGGCCTTGTTCAAACACTCCTGGTGCTCGCGCTCCGGCACGCTGTCGTAGACAATGCCCGCTCCGGCCTGCACATGCGCGGTGCCGTCCTTCATCACGATGGTGCGTATCGTTATCGCCGTGTCGAGGTTGCCGGAGAAGCTGAAATAGCCCACCGCACCGGCGTAGGGGCCGCGCCTGTCCGACTCAAGCTCGGCGATGATCTCCATTGCCCGAATCTTGGGCGCGCCGGAGACGGTGCCGGCGGGGAAGCAGGCGCGCAACGCGTCGAAGGGTGTTAAATCGCTCCTCAATTTCCCCTGCACGTGCGATACGAGGTGCATCACGTGGGAGTAGCGCTCGACGTCCATGAACTGCGTGACCTCAACCGAGCCCGGCTCGGCGATGCGCCCGATGTCGTTGCGGCCCAGGTCGACGAGCATGATGTGCTCGGCCTGCTCCTTGATGTCCGTTTTGAGCTCCTCCTCGAATATCGAGTCTTGCTCCGGGTCGACGCCGCGGGGGCGTGTGCCGGCGATGGGGTGGGTGGCCACCACGCCGTTCTCGACGCGCACCAGCAGCTCCGGCGAGGTGCCGATGATATGGCAGTCGTTCAGCTTGAGATAATACATGTATGGCGAGGGGTTGATACTGCGCAACGAGCGGTAGATGTCGAACGGGTGCGCGCTGGTGCGCTTGCTCACACGCTGCGAAAGCACCGCCTGTATGATGTCTCCCGCGACGATGTGTTCTTTAGCTTTGGCTACGATGGCCTCGTATTCGGCTTGGGACATGTTGGACGTTGCGGGCTTTGCCGCTTTTTTAGTTGTTTTGCTGCGCTTTGAGTCGAGGGGCTGGTTAAGCTTCTCCACCAGCGAATCGATGCGCGCTACCGCTTCGTTGTACGCTTTCTCGATGCTCCCGCCGTCCAGATGGGCATGGCTCACTACCTTTATCTTGTGGCTCAGGTGGTCGAAGACCAGCACCGTGTCGGCGAACATGAACACCGATTCCGGTAGGCCGAGGGTGTCGGCGTCCGGCGAGGGCAGCTCCTCGAAGTGGCGCACTACCTCGTATGATAGGTAGCCGACAGCGCCGCCATGGAACGGGGGCAGGCCGCGCACCGGCACGACCATGTGTTTCTTCAACTCGGCCTCGATCGGTATTAATGGATCGCCGTCGCCCGCATGCGATTTCAATACCAGATACGGGTCGGCCCCGATGAAGCTGTAGCGGGCCAGGCGCTCGCCGCCCTCTACGCTCTCCAGCAGGAAGGCGTAGTCGCCGTCCGATATTTTGAGAAATGCTGATACCGGCGTCTCCAGGTCGGCCACTATCTCACGGTATATGGGCACCAGGTTGCCGCGCTTTTTCAGTTGTCTGACCTCTTCTAATGTCGGGTAGTACATCTTCCACCTCCGGCTATCGACTTTAAGAACCTCTGATTTAGGATTATCAGCCCCCTATATCCCCCAATCATGGGGGTAATCGTGTAAGGGCGATTCATGAATCGCCCCTACGGGCTCCGGGCCGGTTATCGATTTTAAACAAAACAAAAAACCTTCGTCGAAGGGACGAAGGTTTTTAAAACTCCGCGGTGCCACCCTTTTCCCCGAATAACGGGGCGGCTCTTGTCAGGTACGGCCTTTATACGGCGATACCCTGGACTCTGATAACGGTGCCCTCTCCGTCAAAGCCTACTCTCCAAGTTCGATTTCGGTTTGCGGCTCCCAAGTCCATTCCGCCCCTGCGCTGGTGCCGGGCTCTCACCTGCCCCGGCTCTCTGTGACCCCGCTTCCAGACGTACTAGTCTTGTTCTTAGCCTTTTCTGTTATTAAGTTTTCATAAGGTAACATAAAGTGAAAGGTTGTGTCAAGTTCTATATTTCTGTTATCGGTACCCCAGGGGCCAATGAATTGATATCAAACATGCTGTCTGCAATAACTGCGTTAAATTCTATTTCTGAGTACTGCATGGTGTACGTGTATCCTTCCGCCGAGGTGACCTCACCTTTTACCAGCCAGCCGCTGTCGGCTATCCAGTAGTGAGATACAGCACCGTCAGCGAACTCGCAGGTGAATTTTGTGCAAGACTGTCCACTAATGTCCTCCTGTCCGTCAATTGATGCTGTGCCGGAACAGGCGGCCTGGAAACCGGCGAGTATCGTAGCGTCCGATACCTCCCCCCAGTAGCCATCTTCGAATTCCTGCGCATATGCAGCACCCGGGTTGCTCATACTCTCTGATGACGTATATTTAAAGACCTGCCCCATAGCTGGCATGTACATATAAGCAAACTGTCCATCATAGATCATCATTAATTCTGTTTCTGTACCTTCTTGCGTCATGCTCCAGGCAGTGTTCCACTTTTCTCCCTTGACCCAGAACTGCATCTCTCCAGAATTCCCTGTCGAATCCGACCATTGCATGAAAAACTTGTAGTTTGCCGGAAGCTCGCCTACCACCTCAGGCTCTTCTGTCGGCTCGGCAGTAGGGGCTACTGTCGGTGTTGGTGTTGCCACGGGTGTTGTTTTCGGATTGCTGGATTTGCTGCTGCATCCGATAGCGGCAATCGAGACTACCAGAGCGATGATTATTCCCAGTACTGCGTATCTTTTCATCATGCTTTCACCTCATTAACGATGATTTCTGAGATTAACATTATATTAATCCCCAGTCAATATCTGATATTAAGTCTGGCACTGCTGCCAGTGCTTGCCCTCTGTCTTTATCGACGGCGCGATAACCATCTCCGCCTTTTGCATCTCCCTGATATTGCGAGCGCCGCACATCCCCATTGACGTCCTTAGCGCGGTGACCAAATTCTGCGTTCCGCTGGTGACTGAGGACGGGCCGAAGAGTATCTGCTTCAGGCTGGTGGTAGTGCCCACCTTGACGCGTGTTCCGCGCGGCAGCGAAGCGTGCGGGGTGGCCATGCCCCAGTGATAGCCGCGCCCGGGGGCCTCTTTGGTTTGTGCGAAGATGGAGCCCAGCATCACAGCATCGGCGCCGGCGGCTATGGCCTTGCATATATCGCCGCTGGTGCGGAAGCCGCCATCGGTGATAAGAGTGATGTATTTCCCTGTTTCCTTGAGGTGATGCTCGCGGGCGGCGGCGCAGTCCAGTGTGGCAGTGATCTGGGGTACGCCTACTCCTGTGACTTCTCTAGTGGTGCACGCTGCACCCGGGCCTACACCTACCAGTATCCCTGAGATGCCCTGCTGCATCATCTCAAGTGTTGCGCTGTAACTGACGCAATTGCCGACGATGATCGGGGCGGGCATGACCTTGCACAGGTCGGCGAAGCTGAGTCCCTTATAGCTTTTGGAGATATGTCGTGCGGTTGTTACAGTCGATTGAATGACGAAGATATCGATGCCGGCCTCGGCGCAGAGAGGGGCGAATTTTTTGGTATTGGCCGGCGTGACCGAGGCGGCGCACACCGCTTTGGCCTTCTTTATCTCCCTGATGCGCTGCCCGATGAGCTCCTCTTTTATCGGTTCGGAGTAAACCTTCTGCATGAATGGGGTTACTTTGTCGGGCGGCATTGACGCTATCTCCTCAAGGATAGAGGCGGCGTCTTCATATCGTGTCTGCACTCCTTCGAGGTTCAACACGGCCAGTCCGCCAAGCTTATGCATGGCTACGGCGAACTTAGGGTCTACTACCGCATCCATCGCAGAGGCAAGTATCGGTACGGGGAATGTGAAATGTCCAATCTTGAAATCTATATTCACCTGATCGGGGTTGACGGTAGCATCGCCGGGAACCAGTGCAACTTCGTCGAAACCGTAAGTATGTCTCAGTTCTTTGAACTGCGGGGTCGGCATTTGTTGTCTCCTATGCACGGGGTCAAATGATATTTGAAAATAATATCAAACAAGATTGATAAAGTCAACGTTAAATAGACGTTTCACTGGCCGATACGATATAATACTTCCGCTATGCAAACTTTATATATTGTCGCCACACCGATAGGGAACAAAGGGGATATCACACTGCGCGCCATGAAAACGATGAACGATGTCGGCCTTATCGCCGCCGAGGACACGCGCCGCACCGCGCGGCTGCTCTCTATGTGCGGCGTAAACAAAGCGATGATCAGCTACAACGAACAGACTAAGCGCTCGAAGCTGCCTTATCTGCTCAAACAACTCGAAACTATTGATGTAGCCCTGGTGTCGGATGCGGGCACGCCGGGCATGAGCGATCCGGGCTACGAGCTGATAAAGGCGGCCATCGATAAGGGAGTCGAAGTGGTGCCCATACCGGGGCCATCGGCGATAATTACCGCTGTTGTCGTCTCCGGGTTGCCCACTCATGAGTTCACCTACCTGGGCTATCTGCCGCGTCTGAAGGCGCAGCGGGTGAAGTTCCTCGAACGCGTCGTGGATGAGCCGCGGACGATGGTGGTATTTGAGACGCCGCACCGGCTGAAGTCTGCGCTGAAGGACATACTGGCGGTCATGGGGGACCGCCGCATCGCCGTGTGCCGCGAGATGACCAAGCTTTACGAGGAGGTTTACCGCGGCAGCGTCAGTGGGGCAATCGGACATTTTGAGGAGATGCGGGGCGAGTTCACACTGGTCATCGAGGGCAAGACGAAGGATGAGGTGAAATCTGCTTCTTCAGTTGAGAAAGAGCTGCGCCGGTTGCGCAAGGAGGGCGTCTCGGCCAAGGACGCCGTGGCGCAGGCGGTCAAGTCGTCTGGCCTGTCGAAGAAGGCGGTTTACCAGATGTGGCTTGGGCTCAAGAAATAAGGGAATGGCACGCTGTGTCCCTACCGCGTATGATGGTTTTGTAGGGGCGAGGCTTGCCTCGTCCTATCTGGATTCCGGCCTACGCCGGAATGACGGGTGGGAAATAGGGGTGCAGGATACCTCCTGCCGGGGGAACTGGGGGTGTCCCCCAAATCTTTTTTAAATCCCCCCATGAGTGGGGGATTACAGGGGGTTGAGAATCGCCCTCTTGATTGCCTGATCAAGTCAGGCAATGACGGAAAGCATTGTCGAAGGTGAAGAATACCATCGACAGCAGAGCAAGCCATACGTATCGCTAGGATGTGAGATATACGATAGTATGAAAGAGAAGATATTTATAGGTGTGGCCTGGCCCTATGCCAACGGGCTGCTCCATTTAGGACATATCGCTGGGGCATATCTACCGGCAGACGTTTTCGCGCGCTATCATCGATTAAAGGGCAACGATGTGCTCATGGTCTCCGGCTCCGACCAGCACGGTACGCCGATAACGGTGCGCGCCGACCAGGAGGGCGTGACGCCGGCGGAGATCGCGGAGCGCTATCATCAGGATTTCCTCGAATCCTGGCGCAAGATGGGCATCTCGTTCGATCTGTTCACCCGCACCGGCACCGAGAATCATTATCGTGTCGCTCAAAAGGCATTCACCGACCTTAAAGAAAAGGGCTATATCTACCTCGGCACCATGACGATGTTGTACTGCGCTAAATGCAGCCGTTTTTTGCCGGATCGCTATGTGAACGGCATTTGTCCCTACTGCAAGGCTGCGACGCGGGGCGACCAGTGCGACGGCTGCGGCAAGCCGCTGACGCCGCTGGAACTCATCGATCCGAAGTGTAAACATTGTAAGGCTACTCCCGAGGCGAAGGATACGGAGCATTTTTTCCTCAAGCTGAGCGCGTTCGGCGATGCGCTTACGAAGTGGATCGAGAAACAGACACACTGGAAGCCGAGTGTCAGGAATTTCACCCTGGGGTTCCTCAAGGAAGGGCTCAATGACCGCGCCATTACGCGGGATATAGAGTGGGGGATACCGGTTCCCGAGCCCGGCTTCGACAACAAGAGGCTCTACGTGTGGTTCGAGGCGGTTATCGGCTACCTCTCTGCCAGCATGGAGTGGGCCGAGCGGTCAGGCGACAAAGATGCGTGGAAGAGGTTCTGGCAGGGCGATGTCAAGTCGTACTATTTCGTCGGCAAGGACAATATACCTTTCCATACTATCATCTGGCCGGCCATGCTCATGGGGCACGGCGATCTGAACCTGCCCTACGATGTGCCCGCCAACGAGTTCCTCACCATCAAAGGCCGCCGGCTTTCCACCAGCCGCAACTGGGCGGTATGGCTCCCCGATTATCTGGAGCGCTATGATCCCGATCCGCTGCGCTATTTCCTTTCGATAAACATGCCGGAGGACGGCGATACCGATTTCTCGTGGCAGGAGTTCGTGCGCCGCAACAACGACGAGCTGGTGGCGACCTATGGCAACCTCGTCAACCGCGTGCTAACCATCACCTTCCGCAATTTCGATGGAAAGGTGCCAATCCCCGGCAAGCTCGATGAGCGCAGCACGGCGCTATTAGAAGAAGCGCGGCAAACATTCAATGATGTCGATGAAATGATCGGCAAGTGCCATTTCAGGGAGACTATCAGGGCGGTGATGAGCCTGTCGCAGGAGGCCAACCGCTATCTCGATGAGAAGGCCCCGTGGAAGACGATTAAAGAAAATCGCGAGGATGCGGCCACCGCACTGTACGTGGCCCTCTCGGTTATTTCACATCTCAAGACGATGTTGAGCCCGTTCCTGCCGTTCACCTGTGCCAAGCTGCACAGGTTGCTCGGTTTGCCTGGTTCGGTCGAGGAGTTGGGCTGGTCTGTGGCGAAGATCGTGCCCGGCCAGCAGCTGGCCAAGCCGGAGCACCTCTTTGTCAAGCTTGACGATGCGGTAGTTGAGAAGGAGGATGCGAAGCTGGAGGGCGGGCGTGTTGATTGATTCTCACTCCCACATCGACATGCGTGAGTTCGACGCCGACCGCGATCGCGTATTGCAGCGGGCGCGCGAGGCCGGAGTCGCAGCCGTTATCGATATCGGAATTGATATCGCTTCCAGCGAGGCGGCGATTGCGCTGGCGGAGAAGCATAGCGATGTTTTCGCTACGGTTGGGATACACCCGCACGATGCGTCGAAGGTGACTGATGCTGCGATAAACAAATTGGAGGAGCTGGCTAAGCACCCCAAGGTTGTGGCGATAGGCGAAACCGGGCTGGACTTCTACCGCAACCGGTCGTCGAAGGAGTCCCAGGTCGAGTCTTTCCAAAGGCAGCTCGAACTGGCATCGAAGGCTGGATTGCCGGTGGTCATCCACAGCCGCAATGCCAAAGACGAGGTCTTCGAGATACTGAGGGAATATACAATGAAGTATCGTCAACCCCCTGTTTCCCCCAAGATTGGGGGAAATAATGTAGGGGCAATTCATGAATTGCCCCTACGGAACGTTGGCGGAGATATCGAAAATGGGAGTCGGCCCGTCGGCGTGCTGCACTGCTTCAGCGGCGATGCCGAGCTTGGTAAAAAATATATCGATATGGGTTTCCTGCTATCGTTCGCTGGGCCGGTAACGTATCCGAAGTCGTCGGCCGCCGGTGTCGCTAAGGAAATACCGCTGGATAAGATGTTAATCGAGACGGATTGTCCTTTCCTCGCGCCGCAGGCGCACCGGGGTAAGAGGAACGAGCCGTCTTACGTATCATATGTCGCGTCGAAGATCGCAGAGGTGAAAGGGATTTTGTCCGCTTCGGTGGCGGAGGTCGCATCGGCTAATGCGATACGATTGTTCCGCCTTCCGATTAAACAGGGGGTTGAAAGATAAGTTATGAACGAAGAAATAGGGAAACAGAATTTCGATTCGAAGCAGCTCTCGCCGCTGGACAAGCGCGGCGTGTGCCTCTATCTCAAGGGCGTGGAGGTCATCGGCTATGCGATGAGGAGTCTGATCGACTACTTTGAGAACGGGAAGCTGGGCGGCGAGCCTAAACATAGTGCCGGTGCGAATAAAAAGTTGTCTCAGCAGGAGATAGCGGCGCTGGCTAAAGAGGTGGCAAGTTATTTCTGCTTTGAGATCGTTAAGCAGGTATGGGAGGACAGGGTGGGGGAGCTATGCGAGGACGATACGGACAGGGTGCTGAATATCGTGACGAGCCATATTCGTTTCAGCTACGATGTGGCCGACCTCACGGAGAAGCTGGATTTGTACGGTGACGGCAGCAATCAGTTCGAGCGGGCGGCACGTAATATTCAGAAAATCGCTAGGGGCGAAAGTGCGGATGAGGATGAAGCGAAGGAATTGGGTATTCTCGTCTCGGGGATAACGGTATATATGCTGCACGAGGGACTTAAACGCATGTTCGAGCTTCCCGAAAATCAAATGGTCGGCATCATCGACGATTTTTTTACGAATTATTACCCTAAGTTTATAAAGCGGGGTCAGCCGGAAGGTTAAGCGAAAGGAGCTGTGTGTCCGTAGCATCGATATATGAGCCGATAAAAGACGGCCTGGAGCTGGTGGAGAAGAGGCTGAAGTCTCTATCCAACGTGGAGTTCCCCTGGGTCTCCGTTCCGCTGAGCTATGTGCTGGACAGCGGCGGCAAGAGGATCAGGCCGGTGCTGACCCTCCTTTCGGGCAAGTTCTACAACTACGATCTGGATAAGCTGGTGACCATGGGGACTGGCATCGAGGTGTTCCACACCGCCTCGCTGGTTCACGACGATGCGGTCGATAAGGCGCTCACGCGCCGAGGCAAGCCGGCGGTGAACCAGGTGTGGGGGGAGGGCATCGCGGTGCTATTGGGCGATTACCTTTACGCCCTCTCTGCTGAGCTTATCTGCAGCCTGGGTGACCTGAGGGTGATGGAGCTTTTTGCCAAGACGCTCACCGAGCTCTCCAGCGGCCAGCTGCGGGAGACCTTCGGGACGCGTAACTGGAAGCAGACGCGCCAGGGTTACTACGAACAGATAAACAGCAAGACGGCATCGCTCTTCGCTGCTTCCACTGGCGGTGGGGCCATACTGAGCGGCGCATCGGAGGAGGCCATCGCGGCGCTGAAGAGCTACGGGCGCAACGTGGGTCTGGCGTTCCAGGTGGTGGACGATATCCTGGATTTCACCGCCGATGCGAAGGAACTGGGTAAACCTGTAGGCAGCGATCTGTTGCAGGGCACTATCACCCTGCCGACGCTACTATTCATGGAGCAGCATCTCAAGGATAAAAGCGTGAAGAACCTCTTTGAGAAAAAGGGCGGGCAGGAGGAAGTGAACCGCATAATCGAGAAGGTGCGCAACTCATCTATTCTGGAAGACTGCTATAAGGTGGCCGAGGACTTCTCTGCCAAGGCCCGTCGCGACATCGAGTCGTTGCCGGATAAGGATTGCCGCAGGGCGATGATAGAACTTGCCGACTTCGTAGTCGAAAGGCGGAAGTAAATCATAAGTCTTTCCAGTCTATCCGAGTGAAGTTCCGCCTGAAGTACCACTCAGATAAAGCTATGACTAATATCCATGTTGTTAGAAAGCTGATCAACTCAACCCACCAATTAACCATAGAATCTCTCATAGTCCTTATCATAACACTGCCAAACAGGGCCAATATCAGACTTAACCCTTTGCTTGCATTATATTTCTGCACTTTAGTCTGAATTAAAAGATTTTGTTTATGTAGTTGCCGATAAATGGACTTCATCCAGCGAGGGCCGGAACCACGCCAGTATTCAGCAGTCTGTTGTGCACATCCCGTTACCCAGAATACGCTAACAGCCAATCCAACAGCGATTCCAGCAAAGGCTTGCGTAAGCGAAGTATCAAATACCATAAAGCCTAGGTATATCAGTCCAAGGCATACTAGTACCCCGATTATAATCATTTTTAGCAGGACCTCTTTTGTTCAGAATATGGCAAAGGTTTTATAATCACCCTAGTTTATTTCTCCCGCTTCAGCCTGTCCAGCCACGCTGCAGATCAGGGTTGTTCTCATCCTCGTTCCAGCGGACAGGATTGTTAAGGATGTATTCCCGTACCTCCGCCAGTTCTTCCTCGTTTCGAATTATATGTTCGTAATAATTGCGTTGCCAGAACGGGCCGCCCGATGTAAGGTGTAATTCATTTATGCGCTTTGTGGATACCGTTTTGAACGCGCCGATTAACCGTCCCAATGGTTTTCGCGTCTCGGTAGGGGCGGTTCGCGAACCGCCCCTACGTATGTCGTCACAAATCATAATGATTCCGTGCAGATGGTTTGGCATCAAGATCGACATATCCAATTCAACATGTGCATATTGCACGGCCAACCATTTCCAGGCATCGGCCACGATCTGCCCGACTTCATTCAATCGCATTTCTCCGTTCACAATTTCACCCAAGAGGCATGCTCGATCTCGTGTGCAGATCGTCACGAAATATGCTCCTGCCTGAGAATAGTCGTAATTTTCTAATCGAATGGAACGGCGGCGGTGTTTGTCCGGTTCAAACCTCATATCCGCAATTCCTTTTGATGCGTTATTTATCATGTCCCTACGTTTTCTCCCGCTTCAGCCTGTCCAGCCATGCCATCGACTTCAGGTCGCGCTCCAGTATGTAGCGGATGTACTGCCGCAGAATGATCTCCAACTCCTGCATCAACTCGGCGCTCACCTTCACCTTGCGCGACTTCTCATATTCATTCGATTGCCAGTAGCGCAGCGTCTTCAGGGCATTCAGCGATATCTGGCGGCATAGCGATGCCTTGGTACGGCACTTGGGGCACAGCACGCCGCCGTCGCTGATACTGAAGTAATTTTCTTCTGGCTCGATCTGTGCTTTGCATGCCAGACATTCGTACAACTCCGGTTTATAGCCGAGATGCGTGAGCAGATTTAGTTCGAAATATCGTAAGGCCAGCTCCCCGTCATCGCTTTCGCTGATGTGGTGCAGTGTTTCCAGCAGCAACTTGTACGCAGGATAGTTGACTATATGTTCCTCCGTAAGCTGATCTACCATCTCGACAGCATAGAGGGCAAGGCTTGTGCGCCACAAATCGTCTCTTAATGGTAGAAAACCGGAGATGGTCTCTGATTGGCTGATGACATCGAGATTCTGGCCGCGCGCCAGTATCATCTGGCAGTGGGTGAGGAGCTCAAGGTGGCCGGCCAGCTTGCTTTTGGGGCGGCGCGAGCCCTTGGCGATGGCGCTGATTTTACCCATGTCCGGGGTATAAAGTACAAGTATCTTGTCCGCCTCACCAAGGATGATGCGTTTAAGGACAATAGCCTCAGTTTTGTAAACCTTTGGCGTTGACATCGGCTCGATTTCAGTAGAATGAGGATTAGAGCTTCTTCTGAAGCCAGTTAGATATGAATTCCAATAAGCGCTGGTCAATCCCCTGTTTTAACAGCCGCTTGTAGTTGAATATCGATGGCGAGCCATCGTCTGGCCGCAGAATGTGGGTCAGGTTCGACACAATGTGGTATTCGACCGGTCCTTTAGCTAATTCCGCTACCAATGCGGCATCCTGCGGGTCTACCTGTATATCCTTATCCCCCGTGATGGCCAGGATAGGGCAATTGACATTACGCATAGTATATTTCGGATCGTATTCTATATGTTCCCGCAGCCACTTGGCATTGATCTTCTGTCCTTTATAACGGAAGGTATCTTTATCTATATTCTTAGCTTTTTCAAATATTATCTGTTGCGTTTTAATAGGGTCGTAGCGCAGTATCTTCCATATTATTTTATTTATTAATCTGGCAAGTCCCTTTCCGTTTTCGATATCATCTTTAATAAGTTTAGCCTGGTACTTAAGCCCGTCCTCCAGTTTTCGTGTTTGCACACCGATCAGGATGAGCCCTGCTATATCTGAGTAGCTGAGATAGATCTTGGGAGCTATCATCGACCCCTCGCTATGACCTAATAGAAAGATTTTATCTTTATTGATATTGTTGTGCGTGGTGAGAAACCTGTACGCTGCCATCCCATCCTGTGCCAGATCATAAAAGCCCGCTGCATCGAAGGCCCCGCCGCTTTTTCCACAGCCCCGTTTATCGTATCTCAGGCTGGCGATCCCTTTTTGCGCCAGGTAGTGTGCTATTGTATTGAATGCATCTATCTTCATATGCGGGGTGTTTTCATCCCTGTCTAACGGGCCCGAACCATGTATCATCAGCACACAGGGGAAGACTCCATCCTCCGATGGCAGGCAAACCGTTCCCGCGAGTTGGGTATCGCCGGAGCTAAAGGTTATTTTATTTTCTATCATCGCCCTTTTCCAATATAGCTTTCAGATTTCTGACTATTGTGAAAACAGGAACGTATGGATGGGCTTTTAGAGTATCTCCATAAGCTTAATTTCAAAACTCAGGTCTTTGCCGGCAAGCGGGTGATTTGCATCGATCTTTAACCCGTCCTTATAAACCTCTACCACTGTTGCCCTAGTGGCGCCGCCATCTTTTAGAGGCACATTGAATGTGTCGCCGACGTCCGGTTTATAACCTTTCGGATATTCGCGAGACTTGATGGTATCTACCAGTTCATCGCGGTATGGGCCATAAGCTTGTTCGGCTGGTATGTGTATGATCTTGGTTCGATTTACCTTCATGCCAATAATCGCCTGTTCAAAACCGGGTAATACTTTTCCCGAACCCAGGGTTATTTGCAGGGGATTGTTGCTATGCATCTCGGAGGAATCGAAAACCTTGCCGTCATCGAGTGTGCCTACATAAAGTACCAGTACAGTATCGCCGGCTTTTGCCTTTGCCATTTGGCTCCTTTCAAATTGAAAAATATATTAATTTGATTCGGCCGTTTAATCCGCTACATTATAATATAAATGATTCTATTATTTGGCCTTGACTATATCCACCAGAGTTATTTCGAAGTTCAGATCCATACCAGCTAGCTGGTGGTTGAAATCTATCGTTACTCCTTCTTCAGATGTATTGAGCACGGTACCTTGAAATGTCTGACCAAGTGAATTCTGCATTTGTATCTCTTCGCCGACCTCTGGAACGAATCCTTCCTCAAATGAACTCCAGTTTACTGTTACTACCATATCATCGTAGTATGGTCCGTAACCTTCCTCGATATGGATGTTCTTGGTTTCGTTTATGCTCATATTAACAACAGCCTGTTCAAAGTCGGGTAGATACTGGCCGGTGCCGATAGCGAACTGTAGCGGATCACCACCCTGGAGCTCTGAAGAGTCGAATACTGTCCCATCATCCAATGTTCCGACATATAGAACCTTTACGGTATCGCCTTCCTTAGCAATCGCGGCGCCGTTGGAGCAGGCACTCAGCATAAAAGTGCACGCAATCGAAAAGACACACAATATATATAAGATCCGTTTTGTTGATATCGTTATTCTCACTTTACCTCCTCCGTAGGCTCTCCTACGAGTCCTATTTTATAAACTTACGCATTTCACCATGTGCTTTCAGTTTGGCACTGCGCGAACGAAAGTTCTATGTTCTCATATAGCTAGAATGAATCATGTTCAACTACTCGTATTACTGCTGGGCTGTTTTGTCGCCTTGATCAGCTCAACTAAGGTTATCTCAAAATTCAGATACTGTCCCGCCATCGGGTTCAAGTTCTGCATTGTTACCTTTGATCCATTGACTGCGGTCACTCGAGCCTCGATATATACTCCGTTATCTAGGGTATGGCTATAGTACTGGCCAATAGAGACATTAGCATTGGCTGGGAATGCATCAATATCTTCAATCAATTCCGACGGGCCATAGCCTTCCTCCGGCGCTATGCGGATTTTCTTCGTTTCGTTTACGCTCATGCCGGTGACACCTTTGACGAAGCCGGGGATCATGCTGCTATTGCCGATAGTGAACTGCATAGGGTCGCTGCCGTTAATACCTGCCGAGTCGAATACCGATTCGTTATCGTAAGACCCGACGTATGATACCTTGACGGTATCGCCGTTACGCGCTGTGGTTGCCGCATTGGATGGCCATAATCCTATTACTAATCCTGCTATGATTCCGATGATTAAGACTATTCCGCAAGCAAAAATTTTCCATTTCGGAAATCTCTGCTGAAAGTTCGAAAGCATGCCCTTATATTTTTGTGAACGAATTTTCTTGGATTTTTTAGTTTTCTTAGCTATTTGTTTATGTTTAGAGTCTATATTTGTGTCGGTGCCATATTTTGGCTGTTTATTTCTTCTAAGCCATTCTGAATGATAGGCTTGCCTCTTTTGGCTGTCTTTCAATACATCGTAAGCTCTGTTTACAGCCTTCAACTCTTCTTCAGCTTTGCGTTGTAGATTCTCACTGAGTTTAGATGTTTTATCGGGGTGTAGGATGTTCGCTTTATAATGATAGGCTTTTTTAATCTCATCATCGCTGGAGTCTGGGCTTACTCCCAACAATGCATAGTAATCTTCCCATTTAGCCATATTTATTAGTTTATCTCCCTTTCAACTTTTCCTGTACTTCTTCACTTTTTAACTCGCGCAGGGCATCGGATGCTATCCACTTGGCACTGCGCATGCTCATTTTCTGTATCTCCTCAGCAGCCTCGATAGCCTTGCGATTAAGAGCAGAGTTCCGCTTGCCTATTTGCCTTAACGCCCAGTTTACCGCTTTTTGGACGTAGTTTCTACTATCGCCGGCCTCTTTCTTGATTATTCCGAGGAAATCCAGGAATTTTTCATCATTAGCCTTTTTATCGCTGACGGCGAGGCGGGCCATCATGACGAATCCGGCCCTCTTTATGTATTCCTTATCGCTTGCGCTCCACTCGATGGCTTTGCTATAGGCGAATTTGGTGTTCTCGAACAGGTTCATGCAGCACTGATCGCAAACATCCCACGAGTCGAAGTCCTTGACCCATGCATCGACTAATCTTTCTGTTGTCATATCGGGGTCGGCTATCATGCCTGCGAGTATGCGCGCCTCGTGTATGCCTGAGTCCCATAGCTCTAAAGCCAGCTCGTGGTCTGTGCCGATCTCCTTGGCGATTGCCCTCAGGTTTGGGATCGATACGCCGTAGGTGTTCTTGGGGTTGATGCCGTATCTGGCCATTCCGGCAACAGCTTTGGGATCGGAAAGTTTCTGCAGTTTATGTATTATGTCGTTGTATTGCATATCTTATTTCAATTTACCAATATAATGAGGGTTTAAATAATCTTGGTCAATCCCCTCGGTCCCCCAATCACGGGGGAAGTTTGAGAGAGGCGGGGGAAACCCCTGCTTGCCCTCGGCAGGAGATTTTCTCCTGCACCTCTATTTGCGTCGATATTTCGAATCAAGACCTTGTTATCCCCCAGTCATGGGGGAATTTAAGAAAAGATAGGGGACACCTCCAGACCCACGGTCCTTCCGCGGAAGGACACTTCTAATTGTCGGCGTATGGGGCAATTATTGTCCAACCCCCTTGATCCCCCATACTTGGGGGATGTGAAAAAAATCTGGGGGCACCCCCAGTTCCCCCGTCAGGAGAATTTCTCCTGTACCTCTTTTTCAGTGAGCTCATTAAATGTTCCCGCCCTTACTTATTTTTTCCAGCGGTTTGTCTGAATGCCATACAATTTTACGGCATGTTGCGCATTTGAACATATATTGGAATCTTGGCTCAGTCTTGGCCCAGAGGTGCCACTTGGTTTTTGTCAGCCCTACACGGCATCCCAGTATGCCGGGCATGAACCGGCTCCATTCTATTTTGCCACACTTGATCCCATCGCTTTCGTTATTACAGAGCCATTGCTGTGACTGGATCGTCCACACATGCCGTCCTGGCCTTCCGTCCTTTACACATTCCGGGCTATCCGTCGGCGATGGCTTTACCGCTTCTCTTACTGTTAATTTACACCTGTTGCAGCGGTATCTTTTAAGTCCTGTACGCTGCCATTTGTGCCAGCGGTATTTCTCATCCACCTGACCTACAGAACATCCCTTTAAAAGCGGGCGGTTGATGGAGATCTCCGCGGCATTGCAGCCGCCGTTCTTGCATCTCCACACAAAGTATCGTTTTTCACCCGCAGACCAGACCGGTGTATGCTCGTTCGTGCCCGATGCCGGGAACCACTGGTGTAAGTGATCGGTCCCTGTATCTGCCGGCGGATAGGTCTGAAGCCCCACTGGCGATATTTTCCCATGGAGGATGTTTTGTATAATGTGCAGTGTTTCCGCATTCCACATGATATCGGGATGCCCTACGCGTGCCGAATCGATATAGTAGTTGCTAGCGCCTTCCATTATTGCTGTGTGGTTTGGTGCTACTACGACATCGCCCCGGGTCCAGATGCAGTGAAACTTAACATTGGGGGTACGGTTTGGCAGTGAGTGCAGCCTGCGCATGAACGGGCCGGCCAATTGAACCTGTTGATAGCAGGCGACGACGCGGTTCATGAAGGCATCGAACGTTATATCACCGATGCCTGGCATAACCACATGGGCTATCTGCTTTATAGGAACGCTGGTTCCATGAAACGGCGATGCGAGCGCTATGACCCTCGTGATCTTGTTCTTTGCCTCTGGGTCACCTATGTCTTCCCTGAGGTAAAGCAGGGCTACGACGCTGCCCATGCTGTGGCACACCAGATTTATCTCATCAGCCCAGCCCTCATCCTGCGGCGACAGGCTGTTAGGTAAGGCGTAGGCATCAATTTCTTTCGCCAGGAATTCGGCGTAGTAATAAAAATCTTTATTATGTGCCATGAACCTGCCCGGCAGATCTATCTGATCTACCAGATAACCTTTAGCTTCAAACAGGTGTTTAATGGCATTCGGATTACTCTTTGGCTGGCTCCACACGGCGCTGGTAGCGTCCCAGCCATGCACAAAAATTGCGACTTTCGACGCCCTTTTTTTTGTCATATAATATGATCACCCTAACCTTTGGATAGTTGAGGAGGCTCTGATTAAGTGCTAATCAACCCCCTGCCCCCCAATCTTGGTGGGATTGTTATAAAAAGGATAGGGGACACCCCTAATCCTTCCGCAGAAGTACCGCTCTTTTTCAGAGCGTTCCTGAATACTACGTTGATCATAAGCTACGTTTGTTCTTTGTTCAATTCATCCAGTTTAGCTATAAGCTCACTGTTCTCCGCTATATCTGCCATCGAATTCCCATAGTGCTTATAGCGTATCAATCCTTTTTTATCGATTATCAATTGAGCTGGCATGCGCCCCAGTTTTAATATTTTGACTTCCTGCCCGTACAGTTTCGATACGGTGTGCTCAGGGTCGGGCAAGCCTATGAAGGGCATTTTATGTTCATGCCACCATTCCGCGAACGCTTTGGGATTCTCCGGGCCGATGGTGATGACCTCGACGCCTCTCTTGACGAACTCTTGATATTCTTGACGCAACTGCGCCATGTGCTTGCGGCAGTACGGTCAAATGAAGCCGCGGTTGAAGATGAGAACGATGTGCTTGGCTCCTTTGTAGCTGGAAAGCTTTATCTTGCGGCCTTCGCTGTCGGTAAGCTCGAAGTCGGGGGCGGGCTTGGATTCGACTATCTCTATGTTGCTCATTCTTAAACCTCCCTGCCGATTGTATGAAGTTTAGCATGAATAGGGGGAAAGTCAATCGCTCAGGCTAGGCAGCCGGCTGCAACTCTATAGCGACGGCTTCAGTGTTTGCCGGGACGCCTCCCGATTTTCTCGCCAGCACGATCTCGACGGGCAGCCCCAGTTTTTTTACCTGAGTGCTTTTCATCGTCAGGAAACCCGCCTCCTCCAAATCATCCTGAACGTAAATAGGACGGCAGTCGATGAGGCCTGGGAACTTGTGATGTGCCCACAGGTACAGTTTAATCATCAATCCGGGCTGTTCTTTCTTTGATAGCGACACCACGCATATCCGGCCTCCTTTTTTGAGGACCCTGCGGCACTGGCTTAGGACTGTGGGTATCTCCGTTGAGTGGAATAATTCCAGAGTAAAGCTCATGAATATGGCGTCGAAGAGCTCTTCCTTGAACGGAAGCTGCATCGCGTCACCGCGTTCCAGGTGAGCTGCTTCGGTCAGTCCTGCTTTTCGCACCCTGTTGTTGGCTATCTGCAGCATCCCGTCCGATATGTCTATACCGTACACCATTCCAGTACTGCCTATCGACTTGGCCAGTGCGACAATACAATGCCCGGTTCCGAATCCGATCTCCAGTAATGTCTCTCCACCAGTCGCCTCGATCGCATTGATGCCGATGTCCCTGAACTTACTCTCAAACCGGTTCGATAACAGGTCGTACCAGCGGCTCATGCGGTTATAGCTTTTCCTGGCAGTTTCGCTCTGCCTAGTGACTCTACCAACCTCCTCTTGCATATCACCCTCCTGTCATCGCAGCGTTCGTTTAGCTCAGGTTCGCATCATGTTATCATTCCGATCATAAGTTGATATATTCGACGATCGCGGATGGATTACCTCAACTCGTAATACATCGTCAGCGATGATGTGAATATTTGTACTTCGGATTCGCCGGTGAACTTGAAACGGAATTGGATGTATTCATGGTGGCTGTCGAAGTCCTGCTGCATCAAATCAGCGAACTGCAGTGGGAAGTGTGCGACGCAGCTTTCTTCGCAGCACCATACTTGTACTCCTGCTATCTTGCTACCCGCTGTGTTGAAATCGCTAGCATCGAGCGAGTCGTATGCCAGATGTTCAATTGTGAAATCGCCGAGGTAGCCCGGCACGCAATTGTCTTCCGTCCATACAGAAAAACCCATCGATGCAGTGAGGATGGTGCTGCCTTCAGGCATCTCATCTGGCAGCGGATAACTGACCAGGTATCTAGTTGTATCGCTGTTGCCTATCCATATGCGGTTCCACTCGCCATATGAGATTGCGCCGGATGAAGTTACATGCCCCGAGTAATAGTCAGATGGAGAGAGGCGGACCTCGCCTCCGATGGGTGGTTGCTGCCACAGGCGGCAAAGGGAGGAATATTGCGACCATGCCTGCGGGAATTGCATGTTGCTCAGATAGCATGCGTCTAGGTCGCGGCTATCGGAGTGCATGTTATTGTTGAAGGCTGCCATCAGTAGCACTACGTTGGGTGGGGCTGATATCCTGTTGGCCTCGGCGATGATGTCCGCCCAACCGTCGTCCGAGAGCAGTTCCAGCGCGCCGAAGTACATGCTGCTGGTCCATTCACTGCCGCCATCGTATGGATTAGGATCGATGTCGGGGTCCATATCTCCGTGTGAGGGGTAGAGAGTGCTTGTGGCGGTAAGTACCAGCTTTACATTGGATAGTTCACTTAAATCATCGATAAAGCTGCCCGAATCGCAAGCCTCTATTAGGAAGCTGAAGCTGGTATCAGGGTGTGCATTGAGAAAATCTACTAAATCATCGGCATATAGATCTTGACCGCCCAACGCTATGACGTCTGTGCCACCGTGATTGACTATGTAAGTAGTGATATGATCATAACCATCTTGGCAAAGCTGATCCAGAAGGTCGAACATGTCGTCAGGTGTGTTTGAGCCAATCGGTGGAGGTGTGATTGCGTAAGTCTCCCCCGGCGTGACGTAATAATCGAACAGCACCCACATTTCCCATGCGCTCATAGCCGCGTCCCATCCCAGCGTTTCGCCTTCGTGGTGACCGTTCACTATCACCGAGGCCTCATACCATTGATGTTGAGGCGCTGGCATGCCTATCTGCGGCGCAGTTATAGAAGCTCCGGCGGGTCGATTGACCCCACTATCAAAGAACCAGTTGCTTGCGTTATAGTATTGGTCCTCGTCGGTCACCCAGCTTGGGGGCTCGTTATTTACTATCGGCCACCACTGTTCTTGCGAGACGTTCACGCCCCCGTCTTTTTTATCGACAGTCACGAAAAGCGTGTCGTGGGCATAGTATGCACCCGGCTGGAGGTCTATGAAGTAGAAGTAGCGCTCTTCATCAACTATCCGCTTATCGCCTCTGTAGGGAGCAATCGTGTCGCCAGGCTTCAACAAATCATTCAACTTGAAGCCAATGATAGGTCCATCAAAATTCATCGGCTCGATGATGTGCTCGATCACCGCATCTGCTGCCGATTCCTCGTCGAGCGGCGCATTCGAGACAACGAGTGTCGCCGTCGCCTCCTGCGAGCATGCGCCGTCATTGTCGCAGACCTTGAGAGAGATGGTGTGCTGCCCCGCGGAAAGTATGCTCGTATTGATGGCTGAACCATTTCCCAGCGCGCCGTCTATGCTGGAGCGCCACTCGTAGCTTGCGATTTGGCCGTCCTCGTCAGTGCCGTGGCCGGTTAAGGTGACGGTTTGTCCTGTTTGCAGATAAGAGGGCGTGATGGAGTCTATATAGGCCACCGGCGGTTTGTTGGCGCTGGTGCAGGCTGCAGCGGTTAGCATCAGTACCAGCAGTGATACTGCGATTAGGGTTTGTAGTTTCACCTTTGTCAGCCCCCTAAATCCCCCAGTCTTGGGGGACTTTAAGAAATCTGGGGGACACCCCCAGTTCCCCCGACAGGAGATTTTCTCCTGCACTTCTAGACGGTGTATGGGTTGCAGAGTTCCCCCTCCCCTCTCTTGGGGATTTTTAACAGAGATAGGGGACACCCCTAATCCTTCCGCGGAAGGACCGGCAGGAGATTTTCTCCTGCACCTCAACGCTCCCTGCGGCTTCGCCGCTTCCCCCTCTTTATCAAAGAGGGGGATAGGGGGAGTTCGCAATCCAGAAGGCGGGTTTCAAACCCGCCCTACGTCCGAAATTCCTCTTCCTTGAGTGGTTGAGGGGAGAGGTTAGGTGAGGGTGATTCCCCCTATATCTCCTGTCTGTTTTCAAGGGCGCGGGTTAGCGTGACCTCGTCGGCGTATTCCAGATCGGCGCCGAAGGGCAGGCCGCGCGCCAGTCTCGTAACTTTAATTCCGAGAGGGCTGATGATTCTTTGCAGATACATGGCAGTGGCTTCACCCTCAAGGTTGGGATTTGTCGCCAGTATAACCTCCTGCACTTCGCTGTCCTTGATACGGTCGAGCAGCTCATGCATCTTCAATTCATCCGGTCCGATGCCGTCGGCGGGGGAGATGACACCATGCAATACGTGATACAAACCTTTATAGCTGCCAGTGCGTTCCAGCGGCAGGATATCGAGGGGCTCGGCGACGACGCATATTTTGGTGCGGTCGCGTTTGCTGCTGCGACAGAATATACAGGGGTCCTGGTCGGTGATGTTCTGGCAGGTGGAACAGAGGATGATTTTATCTTTGATGGCGAGGATAGCCTCAGCCAGCGAGCGGGCCTCCTCTTCGGGCATGCGGATGAGATAGTAGGTAAGCCGCTGGGCGGTCTTGGGGCCGATGCCCGGCAGCTTGTGGAATTCATTTATGAGCCGCGAAACGGGCTGTGCAGTTGGCACGTAATCGAGATCCAATCAAGCCTCCCGTCATTTATGTAAGACCCGGAATGTTCATGCCGGTGGTCAGCGCATTGATGCGGCTTGCTGCCATCTCCTGCGATTTCTTTACGGCCTCATTCATGGCTGTCAGCACCAGGTCCTGCAGCATTTCCACATCG
>Ga0315294_10001921_pt1 | contig 22781 bp, 21 predicted proteins | sample YL17G13_40_MG_FD_203626 | JGI IMG/M metagenome (GOLD analysis project Ga0315294, IMG submission 203626) | Sediment microbial communities from Yellowstone Lake, YNP, Wyoming, USA - YL17G13_40 | ecosystem: Environmental > Aquatic > Freshwater > Lake > Sediment | place: USA: Wyoming | collected...
CAGAAGCCGGCGCGGCTGGACACCGCGGCCCTGCTCGCGCTCGCCCCGCTGGTGACCGCTACCCGCTATGAGGACGCCTTCCTGGTGGCGCCCGCCTGCCTGCTGCTGGCCGTGCGCCGGCGGGGGCTGCTGGCGGCCTGCGTAGCCGGGCTGGCCCTGCTCCCGGTGGCCCTCTACGGCCGCATCTCCTTTGACCAGGGCTGGAACTGGCTGCCCAACTCCGTGCTCCTGAAAGGCCTGCTCTCCCACCCCGCCGCCACCGGCCTGGGGCAATACCTAGCCGTGCACCTGCTGCAGGCCGACCTGTTCTGGGTGTTCCTGGGGGCGGGAGTGGTCTTTGCCCTGGGGCTGCGCCCCCGCGGCTTCTGGCACCCGGGCCAGCTCTTGCTGGCCCTGTTCCTGGGTGCCGCCCTGCTGCACCTGCTCACCCAGTACTCCACCCACCCCCGCTACGAGGCCTACCTGGTGGTGCTGGGGCTGTTGGCGGTGGCTGCCGCGCTGCCCGAGTTGCTGGCGGCCCGGTTGCAGGCGGGTCGCAGGCCGGCCCCGGTGCAGCTCTACGCGGCGGCCCTCCTGGCCCTGTTCCTCCTGCTGCCCACCCGGGAACGCTTGGCCGTGAACACCAGCATGCCCCGCGCCTCGGCCAACGTATACCAGCAGCAGTACCAGATGGCCCGCTTCCTGCGCACCTACTACCAGGGAGCCGCGGTGGCGGTGAACGACATCGGGGCGGTCAGCTACTATGCCGACCTGCACTTGCTCGACCTGTGGGGGCTGGGCAGCAACGAGGTGGCGCAGTCCAAGCTTACCGGGCGCTATTCCCGGCCCCATATTGACCAGTTCTCCCGCCACCGGCGGGTGAAGATCGCCATCCTCTATGACGCCTGGTACCGGCCGGCGCTGCCCACCCACTGGGTGCGGACCGGCACCTGGACGATCCCGGAGAACGTGGTCTGCGGTGATCCTACCGTCTCCTTCTATGCCGTGGACCCGGCCGAGGCGCCCCAGCTGCTGCGCCACCTGCAGCAGTTCGGCGCCTCCCTGCCCACGGAGGTGGACCAGCAGCTGGGCCTGGAGCCGGTGGGGCAGTAAAGCGCGGCAGGTGCCGCCAGGAAGGTAAGCGCATGGGGGAGGAGGCGCCATCGGCGCCGCTCTACGAGGTGTTCTCCGGTATCCAGGGCGAGGGGCTGCTGGTGGGGGAGCGGCAGATCTTCGTGCGCACGGTGGGCTGCAATCTGCGCTGCCGCTACTGCGACACCCCCGCCGCCCGCGAGCCTGCCCCCTACTGCCGGCTGGAGTCGGCACCGGGCAGCCGCACCTTCGAGCAGGTGCCCAATCCCGTGCCCCTGTCCACCCTGCAGCAGGCGCTGGCGCGGCTGCAGGCCTTCCCCGGCCTCCACCACTCCCTGGCCCTCACCGGCGGCGAGCCCCTGCACTACCCGGACTTCATCCTGGCCTTGGCTCCCGCCGCCCGCGGCTGCCGGCTTGCCCTCTTCCTGGAGACCAACGGCACCCTGCACCAGCCCCTGGTCGCTTGCCTGCCCGCCCTGGATTGGGTGTCCATGGACTTTAAGCTGCCCAGCGTCGCCGGCCTGCCGCCGCTCTGGCAGGAGCATGCCCGCTTCCTGCAGGTGATGGCCCGGCACCGGCAGGCAGGCGGGCGCCTGGAGGCCTATGCCAAGGCAGTGATCGCCGCCGCCACCCCGGAGGGAGAAGTGATGCAGGCCGCCGAGCTGGCGGCCGGAGCCTGGCCCGGCTTCGCCCTGGTGTTGCAGCCGGTCACCCCCTGCCCGGGGGGTCCGGCACCGCCTACCCCCCGGCAGGTGCTCGAAATGCAGGCCTGGGCCCGCCGCCGCCACCCCCGCACCCTGGTCATCCCCCAGGTGCACCGGCTGATGGGGCAGGACTGACCCCCGGCCGGGGGCGAAGAAAACGCGGAACAAGCGCCAGCCCGGTGCCCGGGTGTAACTAAGGGGAAAGAGAGGTAGGAGGATGAAGCCCTTGCTGATAGAGATGCTCGCCCTGCTGCTGTTTGCGCTGGCCCTGGGGGCCGCCAGGGGGCAGGCCCCGGCCGCAGGCGCGGCCGGGCAGTACAGCGTCCTGGATTCCGGCGCCAAGGCCGATGGCCGCAGCGACGACACCGCCGCCATCCAGAAGGCGTTGGACGCCGCCGGCAAGTCGGGCGGCACCGTGTACCTGCCCCCCGGTCAGTACCTGGTGGCAGGCAGCCTGCGCGTGCCCAGCGGGGTGATGCTGGCCGGCGCCTGGGAAATGCCCCACCACGGCGCCTACGACGTGGCCACCGCCCTGCTGGCCACCGGCGGCCGGGGCCAGGAGCAAGGCCCGGCCCTGATCGAGCTCACCCAGTCCAGTGGGGTGCGGGGGCTGACCATTCTCTACCCGGAGCAGCGGGCGGAGGCCATCGTCCCCTATCCCTGGACCATCCACGGCACGGGTATGCACAACACCGTGGAGAACGTCACCCTGGTTAACTCCTACCAGGGGATCGCTATCGGGCCGGAGAGCAACGAGCTGCACCTCGTGCGCAATGTCTTCGGCTGCGTGCTGCGCCGGGGGGTGTTGGTGGACGCCTGCACTGACATCGGGCGCATCGAGAACGTCCACTTCAACCCGCATTACTGGTACCGCAGCGGGCACGAGGGCGCCGGCACCTGGCAGCAGGGATATGTGCTCAAGTACATGCGCGAGCACCTGGATGCCTTCACCTTCGGCCGCACCGACTGGCAGTACTGCACCAATACCTTCGTCTATGGGGCCAAGGTGGGCTACCGCTTCATCGAGACCAAGGCGGGCGCCTGCAATGGTAACTTCCTGGGCATCGCCGCCGACGGCGGCGAGGGCTGTGTGATGGTGGAGGCCATGCAGCCCCCGGGGCTGCTCATCACCAACGGCCAGTTCGTCTCCTTCGGCGGAGACTGCATCGTGACCACCCCCACCTACACCGCGGGCGCCCTGCAGCTCACCAACTGCTCCTTCTGGGGGCCCATCCGCCACATCGCCTACCTGCAGGGGGCGGGCGCGGTCTCCCTGCACCAGTGCAACCTGCTCCAGTACCAGCAGGCCGCCATCCAGGCGGAGGCAGGGGAGATCACGGTGATGGCCACCCGCTTCAACCAGGACCAGCTGGCCCTGGTGCTGGGTAAGGAGGTGAAGGCCGCGGTCTTCCTGGGCAACACTACCCTGGGCAAGGCCAAGATCGAGAACCCGCACCGAGTGCAGCTCAAGTCCGCCCAGAATGCCGAGCTGAAGCTGCCCGCACCGCCGCCGGCAGAGCAGTAGCTACGGGGCAGCAGACACGGGATAGGCCCCCCGGCCCATCTCCCGCTCCACCTCGGCTACCAGGCTCTCGATCAGGTGCCGCAGCCGCCGCGGGGGCAGCCCGGTGCGCCGCGCCAGGTAGCGGGTGACGTAGTCCAGCCGCTCCGGCCCGCTGGCGAAGCGGCGCTCCGCATACACCATCGCCTCCCAGGCTAGCTGCCGGTAGCGCTCATCTTTGATCTTGGCTACCGCCTGTCGCAGGTAGCCGATGCCCAGCACCGCCAGCGCCGGCGCCATCACCCCCGCTACCTGCAATGCCACTTCCGACATCAGGTGTCCGACCTGCATTGGGTTTCTCCTCTCCCGGAAAATGAAAACGGGGCGGGAGTTGCCTCCCGCCCCGCCGCACCCGCCCCCTAAGGGGCGTCATTGCCCACCCAGCGCACAGCCTCGGCTACCGAGGCGAATCGCCCCCCCGACCCCACGTCCCGCGTGCGCTGGAAATGCCACCTCTCTCGCCCCGAGGCCAGCGGAAACCAGTGATGCCCGGCCATGATCGCCACCAGCACCTGGTAATCCAGCCCCACCAGCCCCAGAGCCACGTCCATGGCCCTGCCCGCACAGTGATAGCTGGCCAGGGGCGCCGCCGCCAGCCGGGGCTTGCGCCGCTTCAGCTCGGCTTGCAGGCGGTAGGGGCGGAAAAGGTCGGTAAGCACCAGCCGCCCCCCGTGCCGGGCCAGGTCCGCCTGCAGTTGCCCAAAGCTGGTCAGGCAATCCTGGGCCACCTGGCACAAGGGCAAGGGCAGCTCGCCTCCATAGATCGAAGCCACGCTTACCCCCACCAGGTGCCTGCCTGCCATCTCTGCCTCCCCCCTCAGCGCGCCAGGTGCATGCGCCGGATCTCCTCGCTCAGCTCCCGGATGGCCGCCCTCAGTTCCACCGTGGCCTGGGTGTTGTGACTGATGTGGTTCTCGATGATGCCGGTGAAGCGCTCAATCTGCGCTTGGAACCCGGCCATCACCGTCCGCAGCAGCCAGGAAAACAGGCCCATCACCACCAGCAGCGTGAAGCCGGCCGGGCCGAACTCCCGCAGCAACTCGGACATGCCCCTACCCCCCCAGGCTAATACAGGTCGGTGGGAATCTTGAACAGGTCTCCCGCCCGGTCGGGGGTGTCACCAGTGAGTACCTGGGGAGCCGTTGTCGGAGGGCCGGGACTGCGCGTCGCCACCAGCAGCGCCAGGTCTCCTGCCGCAAACACGCTGCCACTGCCCGGTACCGTGACCTGCACCACCGCCGCCCAGGCCGCAGCCCAGATGATGCTGGTGCCGAGATAAGGCGTGCCCAGAATGTAGTTGATCCCGGTGGGGATGATGCGCCAGCCCCTGGTGGCCGCCGTGCCGCTCAGGGAGAGCGCCAGCCCCGCGGTAAAGGGCAGGAAAGAGCCCGAGCTGTGGTCCCAGGAGGGCAGGTTGATCATGGCGGCAGCGGAGCTTATCCCCCAGCCAGAGACACTAATCACGTCCCGGGCCAGAGCAGTGTCATTGTTATAGCTTCCCATCGGCAATTTGGGCGAAAGGGCGGGCGCATACTCGGTGCTGTAGCGGGTGGCGCCGTTGTTGGCGGGCCCGATGCCCAGGGTGTACACCAGCACATAGGGCAGGCCGGCCAGGATGGTGAAGACATCTCCGCTCACCCCCACCCCCTGGTAGGGTAGGGCGTAGAGCTGGAGAGAGCCGATGGTCAGGTTCTCGTTGTCCGGCTGGGCATCCCTTACCACCCGCACCGCGTGTATCCCGGCCGCCACGCTGGAAAGCGTGTACGTCGGGTTTGATTGGTCCCAGGTACCGTGGAGCTGGCCGTCCAGCAGCACCACCGCATGGTGCTCGGGATGAGCCGGTATCAACACACCCCGGTTGAGCACGATACTGTTCGTGCCGGCGCTGCGGAAGGTCATCTCAAAGTAGTCATTGGGATTTCCCGTCGATCGGTAACCGGGCAGGGAGGCCCAGCCCATGCCATACCAGGTGGCGATCCCGTTGTTGTCAGTGACGGCGTTGCCGAAGGTGTAGGTGACGCTGGAGGGGGTGGCCGTCTTGGTGTCCAGCACGCCCTTGAGCACCCGCTCGAAAGTCTGCTCCAGGATCCAGGCCAGGTTGGGGTGGCGGTGGTCCCAGCGCGCCACCGGGGTGCCTGACCCCGGCTGCCCCGGGGCCCAGGGCGCCTTGGGGGCGGCCGAGGAGTAGGTCACCAGGCCGCTGTGGCTGTGGCTGCCGGCCGCCGCCTGGTTGCCTCCCGTGCCCAGGGTATGGTGCAAGGCGGTGGGCGAGGCGTCAGTATCTGCCTGCTGGTGAGAGCAGGCCTGAGCCAGCTTGGGGCCATCACCCGCCTGGCTGCTGTGAGTGTGGCCGGAGCTGGGGTCAAACTTGCCCAGCAGCCCCCCTTCCGCCGCCTCCAGCCGGCCGTCCAGGCTGGCATAGGCGCCGAAGTGGCTGGAGCTGCGGGCGCTCACCACCTCCGCCGGCGACTGCTCGGTGTCCGGGGGCTCGGCCGCGGTCAGGGCGGGACCCACCACGATGGGTTCCCCGGGATGGCCATTCAGATAGCGCAGGGCCACCCACGTGCCCGGCTCCGGCCGATAGCCGGAGATGACGTGCACTTCCTCCAGCACCAGCGGCTGGCCCTCGGCGTCGTAGCCCACCCGCACGTCGGCATAGTCCCCGTATAGGCCCACCACCTCCCCGCACTCAAACAGCCGCCGCCGCCGCTGCTCGTACGGGTTCGCCTCCATGGCCTCGGCCAGGAAATCCCGGCGCTCGGTAGCGCCTCGTGTGCGCATCTCCGCCCCCCTCAGAAAGTCAAGCTCACCGGCGTGGCCGGGTCGCCCTCGAATCCCGTGGCCGCATGGTAGTAGGTCACCCGCCACCAGTAGGTACCGGCGGGCAGGCGCAGGCCCCGGTCGTACCACACCTCGTGCGCCTGGCCGCTGGGGGTCACCGAGGCCACCAGCTTCCAGGGCTCGATCCCCTTCGCCCGGTACACGTTGTACAGGGCCCCCACCTCGGTGCCCTGCAGCGGCCGGTCCCATTCCAGCCGGCAGAGGTAAGTCCCCCAGGCCTGCACCTTGGTCGCCACCAGCCCCTGGATCTGCCAGAACTGCTCCGGGGTGACCGGCGGCCCCCCGGGCGCCGACGGCGTCACCGCCACCACCCCGCAGGCGTCCCCCTCCACCCCATCGCGGTCAAGCGCCGACACCCGGAACCAGTAGGTTTGGTCGTTCGTCAGCCCGGTTACCAGGTACTCGCTCTCCTGCGGCTCCTCGATCAGCTGGTACGGGCCGGCCATGGCGTCCGCTTGGTATACGCGGTACCCGGCGAGCTGTGGCTCAGGATTGTCGCCCCAGTCCAGGGAAACCGACTGGTCGCCCGGAGTGGCCACCAGGCCCTGCGGCATGCCCGGTGCGCTCGGCCGGTAGGAGGCCAGGGAAAGGGTCATGGTGTGCTCGCCGCAATAGTCTCCCGTCTGCTCGGCTTCCAGGGCCACCAGGCGGTAAAGCTGGTCGCTGCGGCTGGCGGTGCCCTCCGGCTCGTGCACCGCCACCACCTGCCCGGGCACCAGCAGCACGTTGGCCCGCGCCACGGCCGTGCCCGTTCCCTGCACCAGCCCGTAATCTCGCAGCACGGCCAGGGCAAGCTGCCTCGCCAGGGGCCCGGTCTTCACCGTGGGCTCGTTGAGCGCGAACAACCGGGGGCCATAGCTGGCTACGCTGGTGACGTCCTGTACCTTGGCCGTAATCTCCCGGCTGGCGCTGTCCCGGCTGCGCACTACCACCACGTTGCGCATCTTCAGCCCGCTCGCCGTCTTGCGCCAGGCCGTCAGGTCCCGGTCACCCCGGAAGACGTGCTCCGCCGTGCGCTCCTCATAGGACAAGGGCGCCAGCCGGTACTTGCCCTCCACGTCCGCCCCGAATACCCAGCCCAGTACCCGCGCCAGTTCCTGGCAGGAGGCCAGCAGCGACTGGTTCTGGCTGGTCCAGCGGGGCATGACAAACTCGCTGGCCGCCAGCTCAAAATCCGCTTCCGCACAGCAGGCGCCATAGGTGGGGTTGGTAAGCAGGTCCCGGACGATAGCCTCCACCGTCTGGTCTCGGTACTGGCTGTAGGTCTCGATGAACAGGTCGGCCAAGCGCTTGGTGGTGTCCCGGACCTGCTCCAGGCGCACCTGGCCGCCCCAACCCCCGTCCTGGCTCATGGCGTCACCCAGGTAGCCGGTGAAGGTGGTCTGCAGCAGGTCCTCGCCGAATACCCCGTGGTAAACCGCTACTTCGTCCACCTGCAGCCAGGAATTGGGCTGACAGGTGAACTCCAGCCGCACCCAGCGCCCGCTTGCCGCCAGATCCAGCAGGCTCAGGCAGTGCGCCCGCCCGGCCAGGTCGTTGGCTAGGTGGTCCAGCGGCATCTCGCCCACGGGGGTGAAGGGCCCCCCCGCCGAGGCCGAACCCACCGATACCGCCACCCGGGTGGGCAGCAGCACCTGGTAGGCCTCTGCCGACAGGCAGCGGGCCGCCACCCCGGCGATGGGATTGGCGCTATCCAGGTCAACGGTGACGGTCACCGTGTTCTGGCTATACCAGCCCACCCAGGCGGCATGGCTGGGATTGGTGGTGGCAAAGTTGCCGTCGGTAAGCTCGCCCCCGCTGTCTGGGCGCTGGGGGCTGGGCAGGGTGCAGGTGTAGCAGCGACCGGCCGCATAGTTGATGCAGGCGCGCACCCCCTGCAGCAGGCGTACCTTGCGCATCTCCTCCAGCAGCGGGTCATACTGTCCCGCCTGGTTGCGGTTGAGCGGGGACTGCTGGTTATCCCGGGCCAGCAGGCCGTCCGAGTTCTCCAGGACCAGGGACAGGGTGGCAGGCGAGCGCAGCCGCCAGCTCAGGGTAACCGGGAAAAGCACCCGCTCAGAGAGCTCGCGCCAGGCCCCGTCCCGCCAGTAGAGCAGCGCCGCCAGGGGCCGCGCTCGCGCCATCTGCTGGTTGACCAGCAGGTTCATCTCGTCCGCCGTCATCTTCCTACCCCTGGGCGCCAGTAGTGGCCTGCGCCAGCTCCACCGCCCGCCCCAGCTCGCCCATGAAGGCATTGGCCGCCCGCAGCCCGGCCCCCGCATCCTGGCCAGTCACCTGCACGGCCCCCCGCTCCACCACTATGTGAAACAGGCTGGTGCCCCCCGTCCGGCGCCACACGTGAGGCGCACCATAGGCCTGGCGCAGGTTGTACAGGTAGGCCTCAATGGCGAATTCCTCAGGGTCATTGCGCCACAGCCGGGACTCGGGTGGCGGGGCCACCACCTTGGTGTCCTTCTTCTTGCCAAACAGCCCGCCCAGCACCGAGCCGATAAAGCCGCCGATGGGCCCGCCCAGGGCATAGCCCAGCACCCCGCCGATGCCCCCGTACTTGGCAGCGTGCTCCCCGCCCCCGCCCGCCTGGCTGCCCAGGTAGGCGCCGGTGGCGTAGCTGCCGACCACCCGCTCCACGGGGTTGCTCCCGCCCCCAAACCAGGCGTTGCGCCGGGACTGCCGGGCCGCTTCCTGGGCCACCGCCTTGCCAAACTCCGTGGCCAGGTGCCGCCGCTCCCGGGCCTGGCTGAATACGTCATAGCCCACGGCGCCGATGCTCAAAATGGGCGCCAGCTCGCCCATCCCCAGGTCCCGCAGCATCTGGCTGAACGCCCGGCCGCGGGATCGCCGCACCTGCGCCAGCCGCCTGGCCTGCTCCAGCACCTCTTCCTCCAAGTGCTGCAGCTCCACACCCAGCTTCTTGGCCGCCTCACTCTCTTTCACCGTTCCCCTCCCCTGCAGGCGGCCCCGGCACCAGGGCTATCGCCTCCTTCAACCACCAGGGCAGCGCGAGCAGCTCCGGGTCCAGCGGATGCCGGTATGCCCCCGGGTAGCGTTGGCATACCAGGTCCCCCAGGCGGAAAGCCGGGTGCTCGCTCAGCCTTTTGGGAGGTCGCCCTCCATCCCTGGATCAAGCGCTCGATAGGCCTCCGCCAGAGCCTGGCGGACCGCCCCCGGTAGGCTGCGCACCTGCTCGGGCCCGCCAAACACCAGCTCGTGCGGCGGCTCGGGCTGACGGCAGGCCTGCGCCAGCACCAGCTCCATCGCCGCCTCCTCAAATCCTTGCCAGGCCGCCTCTTGCAGCCGGCTGGGCAGCACCGCCTCCACCAGCTCCTCTCGGGGCAGCTCTACCAACTGCAGGCGCCTTTCCTCGCACATCTGCCCCAGCAGCGCCTCCCGGGCCGACAGCCTGGCGGCCGCCTCCTCCTGCCAGCAGGCCCGGCGTGCCGCGAACTGCGCCGGCGTCTCTCCGGCCTCCAGGTCGCGGCGCAGCGGCGGATGGGGCAGCTTGCGCTCCACCGCCCGCTCCAGGGCCGGGAGCTCCGCCGCCAGGGCTTCCTCCACTAGGTCGGCCGCCGGCAGGGCCAGCAGCAGCGCCTGCAAGGCGCGCCGGCGTACCGTGCCCGGCCCCCAGCGGGCCAGCTCTTGCTCCATGCGCGCGAAGCCTGCCTCCAGGGCCGCGCCGCGATCCCCCACGATCCGCAGCAGCACCGGCACCTGGCGGCCCTCCCAGTCCAGGTGCACCACCCGTTCCCAGCAAGCCAACTGCGCCAGGTCGAGCCTATCCATAGGAGGCCACCGTACTGATCAGCGTCACCTGGCAGTCGTTATCCTCAGTGGGGTCCAGCAGGGCCAGGAACTCCACCTCGTGGGCCAGCCGCCCGGGAGCCAGAGGCACGGTCGCCCCGCTCAGCCGCACCCGGGGCAGGTCCACCTGCAGCTGGCGGTAGTGCAGCCCTTGGATGCGGGAACCGGCGACCATCAGGCTCAGCGGGAACGTCTGCCCGCCGATGTACGACAGCTCCAGGTTCGTGGTGGTCGCCAGCATGGTGAAGCGCCCGGAGACCGCGAAGGAAGACGCCGGCAGCCGGCTGATCCGCCCGTTTCCCCCCGCCGCCGCCAGGCCGCTGACCAAGCCGTTGCCAAAGGTCACCTCCGCCTCCTCCAGGTCCGTGTTCTCGACCCCGTCCAGCACCGCCGAGAACCCCCGATAGTGCAGGAAGTCATCCGTGGCAAAGGTGGGGGTAGTGGGCGTCATCATTCCCTCGTCACACCCCACCAGCTCCGCCTCAAAGGTGAGGATCCCCGCCCGTCGCACCGCCAGGGTCAGCTCATCCATCCGGCAGCCCAGGGTGCGCCTGCTGGTCACCCCGCCCAGGTTCTGCTCCAGGGTGACCGAGGGCAAGTCGGTCCCCGCCTGTCGGGTGAAAACGTGCTGGTAGACCCCCGGGTTGCCGCCTCCCGGCGCCGCCAGCTCGGTGGTCTCCACCTGGCCAAAGGTGGTGTAAAGCAGCAGGCCGATGCTGTCTGCCGACACCGGCCCCTGCATCGCTCCCCCGATCAGCACTGGCCCTGCCGCCACCGCCCGGTGACTGCGGCAGCCGCGCACCGTTTCCACGGGCTCCACGTCAATGCGGGCCCTGACGTCAGACAGGTACACCTCGAGATAGTGCGTGGGAGCGGTGGGCACCGCCCACACCATCTCCAGCCCCATGCCTACCGCTCCCCGCTGGCCGATTGCCACTGTCATCTCTGCCTCCTAACTGCTCACCCGGGATTCCGCGCTCACTTCCAGCACGGCCTGACCCACGAACGCCCCCTGCTCGCTGTGCTTCACCCGCCGCACACTCCCCAGCACCGCATTGCGCACCAGGCCGCCCAGGGTCGGGTCGGCGCGCAGGGCGTCCTCGATCGCCTCCACGTAGCCAAACAACAGGTCCTCGCACAAGCCGCTGTCCAGAGCGCGCACCACCACCCGCAGCTCCAGATAGTAGCTGTGGTCCCGGCCGTTGCCCGCCCAGGCGGCGCGTTCCTCCCCCGCCGGATCGGCAAACAACACTGCCACTGCCGGCGCCTGGCTGGCCGCGACTTGGGTAAAGGCCGGCTCGTCGGTCACCCAGCGCTTCACCCCCGACAGCGCTTCCCAGTCCTGCAGCAGCGCCAACAGCCCATCCCTGATCGGCAAATACCGCACCGAGGTGGGGTCTGCCATCTTGCCCTCCCGCGCCTGCCGGCGCCTCAGTAGTCGCGCCGCCCCAGCGTCCCCATCTGGGCACTGGTGCCGGTGTAATCAGGCTCCTGCAGCCCTGCCGGCTGCTTGTAAAGATACCGGTAGGAGATAGTGCACAGGGTGCCCCCGGCGGTGCGTCCACCGGGCAAGCGCCGCAGCCGACCCTGCCGGTGGTCCACCAGGAAGTCCTTCACCCCTGCCGGGTCCTCAGGGTCATAGTCCGAGCGGTCCTCCTGGTAGGAAGCCTCCCCGGCGGCCAGGCTCACGCTGCCCAGCATCACTGCCCCGTGCCCCAGGCTGCCCCACTGCTCATAGTCGGTGGGCAGCACCAGCCCCTGGCTGGATACCTCCACTGTGCCCAGGTCCATCCGACCCTGGCGCAGCAGCCCCAGGCCTTCCTCGTAGTCGACCAGGTAGGCGTCAGTGGTGCGGCCGGGCTCGTCCTGCCCGGCCAGCTCCAGCGCCCGGCGCGCCTTGGCCACCGCCCCCACCGCCGCCAGATACTGCACCCGCTCCGGCACCGGGCTGAAAGGCGCCTCGTAGTTGCCCGCCCGCGCCGCCTCGTCTATCTCCGCCGTGGTCTCCGCCAGGCAAGTGGTGAGGCTCAAGCCTAGGCTCGAGGTGTCCGGTATCACCTCCGCCTCCAGCCCCACGCTGATGCGCCGGCAATCAGCCGGTGTGGCGTAGCTCATGCTCCTCCTCCTCGAAGGGAAACTCGGGGCCCGGTTGCAAGCGAGCCAGGGCCTGGCCCAGGCGGTGGTCCAGGTAGTCCCGCAGGTCCTGTGCACAGTAGAACCGCTGCCGCTCTGGCTCCACCTGGCCCAGCGCAGGCAGCGACTCCCCCACCGCCAGGAAGCAGGCCGCCTCCACCCCCGCCCCCAGCATCTCCAGGGCCGCCTGGTAGATGGGCCAGGAGTGCTCATGGCAGCGCGCATCCGGCGCCAGGAAGTGCCCCCGGTGGAGCGCTACCACCTTCTCCAGGTAGCTGCGAGCCTGGGGGGTGAGAGCGCCATGCTGCTCCCACTCGTACTTGGCCAGGTGCAGGTAGTCTCGCGCCAGGAACACCAGGCCCATCTGCCGCTGCGGGTAGCACTCCCGGTCCCGCAGCAGCAGGGGCAGATTGCGCCGCAGCCGCTGCCGGCGTACCGCTTCCGTGGCATAGCCGTCGTGCATGATGTGCACGTCGGTCAGGGTAACGGCGGGCTCCACCCCCTGGTTGAGGCCCGTTTCCGGGTGCTCGTGAATGGCCCCGTAGAAGCGGATGCCCCTCCCGTTGCGAAACAGGCGCACCGGGTAGTCAGGCTTGAACTGGGCGTCCACCGCAAAGTGATGCTGGCGCACCACGTAGCCCAGGTAGGCATTATCCCGCAGGTACTTGCCCAGGTGCTCGCCGCCCACCAGGTACTCGTCGGCATCTATCCAGAGAATCCAGTCACCCTGGGCCTGCGCGATGGAGCGATTGCGGGCCTGCGAGAAATCATGCGGCCACTCGATCTGCTCCACCCGGTCGGCATAGCACCGGGCCAGCTCCACGCTGTCGTCTTGGCTGCCGGTGTCATAGACCAGCAGTTCATCCGCCAGCGGCCGCACGCTCTCCAGGCACCGGCGCAGCGTACTGGCGCCGTCCCGCACGATCATGCAAACCGAAAGCGTCTGCCGGGGGCGGCACAAGCCGCGCTCAGCTACCTCGCCCCAGCCTGTGGGCTGGCCGTCGGCCGCATAGCAGGCCAAGAGCAACCCCCGCCGCCCCCCCTGCATGCCCTCCAGCTCCAGGAAGTCAAGCCGCAGCCGGTCCTTGCCTGCCAGCGCCCGGGCTGCCTGGTCCCCGTCAAAGCCCCGGAGCCTGTCCGGGTGCGACGGCCCGTACTCCAGGGCCAGCAGCACCTTGCCGCCAGGCGGCAGCGATTGCTCCACCTCCAGAAGTGCCTGACCGGGATCACCCGCGTGCTCCAGCAGCCCCACCACCAGGGCGGCCTCCGGCCTGGTGGCCCGGTCGGTCACCAGCGGCAGCCCGGGGATGCGCTCTGCCAGCAGCCGCTGGCAGGCCCCGGCCGCCCGTCCCGCCAGCAGCAGGCTCCCCGGGGCTGCCTCGGCCAGCGCCCGCTCCAGCCACGGCCAGGCCTGCTCCGGCCAGCCCCCCGCCTCTCCCTGCCCCGGGGCAAGGGTGGGGATGGGAGCCGCCGCCTGGCCGTTGCCCCCCAGCAGCAGTTCCGCCGCCGCCAGCTCCCCCTGCTTCGCCAGGTGCCGAGCGCGCGCCGCCGACGATGCCGCGGACAAGGCGCCCTCGAACCGTTCCAGCCATTCGCCGGCAATCAGGTCCCAGGCATGGGCCTGCGCCCGTTCCTGGGCGGCCTCGCTCATCCGCTGCCAGCGCCCGTCATCCTTCAGCAGCCCCAGCAGCGCCCCTGCAAACCGCTCCTGGTAGCCGGGGCTGTCCGGATCCCCAGCGATCAGCAGCCCGGTCTCGCCGTCGGCCACTGTCTCCTTGAGCGCGCAGTAACGGCTGGCAACCACAGGCAGCCCGCAGCCCGCCGCCTCCAGCGCCCCGATGCAACTTATCTCCGGAAAGTGTGTGGGATACGCCAGGGCCCCCGCCTGCCACATCTGGTGATAGAGCGCCTGCTTGGCCAAGGGCCCCAGCAGCTCTACTCCCTCCAGCGCCGCCGCTTGGTCCCTCAGCCGTCCCAGCAGCGGCGCCATCTGGCAGTCGGCCTCGGGATGCAGGTAGTGGGCAATGCCCAGGGTAAGCCGGGGCTCGGCTGCCCTCAGCATCGGCCACAGCCCGAGCAGCCGCTCCAGCCCTCGCTCGGGCCGGCTGGTGTAGAGCAGCCGCCACCGGTCCCGATCACCGCCCCGGGCCGCCTCCACAGCGGCCAGGTCCACGCCATTGCGGGTCACCCACAGCACCCCAGCCGCCTCCGGGAGCCGGCCCAGGAGCTGCTCCCGGTGGAACTGCGAGAGCCCGCACAGGCAATCAACCTTCCACAGCAGCCCCCGCACCTGCTCGGCGGCCTCCGGCCCCAGCACGTCGTGATTCCAGAGCACATTCAGCTCGCTCTTTACCGGTGCCGCCAGGCCCCGCCAGAACCGCGACACCACCAGGACGTGGCACCGCCCACCGGCCGCAAACCGGCCGAACTGTGCCACCTCCTGGTAGCGCACGCCCCCATACCACCCAGGCCGCGGGCAATGGCAGAACACCTGCACCTGCTGTCCCCGCGCCGCCAGCGCCCGCGCCATGTACACCAGGGCTGATTCCGACCCCCCCAGTGCCTCCCGCTCGGGCGTCTCGCCGTCGAAAGGCAGTCCCTCGGTGTAGAAGACGATGTGCAAGGCCTCTCCTTCCCGGCAAAGAGCGGGCGGGACGCCTTGCGGCGTCCCGCCCTCGTGTGGTCCCCCTGATGCGCCGGCTTTGGGCCTAGACCAGGCCGTAGATCAGGCCGTGCGCATTCTCGTTGCGCAGCTCCAGGGTGTACTCACCCACAATCTGGCCCCGGACGAAGTCTCCGGTTTTCGCCAGCTCCTCGTAGGCAAACGTGCGCCCCGCCAGGGGCACCACCTTGATCCGCCGCGAATCCAGCGCCAGGATGGTGTCCGTGGGCAGCCAGCGGCTCATGATCACCCGCTGCACCCCGAAGTCGGAGTCGTACACCTCCACGGCATTGCGGAAGACGTTCTCGTCGTTGGTCACCTGGATGCGGCTGCTGTTCCAGCCCGAGATCACCCGCTTCAGCGCCGGGGGCACCACCAGCAGGTCCACGTCCTTGCTGCCCTGGTTGTAGCAGGACTGCAGCAGGTTGCCCAGCGTGGTCTCGGTGAGCGTGCCGCAGCTGGTCACGTTGGTGCTCAGGCTGCACACGATCCCCGCCATGGTGCGCCGACCGCTGTCACTGCCAATGGTGGCGGTGTCGGTGCGGCCCAGGATGATGGTCTTCTCCAGGTCCCGCAGCAGCTCCCGGGCCCGCGCCAGCTTGGCGTCCGCCAGCTTGTCCCGGGTGGTAGCCCAGCCCACCGCCTGCGCGGTGCCCGACACCTTGATCCCCACCTTCATGATCTGGCAGTAGTTGCTCCGCCTCACCTGGGTGGTGGTCCGGTCCTCATCGGTCTCCTCGCCCTCCAGGGCGGCATTGCCGATGATCGTCACCGCCGCCCCCGCCCCCAGGCTGGTCACGATGGTGGATCCGCCGTAGCCGGAGGCCGCCCCGATGGTGTTGGCCGCCGAAACGCTGTTCACCAGCAGCACTTCCTTGCTCATCTGGATCAGGTCGCCCACCCGGAAGTAACCCGGGTGCGCCACCGTCAGCGTGATCTGGTCCCCGGCCGCACGCCCGGTGGAGCTGATGCCGGTGGATAGGGTGTCCGTGGTGGGGTTGAGCGTGTCCTCCAGCCACTCGTGCTTCACGTTGGTGGCCGGATAGTCGCTGCTGCCCACGATGTCCAGCAGCGGCGTCTCATAGGGGGCCAGGAACGCCACCAGGTCGCTCACATCCTCCCCCACGCCGTTGAAATGGTCGTACACTGCCAGGCCGTTGAATGCCATGCCTGTTAACCTCCTTGTCGTTCCTCTCGTGGGGCAGGAGCTTGCCTCCTGCCCTGCTTCTCCCGCGGCGGGGATCCACTGGAGGCGGCCGGGTGCTATCCCCTGGCCTTCACCTCCTCGCGCAGGTGCGCATACTCGCGCAGGGCGCGGTCATCCCCCCTCCTGGCCAAGGCTGCCAGTTGCTGCAGCCGGCCGTGCTCGCCGACGGCACTTGCCGCCGGGTTGGTGTTGGTGCCCGCAGTGCCGGCCACGGCCAGCCTTTCCGCCAGGCGCTGCATCCTTTCGATGCCTTTGGCCACCTCCTCCGGCTCGCCCTCGGGTACCAGCTCCGCCAGCTCGGGCGGCAAGCCGGCTTCGAGCACCGCACAGGCTCGGGCGGCCCTACGCTCGGCCGCCCGCAATTGCTCGCGCACCTGGGATAGCTCCTGCTGGATTCCCGCCATCTGCTCTTGCTGCCCCGCCCCGGCTGCTTCCCGGTATTGGGCCAGCTCCCGCTCCATCTTCTCGGCCTGGCGCTTCAGGTAGAAGTACTCCTCCGGCTTGATCGCCGGGCTCCCCTCCCTCGCCTGCTCGCCGCCGGCATCCATCGCCTCGCTCATCGCTTCTCCTTTCGGGCTTTCTCCTTGCGGGTAGCGCCGGGCCCCGCCCGGCAAACAAGAAAGGCGGCCCCAGGGCCGCCTGAGTATGCAAGCAGTACCACCTCTTATCCCTGGAGCGACCGGGCCTCCGCCTTCGCCCCCGCCCGCAGCGCCTCCCGCTCCTCCACGGGCAGGATAGGCTCGGCCAGGATGCGATTGCGCTTGTCCGGGAACTGCCCCTTGCCCTGCAGCTCCAGCAGGCGCAGGGCCATGCGGTTGGCGCGCTCCAGCCCCTCGAAGTAGTTGCCTCGCAGCTCCTTGATCTTCTGCACCAGCTCCACCAGCTGCAGGCTGATCGCGTACCCGCTCAAGGTGGGGTGCTCGTTGACCATGGTGAGCGCCAGCTCGGGCGTGTAGCGGCGGATGGCCCCCTCCATGCGATCCAGGAAGGCCAGCACCTCCGGCACGTTCCCCCGCCATTCCAGCATCTCGAAGCCGCCCTCGGGATTGGGCACCCACCACACGGTCGCCATGGGCCGCCCGTCGGCCGCCACCGTCTGCTTCTTGAGCTGCCCCCGCTCCATGCCCCGGCCCACGATCACCGGGTCGGCGTAGAGCTTGATAATCTGCACCATGAAGGAGGCCACCTCGTTCAGGGCGTCAATGGTGGGCAGCAGGTTGTGGAACGAGCACAGACCGTACTCGGCCCCGATATCCAGGTTCTTCATGTGAATCACCGGGATGAACCCGGCCCGGTTGGGATACCGGGCCGCCAGCCGCTCGGGATCCCGCTGGTCGTAGATCAGCACCTCGGAAGGGGTGATCACCTCCTTGTATACGAGAGTGCCGTACACGTACTCGATCTTGCAGGCCAGCATCTGCTTGCGATCGTGAGCGCTGTAGCGGGGCGCCACCGCATCCGGCGGCAGCACGTTGTACCTCACCGGCACCTGCGGGTCCGGGTCCGGGTTGAGCTCCCAGACCCGGTTGTCCACCACCTTGATGAAGGCATCCCCGCAGCACGCCCCGTAGCGGGCCAGCAGGTACTTCTCCTGCTGCAGGTCGCTGTCAGCCCACACCGCCTCCAGCGCTTGCGCCGCCGCCGGCTCCGCCTGCAGCCGCAGCAACTCGCCCATCATGAACCGGGCGTCCACGTCCACGATCTTGGTCACCATGTTGAAGATGGAGCGCATGCTGGCGTACATGCCCTCCTGGGGCCCCTCGTACTGGCAGTTCTTGTAGTAGCGCCAGTTGCGCTCGTAGCGGGCGTTTCGGTCGTAATCTGTCTCCCGCAGCGACAGCACCGCCAGGTCCACCGGCGATATCTCCATCCCCGCCTCCTCTGCTCCAAGCCACTCCCTGGCAGAAAACAGAAAAGGCGCCTTGGGCCCGCAGGCCCAGGCACCTTCCCCTGCAAGTATACACCCGCTGTCAAGTCCCGGCTCTGGGCCGTCTTGCCCGGCAGAACGCTCATTCCTTGCTCCTGCCCGCGCCATGCTCTACAATAGGGCCGGCCTTCCCAACGAGGACTGAGGCATGAGCAATTATCCGGATGACCCCCGGCTGCGGGAGATACTGGGGCAGATAAGGGACGGCTCGCTGTCCCTGGACGAGGCCATGCGCTGCCTGCGAGCGCTGCCCTTCGAGGACCTGGGGTTTGCCAAGCTGGACACCCACCGCCGCCTGCGCACCGGCTTCCCCGAGGTCATCTTCTGCCAGGGGAAGACCACCGAGCAAGTGGTAGCAGTGGTCGCCCGCCTGGCCGGGTACCAGAGCACGGTGCTGGCCACCCGCGCCACCCCCGAGCAAGCGCAGGCGGTGCAGCAGGTGCTGCCCCAGGCTATCTACCACGAGACGGCACGCCTGATTGTGTATAATCCTATCCCTTTGCCCCAGCAGGAGCCGGAGGTCATTGTGGTGTCGGCGGGCACCGCCGACACCCCGGTGGCCGAGGAGGCAGCGGCCACCGCCGAGGCCATGGGCCACCCGGTGCGGCGCATCTACGACGTCGGCGTAGCCGGCCTGCACCGGCTGCTCTGCCACGCCGAGCACCTCTTCTCCGCCCGGGCTATCGTGGTGGTGGCGGGGATGGAAGGGGCGCTGGCGAGCGTGGTGGGAGGCCTGGTTGCCTGCCCGGTGATCGCGGTGCCCACCTCCGTCGGCTACGGTGCCAGCTTCCAGGGCTTGGCCGCCCTGCTTTCCATGCTCAACTGCTGTGCGGCGGGGGTGGCGGTGGTCAACATTGACAATGGCTTCGGCGCCGGCTACCTGGCGGCTGTCATCGCCTCCGCCAGCGGTCCCGGCAAGGAGGCGTCATGACCATCGGCTACCTGGACTGCTTTTCCGGCATCAGCGGCGACATGCTGCTGGGTGCCCTGCTGGATGCCGGCCTGCCCCTGGAGCAGCTGCAGGGTGACCTGGCCCTGCTGGAGCTGCCCGGCTGGCAGCTGCGAGCAGAGCGAGTGCGCCGGCAGGGGCTCGCGGGCCTGCAGGCGCTGATCACCACCTCCGGCCCCTCCCCCGAGCGGCACCTGTCGGACATCGTGTCCCTGATCCAGGCCAGCGGCCTGCCCGCGCCCGTGCAGGAACGGGCGGTGGCGGTGTTTCAGCGGCTGGCGGACGCGGAGGCGGCGGTGCACGGCTCAGACCGGGAGCACGTGCACTTCCACGAGGTGGGGGCGCTGGATTCCATTCTGGATATCGTGGGATCGGTGGCTGGCCTCTACCGGCTGGGTGTCGCCGAGCTTTACTGCTCGCCGCTGCCCCTGGGCGGGGGCTGGGTGGAGTCCCAGCACGGCCGCCTGCCCGTACCCGCACCAGCGACCGCGGCCTTGCTGCAGGGAGTGCCCGCCTACGGAGGGCCAGTGGAGTCGGAGCTGGTCACCCCTACCGGCGCCGCCCTGGTAACCGCCCTCTGCCGGGCCTTCGGCCCCATGCCCGCCATGACCGTGGGCAAGGTGGGCGTGGGGGCGGGCAGCCGAGAGCTGCCTCATCCCAACTTGCTGCGCCTGATCCTGGGCGAGGCCCAGGCACAGCCGGCCTGCCGCCAGGAAGCGGTCTGCCTGCTGGAGACCAACATTGATAACCTGGATCCCCAGATTTACGAACACCTGATGGAGGCGCTGCTGGCGGCCGGCGCCCTGGACGTGTTGCTGCTGCCGGCCATCATGAAAAAGAGCCGCCCTGCCACCGTGCTCCAGGTGCTTTGCCCGCCCGCACTGCGGGAGTTGGCGCTCGACCTTATCTTTCGGGAGACCACCACCCTGGGCGTGCGCATCTCGCTGGTGGACCGGGTATGTCTGCCCCGGGAGATGGTTACCGTGCCTACGGACTGGGGACCGGTGCAGACGAAAATCGCCCGCACTGCCACCGGTGCCCTCACTGTCTCCCCCGAATACGAGGCCTGCCGCGCCCTGGCCCTGGAGCACGGAGTGCCGCTGAAGCGGGTGATGGACCAGGCGCGCTGCCGGGCGCTGGACCAGCTCGGCCGCCCCTCCCTGCCAGATTGACAGAACCGGGGCCCCCGGCTAACATGCTGGCATGCACCGGCCGCTGATCGCCCTGCTCGCCCTCTGCCTGCTGGCCGGCGGCTGCGCCCGCCGCCAGGCGGCGCCGCGCCCTCGCCCTGCCGCTCCCAGCCGGCCTGCGCCCACGGCCGACACCCGCACGCCTGACCTGGTGGTGGTGGCCTACCTGCAGGCCCTCTACCAGGGCCGGGAGCGGGATGCTTACAACCTGCTCGACGCTGCCTCCCGGCAGCAGCATCCTTTCACCGAGTTCCAGAAAGAGGCGACCGCCGGCATCACCCAGTACGACACCGCCAGCGCCCGGGCGGTGAGGCAGAACGAGACCACCGCCCTGGTCAACATCCGGCTGCTGGAAGATCCTGCCTCCGCCGGCTTTCACCTGCGTCGGGAGCAGGGAGCCTGGCGCATCATCTACACCACCGGCTCGCCGGGCTTCCCCTATCCATGAGCGCGGGGCAGGCTGCCATGCGCCCGACCTTTCGCCAGTTCCTGCGCTATCTGGTAACGCTCCTGCTGGCCGCGGCGCGCCTGTTTCGGGAGGATCGCGCCTCCACCCTGGCCGCAGCCATGTCCTTCTACGCCGTCCTCGCCATCTTCCCGCTGCTGCTGCTGGCGGTGGCCGTACTGGGGTATGTGCTGGGTTCCTCTGCCAGCGCCTATGACGCCATCATGAGCGCGGTACAAGGTGCCCTGCCCGGCAGCGGCGAGGAGATTCGCCGCCAAGTCAACAAGGTGATCGCCTACCGCACGGTGGCCGGCTCCCTGGCCCTGCTGGGCCTGGTGTGGTCGGCCAGTGCCGCCTTTGCCGTGCTCTCCAGCTCCCTGCGCGCTGTCTGGCGCCGACCCCCGCCCAGCCGGGCCTGGCTAGCCCGGCTGCGGGCAGTACTGGCGGTGCTGGTAGCGGTGCTGTTTATGCTGCTCTCCGTGGCCTTCACTTCGGTCGCCCGCGCCATGGGCGAATACCGCGCCTTCGGCGTCTCGCTAAGGGAGATTCCCTTCCTGGTGCCCGTGCTGGGGCTGGTGGTGCCCCTGGTGACCGACCTGGCTGTGTTTGGGCTGATCTACCGCAGCGTCCCCAACCCCCGGCTCCCGTCGCGCAGTCTGCTCGCGGCCGCCGGCTTTGCCGCCATCGCCTGGGAGCTGGCCAAGATCGGCTTTGCCTGGTATGTCACCCGGGTGGCCGGCTTCCACCAGGTTTACGGCTCCCTGGGGGCCATCGTCATCCTCATGCTCTGGATCTACTACTCGGCGCTCATCGTCCTCTTCGGCGCTGAGTTGGCGCGGGCGCACACCTCATCGCCGCCTCCCGGCGCCCCCCGTCCTACCCTGTAAAGGCACAGAATTTACTCCCGTCGGGCAAGGGGCATCTGCCCCGACGCCGAAACAACCTATCATCCCTGCATGCAGCCCCCGGAGGTGCCATGAAGGTCATTCTGCAGGAAGCTGTGCCTGGCGTGGGCAGCCCCGGCAAGGTGGTGGAGGTGGCGGACGGCTTTGCCCGCAACTACTTGCTGCCCCGCAAGCTGGCCATTGCGGCCACACCGGGCGCCCTCAGGAACCTGGCCCAGCACCAGGAGCAGATCAAGCGCAAGCTGGCCAAGGGCGCGAGCGATGCCCAGGCCCTGGCAGAGCGGCTGGCGGCGGTCACCGTTACCTTGAGCGCCAAGGCCGGCGAGGCAAGCAAGCTCTACGGCTCCATTACCCCTGCCGATATCTCCGCAGAGCTGGCGCACACCCACCAGCTCTCCGTGGACAAGCGTAAGATTGTGATCCCGGAACCTATCAGGATGCTTGGGGAGCACGTAGTCCGCGTGCACCTGGGCCACGGCCTGGAGCCTGAACTGCGTGTGAACGTGGTGGCCGCTGAGTCCTAAGGCCTGCGGGGACCATGGAATCAAGCCTGCCTGACAAGATACCGCCCCAGAGCATGGAGGCCGAGCAGGCCACCCTGGGCTCCATGCTGCTGGAGCGAGACGCCATCGCCCGCGTGGTTACCATCCTGGAACCCGCAGACTTCTACCGGGAAGCCCACCGCCACCTTTACCAGGCCATGCTTGACCTGTTCAACGAGGGGCAGCCGGTGGACCTGGTCACCCTGGGCGAACGCCTGCGAGACCAGGTCCGATTGGAGAAAATGGGCGGCCTCCCCTACCTCACCGAGCTGCTGGAGGCCGTCCCCACCTCTGCTAATGCTGAGCGCTATGCCCGCATCGTGCGCAGCAAGGCCATCCTGCGCAATCTCATCCACGCCGCCCACCAAGTGGTCGCCCTTGCCTCCGACTCCGCCCGGGACGTGGACGAGGTGGTGGACGAGTGCGAGCGGCTGGTTTTCTCGGTGGCCGAGCGCACCGTGAGCGAGGCTTTCACTCCCCTGCGCCCCCTGCTCGGCCAGGCCTACGACACCGTGGAGCAGATCACCAAGTCCCACGCCCCCAGCACCAGCCTGCTCACCGGGTTCAGCGAGTTGGACCAGATCACCTCGGGTTTCCAGACCTCCAATCTGGTGATCCTGGCCGCCCGCCCCTCCATGGGCAAAACCGCCCTGGCACTGAACATGGCCATCCACGTCGCCACCCAGGATCGCCGCCCCGTCGCCATCTTCAGCCTGGAAATGGCCAAGGAAGAGCTGGCCATGCGCGTGCTTTGCTCCGAGGCCCGGGTGGACCAGAAGGCGATGCGCATCGGGTTCCTGGAGGACACCGACATCGAGCGCATCCTGCATGCCACCGAGCGCCTGT
>Ga0315294_10001922_pt1 | contig 22770 bp, 24 predicted proteins | sample YL17G13_40_MG_FD_203626 | JGI IMG/M metagenome (GOLD analysis project Ga0315294, IMG submission 203626) | Sediment microbial communities from Yellowstone Lake, YNP, Wyoming, USA - YL17G13_40 | ecosystem: Environmental > Aquatic > Freshwater > Lake > Sediment | place: USA: Wyoming | collected...
CCATGGGACCCGGAGCGCGAGATCGCCCGATTCGTGGATTACTACAACTACCAGCGATACCACGAATCGCTAGACAACGTGACGCCGACTGACGTCTACTTCGGGCGAGCCGCCGAGGTTAGGTCGCGACGAGATCAGATCAAACGCAGAACGCTGGAGGCGCGGCGTCAGCAGCACACCCGGATGCTGCGGATGGCCGCACACCGTCCCGGTGTCCTATCGGGATGACCGCCGAGGGTGCAGAAGTGTGTCTTAACTCGGAGCCCCGATTTGTCCCACTCTTGCTGACACGATACAGTCGGGCTTTTCAAGGTTTGCGTCTTGTCAAGTGGTGTAGTTTGCTGGGTGCTTCCACGACTACGATGAGTCCCCGTACGAGGCTTCAGTGAACTGGCGCCAGGTGGAAGGGGGTAGGCTCTGCGACCAGCAAAGGCTCTGCGTCGACGAGTTTCGCCATCGACTCGAGGCTGAAGTAGCGACGTCCCACCTGCCATTCGTCGGCGATCTCGGGCAATACCGACCCCACGACCCGGATCACCGAGGCTTCGTCGGGGAAGACACCCATCACGTTCGTGCGTCGCTTCACCTCCTTGTTCAACCGCTCCAATGGGTTGGTCGAGCAAATGCGCGTCCAATGGTCAGGCGGAAGCGCGAGGTATGCCAACACATCCCGTTCGGCGTTGGCAACGATGTCTGCCGCTTTGGGCCAACGAGCTTGCATCGCCTTCACCACTTCAGCCAGCTGCTGCCCGGCGGCCCCTCGATCGGGCTGGGCGAAGATGGTGCGCAGCGCCGCCGCCACCACCGACTTGTTCCCCTTGGGGATATGTGCCAGCAAGTTGCGCATGAAGTGTACTCGGCAGCGCTGCCAGCTAGCCCCTGCCAGAACCTGCTCCACAGCGGCCTTCAGGACTTCATGGGCGTCGCTGGTGACCAGTTGCACGCCTGTCAAACCCTGACGCACCAAGGACCGCAGGAAGTCCACCCAGAAGGCATATTCTTCGCTTGCCCCCAGGCAGAAGCCCAGGATCTCCCGTTCCCCAGTGTCTCGTACCCCGATCGCCCCGATCAGAGCCTGGCTGACAATCCGGTGGTCCTGACGCACCTTCAAGTACAGCGCATCCAGCCACAGGTAGTGATAGGCGCCCTGCAACGGCCGGCTGCGGAATCCCTCGACCAGGTGGTCCAGCTCCTGGCAGATCCGCGACCCCCGGCTCTTATCGATGCCGGTCAGCCCAAGCGCCTGCAGCAGCTCGTCCACCTTTCGGGTGCTCACCCCCCTGGACATAGGCTGCTTGCACCACGGCCAACAGGGCCCTTTCCGCCCGCCGCCTAGGTTCCAGCAGGCTGGGGAAGTAGTTCCCTTCTCGCAGCTTGGGGATGCGCAAGGGGATCTCACCCACACGGGTCTCCCACACTCGCTCCCGATGCCCATTGCGGTAGATCCTGCGCTGAGGGCTGCGCTCGTAGCGGCCTGCTCCAATCTGCTGCTCCGCCTCCAGCTCGATGGCCAGCTGAGCCAAAAGCTGCGTGCCCTGGGTGAGGAAGTCCCCCTCCAGGTCCACACCTATCTTGCGAAGGTACTCCATGAGTGTCATAGTGTAATCGGCCATCGTGTCCTCCTTTTGTGGCTTGGCCGTCACTCAAGGAAGCACACGATGGCTTTTCTCGCAAGCCGTATCTACACCACTCTATGAGACATCATCTTGAACGCCTTCTTCGATTCCGTACAAGGGGCATGGGAATCAAAGACGGTTAAGGGTCTTGGACTCCCGGTTTAGCCCAGGCAATGCCTGGGAACACGAGACAACAGACGCGAGACAAGGACACTAATGCCAGGGGAGGCGGGAGGATCTTCGAGACGACAATCGGCCACGCGTAACTGGAGTTGCTCATCGTGCACTATCTGGCCGTCATGCAGCGGAGGAGCTGACAAACACGATCCGGCGGCGCGTGGCAATGGTCGCTGTCAACGAGGTCGTATCTCGGAATCTACATTCACGTCCCATGAGGCGCGCGCCTTTCTCGGTCCATCCTCCATGTCGCACTGTGCAAGAGGCGGTTCAGTCGGTCCATCAGTCTAAGCACTGCGGGCATTTGTGTCAGCTCGCAGGGCGTTGTCTCCATCGGGTACCTGGGCTGACCATACAAGGATCTGCGCTACTGTGCCAGTGCACATGCTCCACTACCTCAGGTGCCTATACAGATCCCCTTGGGGGACAGAGCCCTGGGTTTGGGGCCCGGCCCGCATGACCTCGGCCGGCGTATCCGCCTCGAACTTGCGGAAGTTCTCTACGAAACGCCCGGCCAGCTCGCGGTACTTGGTCATGTACGTATCCCGACTCGGCCAGGACGAGGCCGGATCGAGCACGCCGGCCGGGACGCCGTCGCAGCTCTTGGGGACCTCGAAACCGAAGATCGGATCGGCCACGTACTCCACCCCCAGCAAGGCCCCGCTCAGCGCAGCGTTCAGCAGCACCCGGGTGTAGCCGATGCTGATGCGCTTGCCGACGCCGTACGGCCCACCGACCCAGCCGGTGTTGACCAGCCAGCAGTTGACGCCGTGGCGCAGGATCTTGCGCTTGAGCAGATCGGCATAGAAGGCCGGATGATGGACCATGAACGGCGCCCCGAAGCAGGTGCTGAAGGTGATCTCCGGCTCGACCCCCAGGCCGACCTCGGCGCCGGCGATCTTGGACGTGTAGCCGCAGATGAACTGGTACAGCGCCTGGTCGGGCGTCAGCCGGGCGATGGGCGGCATCACGCCTGAGGCGTCGCAGGTCAGCAGGATGATGTTGCGCGGGTGGCCTCCGGTCTTCTCGGGAACGGCGTTGTCGATGTAATTCAGAGGATACGAGGCGCGGGTATTCTCGGTGATCGCGTCGTCGTCCAGGTCGACCTGTCGGGTGACCGGGTCGTAGATCACGTTCTCGAGGATCGTCCCGAACCGGCGGGTGGCGGCGTAGATCTGTGGCTCGGCGGTCGGCGAGAGCTGGATGACCTTGGCATAACAGCCGGCCTCGAAGTTGAAAACGCCCCGGTCGCTCCAGCCGTGCTCGTCGTCGCCGATCAAGCCGCGGCCTGGATCGGCCGACAGGGTCGTCTTGCCGGTCCCCGACAGGCCGAAGAACAGGGCCACGTCGCCCTGCGGTCCGACGTTGGCCGAGCAGTGCATCGGCATCACTCCCTGCAGCGGCAGCAAGTAGTTCATCACGGTGAAGACCGACTTCTTGATCTCGCCGCCGTAGTCGGTGTTGCCGATCAGGCACAGGCGCTGATCGAAGTTGAGCACGATGAAGGTCCCGGTCCGGGTGCTGTCGATCTGTTGGATGCCCTTGAAGGACGGGACACATACCACGGTGAAGTCCGGCACATGGCGCCGGTACTCCTCGTGCGTCGTCGGCAGCAGGAACATGTTGCGGGCAAACAGGGCATGCCAGGCGGCCTCGGCGATGATCCGGATCGGCATGCGGTACTCCGGATCGGCGCCCACAAAGCAGTCCTGCACGAACAGATCGCGTCCCTGCAGGAATCCCTGCAGGCGGCCGTACAGCTCATCGAACTTCTCGGTGCTGAACGGCCGGTTGTACTCGCCCCACCAGATGTGGTCCTCGGACGAGGGTTCGCGGACGACGAACTTGTCGTTGGCCGAGCGGGCGGTGTGCGCTCCGGTGTCGACCACCACCGGTCCAAGATGGGAGATGCGCGCTTCGCGGCGGAAGACGATCTCCTCGTACAGCGCTTCGGTCGGCAGGTTCCAGTAGACCTGATGCAGGTTGGACAGACCATGGTTGGACAGGCCGAAGTCGCCCTTCAGGGCGCGCGCTTCTGGTTGGGCCGGCGAGCGGATGTCGAGGATGTTGTTCATAGCCAGTCCCTGACCAGTTTGCGGTCGCCGATGTAGATTTCGTTGGGGGATTCCGGATCGAGCGCCCACTTGATCCGCTCGACCCCCTCGGTGATGTCCTTGACGCTGCCGGCGTAGCTCAAGCGCAGATGCCCCTCCATGCCGAACTCCGATCCGGGGACCGTGACCACCAAGGCCTTACGCAGCAGGAACTTCGAGAGCTCGTGCGAGTCCTGCGTGTAGGCCCGGAAGTCCGGCAAGACATAGAAGGTCCCATCAGGCCTAGTCACCCGCAGGTCGCGGAATGAGCGCAGTTCATCCATGACCACGTTGCGGTTGTTCTCGACCGTCAGGCGCAGGCTCTCGATCACGCTCTGCACCCCGGTCAAAGCGCCCTCGGCGCCGGCCTGCAGGACGAGCGAGGTGCATGAGGTGGTTTGCGCTTGGACATTGGTCATGATCTCGACCATCTTGCGCGGCGCCACCGCCCACCCGACCCGGAAGCCGGTCATCCCGTATAGCTTGGAGATCCCGTTGACCAGGATGACCTTCGTCGTCTCCGGGTCCTTGTTGGTGAAGCGGAAGGGCGAGACCGTCGTCTTCCCATCAAAGACGAGCTTGTGGTAGATGTCGTCCATGATCAGGTAGATGCCCTTGGCCTCGCAGAACTCGACGATCTCACCAATGAACTCTTTGGAGAACACCAGCCCGGACGGGTTGTTGGGGCTGTTGACGATGATCGCCTTGGTGTACGAGCCGACGACCTGACGGATGTCCTCCATCCGCGGGTGGAAGGTGCCGTCCTCCGGCGTGACGATCACCGGCACGCCGTAGACCATCTTGACCATCTCCGGGTAGCTGACCCAATACGGCGCCAGGACGATGACCTCATCCTGGGGGTTGATCAATGTGAACAGCAAGTTGTACAGCGCTTGCTTGGCGCCCGAGGAGACGATCACGTTCTCGGGGCCGACCAGGCGATCGTAATTCTCCTCGGTGTAACGGATGATGGCCTTCTTGAGCGACGGGGTGCCGTCGACCGGGGTGTACTTGACGTCGCCCTCGTTGAGTTTGGCCGAGGCGCTCAGGATGGCGTTGATCGGCGTCTTGTTCTTGGGCTCCCCGATCCCCAGGTGGATGACCGGCTCGCCCTTCTCGCGCAGCAGGCGCGCCTCCTCGTTGAGCGCCAGCGTCGGCGATTCCTGGATCGCACGTGCGAGTTGACTCAGGGTCATGGACGTACGGTCCTCCGGATTCGGCCATTGCGACTGGGAACCCGAGAGTATCGACCACCGCGATGGTCAAAGCTATCTGAGTCTCGCGAGTGTCGCTCCAGCAAGTGGTCGTGGGGAGCATGATCAGGTTGCGGATCGCACCGGGTCCGAAATCCCCATTGAGTGCTGCAATGGGCGTGGAAGACGACATGGCGAGCCAGGGCAACCTGCTTCAAGGTCAAGTCCTTGAACAAGTGGCCGCTGAGCGTGCCGACTCGATCGGTCAGCATCTGCTTACCTGCCAGGCTGACTTCCGGATCCTGCTGCAATGCGTGAGGTCATGATGCGAGCCCTTGCTGGTGACGAGATGTGGCGGCTCGCGCGGGAACCAACGGACCTGCAAGTCCCGAATAGCCCCCTGGCCTGTGCAACAGCCATCGCACCCGTCCTAGCCGACCATCCCTGGAGCCAAGGAGCAACCCGCGGCGACCGCACCTCGACATGTGTACTCTCATGCGTCATTGGCGTATGCCGAACGTCCCTGTTTGATGGCTGTCCCTTGAGCAGGCTTACAGTCCACCGCTCGACTTCGGCCGCCGCCGGACCATCATTCCTCTTGTCCCTACATGGAAGCGGTCGGTGGTAATCGGCCATAGCGGCACTGAATGATGGCCATTGCCGGTGCGGAAGGGACGCCAGCCTGCTCCACCGCAATCGTGCCTTGGGGGGACCTTCATGCGCTGTAGTCAGAGCCAGCCTTCTTTGCGATGCTCCTCGCCGTCTCCTTCAAGGCATCTTCCAGCCGGTTCAGTACAACGTCAATCTGCTCTTGGGTAATCACGATTGGGGGCTCTATCCGGATGGTCTGGGCGCTGATGAGGGTTCCCGCCACCAGGACATTGCGCCTGAACAAGCCTGAAGCGACTCTGTAGCCGAGCGCAGCGTCACGGAAATGCATCCCGATTAGCAGCCCGCGCCCGGTCACGGATTCGAGGACTTGCGGGTAACGGCCCGCCAACTGGCCCAGGCGTGGCATCAAGTACTCGCCTTTCGCCGCTGCCTGCTCCCAAAGCCGGTCACGCAGGGTGACCATGATCGCGGCAATGGCCGCGCTGCAGGCCAGGGCGCCTCCTCCTGTCGTGGTTGTATGGATGAAGGGGTTCGGCTCCATCATGACTTTCCAGATCTCTTCGGTCGAGCAGAATGCGCTTACAGGCATCACACCGCCGCCTAACGCCTTCCCGCAGGTCACGATGTCAGGCGCCACGTCCCAGTGATCGACACCCCACAGCTTGCCGGTCCGTCCCAGGCCTGTTTGCACCTCATCCGCAATCAACAGCACGCCAAAGCGCTTAGTCATCTCGCGGAGTCTGGGCCAGAACTCCTCAGGGGGCACGATGGCACCGGCTTCGCCCTGGATAGGCTCCATGAGGACGGCAGCAACGCCGATGCCGACATTCCGGCAGATCTCAAGTTGGCGCTCCACAGCGTCGGCATCACCAAATGGGACATGGTACACGGGGCCCGCATACAGCCGTCCAACCGGCTCACGGTACGTTGCCTTACCCATCATGCTCAGGGATCCCATCGTCTTTCCGTGAAATCCATTAACCGCGACGATAAACCCGTCCCGCCGCGTATACAGCTTCGCCAACTTGATAGCACCCTCGATTCCCTCTGTCCCGCTCGCGCAGAAGAAGGAGTACTTGATGTCGCCTGGGGTGATCAGGGCCAAGAGACGTGCCAAGACACCTCGCAACGGGTCGATCAGTTCCTGGCTTGGCATTGGTGTGCGCAGGCTCAACTGGCTGCGCACGGCATCCACGATTTCCGGATTGGACCAGCCGTGTGAAAGCAGACCATACCCACCCAGGCAATCGATGTACTCGCGACCGAGCACATCCCGAAAGACTGCACCCTCGCCAGTCCACTCCGTTGCTGCCCAATCTCCCGCTTCAGTGACCGACTTGCGGTACTTAAGCCATCCCCTGTTGAAGTGCTCCGCAAAATTGGCCGTGCTTTCCTCAACGATCTCTTGGCGTTCCGCCTGAGTCAGATCCATCCTCTTCATCAGATCGACCCAGCGTTCCGCGTAGGTAAGCGCGTCCTCCAGGGATCTTGGCATGATGCTTTCCTCCACTCTCAGTCGACCCACTGTTGCTCCCCGGCGATTCGCGACGATCTGTCGAAAGGATCGCCGCTGGCGTTCCACGAGTCCTGCTCCTCTGCCGTCGCAGCCCCACTTCTCATCTGCCAGGGTTTCCTTCGATGTCGCTCCGACGAACCCCTATACTAACTCTCAAGCTCGAGCTCCTCTGTCGATGATGTCTGTGACTGAGTGCAGTGGATTGCCGGAAGACATACGCCATCCAGCCCGGGACACCCACCAGCGCGAAGGCCCTCGCTTGCCATATCCGCAGCCTGGGCAGCGACCACTACACTCTCCAGTTGGACACGCGTTGCTCAATGAGGTTGCAGCCTGGAACACGCGGTGCCGAATCTGCTTCACTGTGCTGAGGCGGTGGAGACGCAGGAGACATGAACAGAGGGCGTCCGATGACTCCAAGGGCTTGCTTCTTCAAGAAATGATGCCAACCGGATCAGCAGATCCTCCCTGCCAAATGCCGACATGAATTGCACACCGATCGGCAGCCCGTTCGCAGTCTCGCCGAGGGGCAGTGACACAGCCGGAAGGCCGGCTAGATTGCAGAGCGGCGCGTAGGGATTTGCGGTCAGGAACTCCTCAAAGAACTCGTCCACGCTCACGCCCGCCCGGTTTGAGTGATAGCGCCCCAATGGGGGGGGCACAACAGCCAATGTCGGCGTCAGGAGAATGTCATGGCTCTCGAGAAAGGTCCCGACTTGTCTCGTCACTAGATTCGCATTGGACAGAACCCGCAAGTAGTCGGCTGCCGATCTTGTCCTGGCTTCGCCATAGACCCTCAGCAGGATCGGCTCAACGGTTTCCGAGGAGATGGGTCTGTGCATCATCCTCGCCGAGGCCTCAAGCGCAACAGGGAGCCGGGCCACATAGTCGTCGCGGAAGGTCGCGAAGTAAGCTTCAACGTCAACAGGTGGGACGACTTCGACAACATCATGTCCCATCTCCTGACATAGCGCGGCTGTCAGCGCGACGGTTTCAGCTACTTCTGGATCCGGAGCAGCTGGCCCCCAAGGCGAGAGTGCCACGCCAATCCGCAGTCTCTCGACCGGAGCCCCCACGTTCGACAGATAGCTCCCCTGCGGGGCAGGGATTAGGAAGGCCTCCCCTGGAAACGGGCCCTGCACCGCATCTAGCATCGCTGCCGTATCCCTCACGGTTCTGGTGAGAAAGCCCTCCACAGCCCGCCAACACGAGATATCGCTGTCCAGCGGGCCGTTGCTGACACGTCCGCGCGAAGGCTTGAGGCCCACGAGGCCACATGCGCTTGCCGGGATCCGGATGGATCCCGCCCCGTCGGTGGCGTGAGCCAACGGGACCACACCCGCCGCCACGGCCGCCGCCGAACCCCCGCTTGATCCCCCCGATGATCTAGACAGGTCCCACGGGTTCCTGGTCGATCCGCGCAGGACTGATTCGGTGGTTATCGTGAAGCCAAACTCCGGGGATGTCGTCCTTCCGATGATATTGACCCCGGACTGCCGGAACCGCATCGTCAGGAAGGCATCGACATCCGCGACATTCCCCTCAAGCAGGCGGGATCCACACTCCTGCTTTCGCCCCCTTTCCGTTGCACCGAGATCTTTGAGCAAGAACGGCACCCCGTAGAATGGCCCGGGGACTGCCAAGGCGTCGTTGGGGGCACGGAGGCGATCATCGTAGACCTCGATTACAGCGTTGAGGTCGGGGTTCACCTTGGCAACCGCGTCCGCGGCCAAGGAGGCCAACTCCGCGACCTGGACATCCCCACTGCGGACAAGCTGCGCCAGACCTAGCCCGTCATACGAACTGTACTCTGAGAAGTCCATCCGATGCTCTCCGCGGGCGCTCTCCGAGCCCATGTGCAGCTCGTACAATGACCGAGCTCGGCGCCCCGCTTGAGTGCAACCCTGCTCTGTTCATCCGTCCTCCCTGGACAGAAGTCGGGCCGGGTTGTTGATGGTCATCTGTCGAATGTCGTGTTCCGTAACTCCCAGTTCCCGCAGCCTAGGCACCACGGCACCAGGCAGATGCGCGATTCCGTTGCCTCCGTACGCGCGCAACGCAGCCTTGAACGCGGTATCAGTCCCCAATACGATCTGGTCGGCATATCCCAGATCCAATAGGGCGAGCAAGCCGCCTATCCGCTGCCAGTCATGCTGTGCTACCTCCCCGACCACCTCGTAGGCTTCGTCCTTTCCAAAACCGTCCAGCGCCACATTCGCTCCCAGATCCAGCACCCGTTTCGCGTAGTCCAGGCGTAGTCCCCACGTCGTCGGCTGCATGCATAACGCGGTGAGATTCGGCTCGATGAATGAGAAGTCGGTGTGGGACAAGACTAGCCCTTGAGGGTTTAGCCCTTCACGAGTGACGGTTTCAACGACATGGAAGCACAGAGACCCAAAGGTCAGATCCGGATGAATGGAAAGAGACAGGCCTGTCGTCGCAGCAGCCTGAGCCGCCGCTCGCAACGCACATTCCTCCCGTTCCCCGTACTCCTCAATTGCCGCCTTGACGTGCCCTGCCCTTGCTCCGCTATCGCCGATGCCCTCCTCGATCTCCCTTACCATGTGATCACGAAGCTGCCCGACCGTCATCTCCCGGTAGCGGTCTGGCCACGAAGCTTCAACATAGAGCCCCGTGGCGATCACTACGTGCACGCCGGTGTTTCGAGAGATCTCAACCAAATCCGGCAATCGCATCCGCATGCCGGGAACGCTCATCTCCAGAAGGGCATTCCCGCCCGCCGCCTTGTACTCAGCCACCTCAGCTTCCATCACATCCGTCTCATCGAGCAGCAGGTTATCGATGAGGACCATTGGGTTCTTCTTTAGCTCGCCGATTGCCCTCATGTTGATCGGCTCGTCCTTCATGGCGCGCAGCTTCTCTGGGAGCTTTGGCGCGTACTGTGGCCACTTCGAGGTGAGGTCACACATCACGTGCTCGTGCATCGACGTGAAGCCCAACTCCTCGGAAGGGATGGGACCCAGGGCGGTCATGATCATGCCCATTGTCATGCTCCTCACGCGAACGTCCAGGACGTGGCCGCACCCTCAAGCGGGTGTGGCTGGCCACCAAGCGGCTAAGGGCTGCTTGAACCGCCTCGGCGTCCGCAACAACCCGCCGGGCTCGTCCCGATCCGGCCGCGTGCCATCTCTCTACGCCCCATCATGCTCACCAACTCCATCGATGAAGATCGCGAGATCCGGGCAGCTGATCTCACACAGCCGGCATCCTGTACATCGCGCCAGGTCCTTGACCTCCACGACCTGGTTGCCCCACCTGTTCAAACGATCAGACATCGCGAAGACACCGCGCGGGCAGTAGTAGAGGCACAAGGCGCAGCCTTTGCAGACGCTCTCGTCGATGTGAATACTGATCACCAATCAGCCTCCGGCAAATTCGACAAGATCCACGAGCTCCGCCGGGCTATGGGCTATCCGTGCCCCCGCGTCTTTCAGGGCGTCTATCTTGCTCAGGGCCAGGCCTTCATCACCTTCAACGATGGCGCCGGCGTGTCCCATCTGCGAGCCCCGGGGAGCACTTCTCCCCACGATCATGGCCACGACTGGCTTGTCCATCTCAGAGCGGATGTACCTGGCAGCCTCCTGTTCCATCGTTCCCCCAACTTCCCCGAGCAAGACAACCACCCTGGTTGCGGGGTCGTCCTGGAAGAGCCTCAACACCTCTACCTGACGCATCCCCCACAACGGTCCGCCGCCGATGCCCACGACAGTCGACTGCCCAAGCCGTCGCTGCGTGAGGTTCTTGCATACCTCGTAGGACAGGGCGCCGCTTTTCGAGACGACACCCACCCAACCCTCAACAAACATGCGGCCGGGATGTACACCCAACTTGCACTTTCCGGGTGAGATGACACCTGGTGTGTCGGGACCAATAATCCGGACCCCCCGCAGTCGCGCGGAATGGATCACGGCCAGCATGTCGCGATCGGGAACCCCTTCAGCCATCACGACAACGAGCGGTATCCCGGCGTCGATAGCCTCCATTGCGGCCTCCGCGGCAGACGGAGCCGGGGCGAAACTCAGCGCAGCGTTCGCCCCACATTGGGCGACCGCGTCATCTACGAAGTCAAAGACCGGAATCCCATAGATCTCCTTCCCACCCTTCCCCGGCGTGACGCCGGCAACGATCTGGGTTCCGTACTCTTGCATGATCTTTGCCTGGAACGAGCCCACTTCCCCGGTGATCCCCTGTATGAGTGCTCGCGTGGCGCGGTCGATGAGGATTGCCATCGCGTCAGTCCGTTGCCACTCGCACAGCCTGGCGCACCGCGGCATGGAGATCGTCAGAGGCGTCGATTCCGGCCTCCAGCAGGGTGGCCCTACCCTGCTCTTCCTTTGTGCCGCACATCCTGACCACGATTGGTGTGGGGCAAGGCGAGCCTCCGAGGAAATCCACAATCCCCCGCGCCATCTCATCCATCCGGGTCAGCCCTCCAATCAATCCAACAAGCAGTACTCTCACCCGCGCATTCGCCAGGACAACCTCCATAGCATCCCGCATCGTTTTCGCGTCCGAATGACCTCCCATCTCGCAAAAACACTCTGGCCTGCCGCCAGCATCGCCGATCATGTCGAGCATCAACATCCCTGTGCCGGCGCCATCCGAGATTACCCCAATACTCCCCTCCAGGGGCACATAAAGGAGCTCCTTCTGCGCCGCAAGGTGCTCGCTCGCCGATTCCGGGTTGCCGATAATCCGCCTCTGCTCGGACAGCAGCTCCTCAAAGAGGCTAGCGTGCCGAAAGCGCGCCTTGCTGTCCAGGACCATCTTGGCATCCAAAGCGACAGGGCTTCCTGCAGTGCAGGCAAGAGGGTTGATCTCCACCAGGGTCGCGTCATAGGCCTGCAACAGGGCAAGCATCCCCTGCACGATCACTCTCGCATCCCCTGGATCTGCCAGTCCCATAGTGCGCGCGATTGCGCGCACTACGTAGCTTGGTGCCTCTCCGCAGAGATCAATGCGCTTCCGAACGAGCAGGGAGCTCCCTTTGCGCGAGAGCTCTTCCACGTCACTACCCCCCCTTGCGCTCGCGATGAACACCACTTCACACTCAGTTCTGTCAATCACCAGGCTGATGTAGCGTTCGCTGATCGCCGCGACGAACTCCTCGCACAGCAAGGCCCGAACTGGCATCCCCGAGATCTTGTCCGCAAACAGATGTCTTCCAGCCTCCAGGCCCTCACTGAGAGTCCGGGCAATTGCAACTCCCCCAGCCTTCCCTCTTCCTCCAGCAAGAACCTGTGCTTTCAAGACAGCCGGGTACCGAATCGAGACAAGCGCACCAGGAGAGGTGAGCAGCTCTCCTCGGGGCACAGGAATACCCACCTGGGCGAAAAGCCGCTTGGCTTGAAACTCTAGTAGGCGCACTTGCGGGCGACCTCCTCGGGGTAGTGCTCCAAGGCATAGGTCATTCCAAGCTTTGCCGCTCGGGAATCGAGTGCGACGAACTTCTGCCGCACCGTTGCCCGAATTGCCTCCAGCAGTTCTTCTTCTTCGATCAGACCCGTGATCTTCTGCAGGAAACCCAGTATCACCATGTTGGCGACGATCCTTGGACCGATCTGCTGAGCCAGCTCCGATGCGGGAACCCTAAGGACGCGGACTCCCTTCAACTCCATCACCTTAACCGTGGCTGGGTCGAATATCAATACCCCGTCAGGGCGCAGCCGCACGAGATAGCGCTCGAGGGCCTGCTGTGAAAGCGCCACAAGAATGTCGACCACTTCTGTAACGGGCGACCCGATCGGCTCATGCGAGAGAAGAAGTTCGGCCTGACATTCTCCGCCGCGTGATTCCGATCCATAGGACTGCGTGTGAACGGCGTTCAGCCTCGCACCTATAACCGCTGCTGTTCCGAAGACCACCGAGGATAGGACGATCCCCTGCCCCCCAAACCCACAGAACTGCAGGACAAGCCTACTGCTCAGCTTGCCAGCGGCTGCAGGACTCTGAGGATCAGCTTCCCTGAAAGATGGGCTCATCGACGTCAACGAAGGTGCCGAGCACGAAATCCCCCGCGGCCGCCTCTTCTGATTCCGCGTCACCCTTGCCACCGGCCCGGGAGTGACGTCGAATCCACTCTACGTTCTTGGGCGGGTCGTCCGTACCCAGGGCATTCCGCCCAAAGTAGGTTGGACATTGGGAGATGACCTCGATCAATCCGAAGCCTTGATGCCCCAGCGCGCGCTTGATCATGTTGACGCTCTGTCGGGGTCGATCCGTCGTCGTACGCCCCACAAAGGTGGCGCCCGCGGTCTGCACCAGTCGGCACAGGTCAAACGGTCTCTCACGACTGCCATGGGGCGTAGTTGTCGTCGTTGCACAGGTAGGGGTCGTGGGCGCGACCTGGCCACCGGTCATTGCATAGACGAGGTTGGTGACAACGATCATGGTCACGTCGAGGTTGCGGCGCGCGGCATGGATCAAGTGATTCCCGCCGATAGCCGCGGCATCGCCGTCACCGGCGAATACCACCACTTTGAGATCAGGATTGTGGAGCTTGATACCGGTCGCCATAGGGAGGGTACGGCCATGGATCCCATGCATCGCGTCGGTGTCCAGATACACTGGTATCCTTGCTGAACACCCCACTCCCCCAATTGCCACAAACCGATCAAGGTCAAGTCCGGTCTCGTCCACTGCCTGAAGGAAGAAGTTCATGACCTGGGCAGCGCCGCACCCGGCGCAGAAGAAATGCGGCTGGCTCCCGGGCCGCAGGTACCTTCGCAGCGGATTCTGCTTCATCTTGCCACCGCCTCGATCTCACCTAGGATTTCCTCTATCGTATGCACCGAACCGAGGTTCTTGGTGACCCGTCTGACTTCACACAGCCCCCCCGCCACGCGCTCGATCTCGCCTGCATACCTCCCGATGTTCATTTCGACTGGAAATGCACAGCGCACACCTTTCAGCGCCTCTCGGATCTCTCGTTCCGGGACTGGCCATACCGTGCACAGCTTCAGCAACCCTACACGGATCCCTTTGGCTCTGGCCAGGTGTACTGCATCCAGCGCTGGCCGGCACTCGCTGCCATAGGCGATCAGGACAAACTCGGCATCCTCCATGCAGAAGGCGCGTGTCTCCACGATCTCGTCATAGTGGGCTTTGATCTTGCCGGTGATGCGCTGGTAGAGCCCCTCAAAGACGCGCGGCTCCCACTGGATGCTTCCGCTCTCGTCGTGGGGGTTGATCGAATACAGGACGTGATAGCCTTCCCCGAAGCTCGGCATTGCAGGCACATCATCTGGTTCTGCCCGAAAAGGAAGGAAGTCATCTGGCGGCTGGCTTGGTCTCCTCCGAGTGACAGTCTCAATCGTCGTCGCCTCCGGGATGACAAGTTTCTCGCGCATCAGGGCGATTGTCGTTTCTGACATCACGACGACCGGAGTCCGAAACCTTTCAGCCAGGTTGAATGCTCTGAGGGTGAAGTCAAAGAGCTCTTGGACCGACGAAGGGGCCAGAACAATCATCTCATGGTCCCCTGCCGCGCCCCAGCGCAGCTGCATTACGTCAGCCTGGGTTGCGAAGTTCTCCCCCCGGCAACGCTGGACATCGACGATCACACAGGGCACCTCGGCTGCGATCCCATACTCGATCCCCTCCTGCATGTAGTTGTAGCCGGCGCTTGCCGTGGCGGTCATCGACTTGGCCCCCGCCAGCGAAGCTCCCATCACTGCGAAGATCGAACAGAGCTCATCTTCGCCCTGAAGGAACTTGCCACCGGTTTCGGGCATTCTGGCGGCCATTCGCTCGCAGATCTCGTTGGCAGGGGTAATCGGATACCCCGCGAAGAAATCGCACCCGGCTGCGAGCGCCCCTTCTGCCACCGCGTGGTTACCCAGCATGAAGTGAGTCCCTGTCAGGACGCGTTCCCCGGGATGCTCGCCACTCATCCGACCCTCCGATTCTCGCGACTCCTTCCGTATCTCGCCATCAACCACCCAACTTGACCGCAACTGCGTCCTCGCGCCTCGGTGCAACATCCGTTTGACTTGCACAGGACAATGTGTCGTCTCCGCTGAAGATTCACGGCTTCGGCGAGCCCTTCAGGCCGCTGCCCGTAAGGGCCACTATCACGACGGCGCTCTCTCCTGCGATCCGGCGCACTGAGTCAATTGCCGCCACTGCCGAAGCACTCGTCGGCTCGACATAGAACCCCTGGTGCGCAAGGTCCGTTTGAGCCGCAAGGATCTCACGATCGTCAACTTGGACACAAATCCCATTCGTGTCTCGGAGAGCCTCAAGAAGACGATCCCCTCGGACCGGCGCGGCGATGGCAAGACCCTCGGCGACGCTCGTCCCAAGAGGCTCAACAGGGGCAACCGACCTGCTGCCCTTGGCGTAAGCGCGGCAAACAGGCGCAACGGCGGCCGCCTGAATTGCTGCCAAGCGCGGTAGTCTCCCGATTCTTCCCGCCTCTTGGAGACGCTTCCAGCCGAGCCATGCTCCAAGCAAATGCACGCCCTGGCCCACTGGTACCACGTACCAGTCCGGAACATGCCTCCCCAACTGCTCCCAGATTTCCCAGGCCACCGTCTCCTGACCAAGTAGGAATGCCGGATGATACGCGTGAAATGCAGGGATCCACCCATTGTCGACTGCATTCAACGCCGCCTCTTTGGCTTGCTGGCGAGGTCCCGGTACGGCCAGGACGGACGCGCCGTAGCAGGCGATTTGGGCTTGCTTTGCGGGAGACGCGTGAGCGGGGACGTAGATGGCGGACTCCATTCCGAGCCGCGCCGCATATGCCGCCACCGAAGCCCCCGCATTTCCCGAGGAGTCATCGGTGACCCGCCGCACCCCCTGGGAGGCAAGGAGGTTGACCATAAGCTCGGTCCCCCGATCTTTGAACGACCCAGTCGGAGCGATGTACTCGACCTTGAGGAAGACCCTGCAGTCCCGAACGACCCCAGGAAGCAGGGGCGTCCAGCCCGCATTCAAACGCGTTGGCTCCGATTGCAGATCGAGATCAAACAGCCGGAGGTACCGCCACAGGGATGCATCTTTCGTGTCGATCAACTCGGGATCGAAGTCTGCTGATGACAACGGCTCCCAAGCACCCCCGCAGCCGCAGCGCCATCTCTCTGGAGCTAGGTCCTCGCGTGTCCCGCAGGAAGGACAGACCACCAACATAGCCAGATTAGGCCTCTTGAAGCTGGAAGGTTGCTCTCGATCAGCGCTTGAGAAGCACCGGGACCTCAGCCCGACTTCATCTCAGATAGCGCCGAGAGGGTTCGTGCCATGGCGCGCTGTAAGTGATGGACAACCCGTTCTCTCGCACTCGTGGGCCGGTGTGAACGCAATGCGTCGACAATCTCCCTGTGTTCCTTGGTGATGGTGACGATCTGCTGGGCCGAGTGCGCTTCGGCCAAGGAGCGGATGCGGATTGAGCGGTCGCCTACCAAGCCATATAGGCGCTGGAACAGCTCGTTCCTGATGGGCCGAATAATGACCTGATGCACAGCAATGTCGGCGTCGAGGTGAGAGCTCAACCGGTCTTCGTGCGCCTCCTTCTCCACCTCGGCCAGCATCTCTTCCGCCCGGTCCAGATCACTGTCGGCGACCAGATCGGCTGACTTCTCGGCTGCCCAGCCCTCGAGCAGTATTCGCATCTCATACACGTCGTGGACATCCCGAGTGCTGACGTCGGTCACCCGGGGGGTCTTGTGCTGACCCATCACCACCAACCCTTCCAGCTCCAGCATAGCCAGGGCCTCTCTTACGGGGGTTTGGCTTACTGACAGCTGGCCAGCAAGCAAGTCGATCCCCATCTCCTGCCCAGGCGAGAGGCGGTTGGTGACGATCAAAGCCTTGAGACGCTCATATACTCGCAGTCTCAACGACGTCCTTGAGATCTTTCTCACTACTCTCAGGTCAACTCCGTTGCTGTCCAATTCGCTTCCTTCCCCGTGAACAGGGACGGCAGGCGCGAAGACTCGCGATGGACTGCCCCCTCACCCCTCCGCGGATAGGTCGGAACAAAGGCGGTCAACCTCCCAGAGATGTCTCTGTCCGCTGCCGAGCTACCCGGCATGGAACCCTTCCTCCTGCCAACTAGGTGACGATCCTGGCCTCACCATCCGCGGATCCGGGTCGTGGCGATCTTGCTGACCTCTCTTTGAGGGGCATCCACTTGGACGCGGCGAGAGCAGCTTGACAATGCCGAGGATCGGCTATATCCTATATCATATATTATACCCACTATCCGTCGTTGGCAAGTATGAAGTCGCGCAGCTCCAGCGCACGACTGCCGCCTCATCATGTGCAATGGCGCCCCTTGACCAGTCCGCGACGACACCTCACCTCAGATCCAGCCTGCCGAGGGTTTCTGATTCCGAACCTTCGATGTCCCTGGTGTCGCGTGAAGCTGCACCATTCCACCAACAGCGCGCTGACATGAGGGGCTTTAGGCCCGGAGGTCTAGCCATCTCGTCTGCCTCCCCTGCCCCTCCCGGCCACCCTCAACCGGGCCGGCATCCCAGGCCCCTCTCGGGAACCGTTGCGTGAAAGGAGGCAGTCCCTCTTCCTATGCTTCTGCTGTCAGCTGAGCCTGCTCGGAGAACCAACATGACGTCGCCCTAGCGCATGGAGGACAATACTATGGCTCTCAAGCGCACGATTCTCATCCTGGCGACCGTCGCTGTGTCCGCGGCGTTGCTGGTCACAGCGTGCGGTCAAGCCACACCCACCCCGGAGGCACCTACAGAAGAAGGGACGGGACCGGCTGCACCGGTCGAAACCGAATCCGCCGCGCCCGAAGAGAACATCGGCGTCTTCGGGTACTATGAGTCACCAACCGAACTGGACCCAAGCGCGACATTCGATGCCACGAATACTATCACTGCCAACCTCTATGAAACCCTGACCTTCTACAACAATCCGGGAAGCGACCAACTGATCGGGCCTCGCCTAGCGACCTCTTGGGAGAAGAACGAGGACGGAACCATCTGGACGTTCCACCTTCGCCAGGGCGTGACGTTCCATGATGGCACTCCCTTCAATGCCGAGGCGGTCCGCTTCTCTTTCGACCGCTCCAGCCAGCCCGACTTCCCCGTCAGCTACATCTTCGACCCCATCAACCGGATGGAAGTGGTCGATAACTACACAATCCGTTTCTACTGCGACTATCCTGCGCCCCTCGACCTAATCTTCGCCTCCGCCTACGGCGCCTGGATTATGAGCCCCACAACCGTCGCCGACAAAGACAGTGCCTGGTTCAATGAAGGTCATGAAGCAGGAACTGGACCGTACTACATCGAGAGCTATGAGCCCGGCCAGCGCCTTGTCCTTGCCAGTTACCCGGAATACTGGGGCGGCTGGGAGCCTGGGCAATTCACGCGCGTCATTTACGAAGTCATCGAAGACCCATCCACCCGAGAGCAGATGCTCCGCTCTGGTGAAATCGATATCAGCACCAACCTCACCGTCGAGAACATACCCGACCTGATGCAGCAGCCCGACCTGGTGGTGGACAACGCACCAGCGTTCGTGAACTTGTTTGCCCACATGAACGAGAGAAGACCCCCCCTGGACAACCCTCTTGTGCGTCAGGCTCTGATCTACAGCTTCCCTTACGAAGCCGTGGTTCAGAATGTCTATCTCGGTCTGGCCACCCCGGCAAGTGGGGCCATTCCAGCAAACATGTGGGGGCACAATCCCAATTTGGCGGTACAGCAGGACAAGGCACGTGCCGCCGAGCTGCTTGCAGAAGCCGGGTATCCGGGTGGAGGCTTCGAATTGCGCTTCTGGGTGTGGGAAGGGATCCCCGTTTTCCAGCAGATTGGCGAGATCTGGGCCCCAGAACTGGCTGAACTCGGCATCACATTGCAGATCCAGGTCATGAACGGCGCCGCCATCTACGATATTGCCGACAACAATCCCGAAGAGGCGCACGACATCCTCGCACTACGATGGTGGCCAACCTACGTGACACCCTACGACTGGTTGTATAGTCAGTTCTATACCGATGGCTACGGCAACTACAGCTACTACAGCAATCCCACCTTTGACGCGCTCGTCGATGAAGCGAACATCATGACCGGAACCGACGTGGAAGAAGCCGGCCGTATGTTTGCAGAGGCGCAGCAGATTCTTGCTGACGACGCCGTGGCGATCTTCGTAATGGACTTGCCCTACACGACAGTGTTCAGGAGTGACATCACGGGCTACCACTACTACCCCGGCTATACGGCTGTGGTATTCTGGTACGATCTGAGACGTTGATCTGCTCCTCGGCAGGTGCGGGCAGCCTCTAGACTGCCCGCACCTGTCATCCTCCTGTAGCGAAGGCGCGCCGTGACCATAGGCAGGTACCTTCTGAGGCGCCTCGGGTTGGCAATCTTTGTAGCCTTCGGTGTATTGGCTGTCACGTTTGTCATCTCGCGGGTGGTACCGTCCAGCCCAGAAAGGCTGTACGCAGGGGCCCGCGCCAACCCTGAGACGATCGCTCTCGTCCACCAGAGGCTCGGCCTGGACCGCCCCTTGACTGTCCAGTTTGCCCGATACCTGGCCAGCCTGATCCGAGGCGATCTGGGCGAGTCGTACGCAACCAAGCGGCCGATCCTTGAGGACCTCAGGATCTTCTTGCCTGCCACTCTCGAGCTCGTCAGCCTCGCCTCGTTCCTGGCGTTGGTCGTCGGAATCCCTGTCGGCGTACTCTCCGGCGCACAGCGCGGCAGGCTGTTCGATCGCCTTGCACGCCTCATTTCCCTATCCGGCGTGTCGATTCCTCTGTTCTGGATGGCCCTCCTTCTTCAGCTTGTCTTCTTCGGCCTCCTTGGCTTGCTCCCGCTTGGGGGGAGAGTCGACCCGGTGGTTAGTGTGACCAACCATATTGAGACCATCACCGGATTCAACGTCATTGACGCAGCCATCACCCGGAATTCAATCGCATTATTGGACGCGGTGCGCCACCTAATCCTCCCCGTCTCCGTGCTGGCCATCTACCCCGTCGCTTTGACGATCCGCATGACCCGTGCCTCGATGATCGAGGCTTTGTCCGAGGACTACATCCTCGCCGCCCGCGCCGCCGGGTTGCCGGAGTCGCGCGTCCTCTTTCGTCTGGCCTTGAGGAATGCACTCATCCCGACCCTCACCGTGCTGGGCCTCACTTTCGCCTACTCGATCACCGGTGCGTTCTTGGTCGAGATCGTCTTCGCCTGGCCGGGGGTGGGCAAATACGTGGCTGACGCCATCCTCGCGGCCGATTTCCCGGTCGTCATGGCCGTGACCCTGGTCGTGACCATTGTCTACATCGTGGTCAATCTGGTGGTGGATCTCATACAGGCGGCGATTGACCCACGGATCCGTCTGGGTTGAGATCCTCCATCGCATGCGAGTTGTGGTAACCTGGAAGACAGAGAGATCGCATTTGTGAAACCCCTCGGGCCCATTCAACGCTGGCTGGGCAATCCCGCCATCCCTCGCCTCGAGCCGGGCTCTGCCCTGTGGTTCTTTCGGCGTGACCGCGTAGGAATGGCCTGTTCAGGATTCCTGCTTATCGTGGTCGTCGTTGCCGTACTCGCGCCATATCTCACTGCCCATGCTGCCGAGGGGCGAGGCGAACCCAATCTGCCCGACAAGTTCCTCCCCCCGAGTGTGGAACACCCGCTCGGGACGGATGTCCTTGGACGCGATCAGGTGGCCCGCGTGTTGTACGGTGCCCGAGTCGCGCTTTCGGTCGCACTGGTGATCGTAGGCCTTTCTGTCCTCATCGGCGTCACTCTGGGAGCCCTGGCAGGCTACTTCGGAGGATGGGTTGATGATGCCATCATGCGCATTACCGACGTGTTCCTCGCCTTCCCCCCACTCCTATTAGCCATCGCCATCGCGGCCGCCCTAGGCCCGAGCCTGACCAATGCCATGATTGCCATTGCGCTTGCCTGGTGGCCATGGTATGCGCGACTGGTGCGCGCCCAGGCGCTCTCAGTCCGGGAGCGCAACTATGTGCGCGCAGCCAGAAGCATCGGCGTCGACGACCTGACCATTATCCGTCGCCACATCATCCCCAATGTCTTGACGCCGGTCTTCGTCCAGGCCGCGATGGACATGGGCTCGGCAATCATTACTTCTGCAGGCCTGAGCTTCATCGGCTTGGGCCCCCAACCCCCGATGGCCGACTGGGGGTTGATGGTTAACGAGGGACGCGCCTATCTCCTTGGCGGGAGATGGTGGATCTCCACCTTCCCAGGCTTTGCGCTCTTCCTGACCGCACTGGCTTTCAACCTTCTGGGCGACAGTGTCCGGGATGCATCCGATCCTCGAGTGCGCGGAGCTGGTGCATGAACGACCCGCTGCTCGCCGTCGATGATCTGCGCGTGCTCTTCCACACGCCGCTCGGCGACGTCCACGCCTTGCGTGGCGTAAGTTTCGCCCTGGCCCGGGGGCGTGTCCTCGGTCTGGTCGGCGAATCGGGCTGCGGCAAGACCGTCACCGGACGCGCGATCGTAGGCCTGGTTCCAGCGCCGGGCGAGATTGTAGGCGGACGGATCCTCTTCGAGGGGAATGACCTGCTGAAACTCAGCGAAAGGGAGCTTCGGCAGATCCGAGGCCGACGCATCTCGATGATCTTCCAGGACCCATCGGCGGCCCTGAATCCCGTCTTTCCCATCGGGCAGCAGATTGCCGAGATCATGCGGCAGCACAAGGTCGCCACCAGCAAGGGCGATCTCCGAGAGAAGGCTTTGGCGCTTCTGAGTGATGTTGGCCTGCCTTCTCCTGATGAGATCCTGGACTCCTATCCCCACCAACTATCGGGAGGCATGCAGCAGCGGGCGATGATCGCGATGGCACTCTCCTCTCGTCCCGACCTACTCATCGCCGATGAGCCGACCACTTCTCTGGACGTGACCATCCAGGCCCAGATCCTGGATCTCCTGATCGAACTCCAACTCCAGACGGCGATTAGCGTCATCCTGGTGACGCACAACATGGGGATCGTGGCGGAGGCCTGCCACGAGGTTGCTGTCCTGTATGCAGGCTGCATAGTCGAGTTCGGATCCACACGTGAACTATTCCGCCACCCCAGCCATCCGTATACACAGGGACTTCTGAAGGCCATGCCTCTTCCCGGAAACCGGCGCCATTCCCTCAAGGTTATCCCCGGATCTGTTCCCTCGGGCCTGCGGCCGTCACCAGGTTGCGCCTTCGCTTCACGCTGCGACTCCGTCATGGAGGTCTGCCGACAATTCCCACCGCCGATGGTCGCTGTCGCCGATGGCCATCGGGTCGCCTGCTACTTGTGGGCAACGTCGTCCAACGGGAGAGAGAACGCGTGACACTCGCAACCACGCATCTCCTGCAGATCCGAGGCCTGAGCACTGACTACATCACAGGTGGCGGCATCCTGCGAAGGCGGCGCGGGACAATTAGGGCCATCGATCAACTGGATCTTGACGTGGCCAGGGGTGAGACTCTCAGCGTCGTCGGGGAGTCGGGCTGTGGCAAGACCACCCTGGCACTTACCATACTCCTGCTGATCCGACCTAGCGCCGGTGAGATCTCTTTCAACGGCCGAGACATCCTGGCCCTTGATCGAGCTGGTC
>Ga0315294_10001923_pt1 | contig 22752 bp, 19 predicted proteins | sample YL17G13_40_MG_FD_203626 | JGI IMG/M metagenome (GOLD analysis project Ga0315294, IMG submission 203626) | Sediment microbial communities from Yellowstone Lake, YNP, Wyoming, USA - YL17G13_40 | ecosystem: Environmental > Aquatic > Freshwater > Lake > Sediment | place: USA: Wyoming | collected...
CCCTTACGTGCTTTACCACCTAATGGTTGAGAAGTCTTAGCTGAGTATGGACCTACACCTCTAACAGCAATTTTATCTTGAGCTATATGATTCATCTTCACAATATACTGATAACCAAACGCTATTTTATTAGGAAGTATTTTATTTTGAATAGGATCAAAACATTCATATTCAAATTTGGTTCCTGTATAAGTTAAAGCTAAATTTAGTTCCTCAACTCCTATACTTTCAAATGGTGGTTGAATAATAAAGAAGTTATCAATATTTTTAATAAAATCCTCTATCTTAGTTCTCTCAAAAAACTTTATCATTTGATCAGTATAATTATTATCTTTTGTTTTATCTATAATTTTGATAAAACCTAAAATATAATCATATATTGCTTTTTGATCTTCTTTCTTTTCATACTTCTCTTTTACTATCTGCTTTAAATCATGTAAAGCCATAGCCAAATGAAGTTCAAATAATTGTCCGATATTCATACGAGAAATAATACCAAGTGGATTTAAAACTATATCAGCTTTCCTTCCATCTGGTAAAGTAGGCATCTTCTCCTGTGGAATAATTGCTGATATAATTCCTTTGTTACCATGTCTATTACCAATCTTATCTCCGACTGTTAACTTTCTTTCATACATGGCTGTAATTTCAACAAGTATTCCTTCAACAGAATCACCCTTAACTTTATAAGAAGATTTATTCTTCTCTGTCTGATTTATCTCAAGAATATTCAAAAAATTCTCTAACTTCTCACGAGTTAAATATTTTTGTAATTTTTGAATTAAATCTTTCTTCTTATTCTTTTGATCATTAACATGGTTTCTCACAAAATTATCATATTGTGAAAAAGTTTTATCCCATTTATTTGCGTATATCTTTATGTCTGTAACTACACAATTTTCTGGAACATCTAGTTCAGTTGTTGGTTCAAATACAACATCACTAAAACTATCACTAGAAACTGTTCTTAATTTAGCATAACAATCACCCTTCTTCAACTTACTAAATACTTTTGGAAGAGGTTGATAATCTTCATAATTTGATGTCAAATTTTCTAATACCTTGTTGGGAGGTATTTCAAATGATAAATCAACATAGTGAATAGAAGTAAAAGTATCTTCTCTTACTACTTTATCACTAACAACAATTCCATCTTCATAATTATAACCATAGTAAACCATGATAGCAACTAACATATTTTTTCCAATAGTTAATCTACCATTTTTTAAATAGTTACTCTCTGCAACTATATCTCCTTTATTAAAAGTTTCACCAGCCTTATAATATACATTATAAAAATCTGCAATAGATAAAAATAACTTTCTATAACCGATATTAAAAGCTTGACAACTCTTATTATCATATTGAATAATAATAATATCATTATCTAAATAAATAACTTCACCATCTCTTTCAGCTCTAAATATAAAAGATGTATAATCTGTGTACATCCCTTCTATTCCAGTTTGAATCATTGGTGTATCAAATTCTTTCAACATAATACTATGCTTTTGTTGAGAACTTGACATTTGTAATCTAGTCGCATCATCATGTTCTAAAAATGGAACATGACTTACAGCTATACTATTTATACACTCACCTTCCCCTTTTTCAAAAGTTCCATTATCATTAATCTTTACAGATGGGACAAAATATTGAATTGTACCGCAACCATCTCGGTCTGCTGTATCTGCTGGATCAATTAATGCTAACTGAGAAATATGAAGATCTCTCAAATATGCTGGAACATTTGTCTTCTCAAAACCACCAGGACCAGAAAGAGAAATCTTTGTAAGAAGTGCTAATTCTGATAATGGATTAATTGAAAAATCAAATTGAGTAATTGGTGACTGATTAACATTAGAAAGAATAATTTTACTACTATTACTGTACTTAGATTTTTTATTCTTCCTAAGAATTGTTATCATATTATAAAAATCTTTAGCTAAGTGACAGTATATCACCTGTTCTGAAAATCTTATTCTTTTATTTTTATAATCTACATCATCTGGTTTACCATGTGATATCGCATTTATAAACTCATCTATAATATTGTCTTTAACCATAAATTCTTTGGAAAAAACATCTACTTCTGTAACTACTCTTATATCCTCTGTAATATCAGTATCCAACTTTCTTGGAAAATATGGTGATAATAATTTCTCTTTATTGATAGTATCATCTTGTAAAACAGAAGTAATATCTGCAGTCAAATCAAACATATCTTGTTTCAATTTAGTTTCACTACTATATTCAAAAATATCATTGAGATGAAATATCCTTTTCACTTCATCAATTCCATGATACGCAATTATTAAATTAGCGAACGGAAGTTCTTTTCCAAATAAACTAACATAATAATGATAAGCGACTTTTGAAGATTCATTTTTCTCAACTAAGAAACTATGTATATTAGTTCTTATCTTAATCATATTCTTTCTATAAATTAGTGGTTTGTCAAAAAGTTGAAAATTTGTAACCTTATAATTACCACCTACATAAAAATGATTATCAACAAGCCAAGGTATATCATATTTAAGTTCTAACTCTTTATCTACATTATATGTAATAGCAATTGTTAAAACTTTATGAGTAGTTTTCTTTAATTCAAATAGATCCATTTTTTCTGGATTATCAATAGTTATGGATCTAATTAGTACTCCATATTTCTGACCACATTGCAACATTCTATTTATATTAACAATGAGTTTATTCTTCCAATCACGATCCCTAAAATTAAATATATTATTTTTAGGGAGACGATAAGCAGGAATATCTAACATAAACATTCTCCTTTTTTGTAAAATAATAAAGGGGTAATATCTAAACTACCCCTTTACTAATTATATATTATTAGTCATTATATTTTCTAATATTCCGTCTGTACTGTTAGATTCTCCCAATATTCCACCAATGATATAAGCGTAAGGTTTATTGAAAGCTAACGCTAACAAAAACGATTCTTTGGCTGGAACATTTTCAATGGAAACAATCTCATAACTATCTAATGACCTTTTATCACTTACTCTCCATCTTTGAGATCCAGATCTCATCATCTGACTTACTATACATTCAAAATGGACAAGAAGTAAAAGTCTATGATTCACATAAACTTTAAAAAGGTCTAAAATTAATTCATCAAAAGGTTTAGAACTATGACCATGTAACATCTTCTTAACTAATGTTAGGTCACTAATAATATCTTGTTGATTGTCTTCTTTACCTTTTGTCATCTGAGCGATTCCACCAACATGGAAGGTTCGTAGAGTTAATTGGGTTGCAACTTCTCCTAGTGATTGCGCCGCTATAATACCAGCATAAATACTATGAAGATTCTTTGTTGTTGCACCATAACATTTCTTACATAACTTAAAACTTTTACAAAAGATTGGAGAACGAAGTCTTACTTGTTTACCAACAAAACTCTTGTAATTATCATCAGTTATTAACTCTGAAACATCTCTCCCATTTTTATGAACTACATTATATCTACCAATTATACTTCTAGCTAACTTTATTTCATATCCATCAGAAGTTTCTGGTATTTGAAAATTGAAAGTTTCACTAGTTCCACAATCATCTAAATTATCATCTAGTTCTAAATTAACAGAACAATATACAAGTTTTCTTGTAAGATATCCTGATACACCTGTATTAAGTGCTGTATCTAATAAAGCTTTCCTAGAACCATAACAAGATATAAAAAATTCAGATTTAGATAAACCGTCTATAAGATTACTTTTAATTGGAATAGGAACAACTTTACCAGCAGAGTTACTAATAAATCCTCTACAAAATATAAGCTGTTTAGCCTGATCCCAAGAACCTCTAGATCCAGATTCAATAAAATCACTGTATGGAAAGGCTTGTCTTATCTTATTCATAACCTCTGGAGATTGTAATTCAAAATGTTTCTCATTTATTGATTTCGTTTTATCATCACAAATAGAAGATACTATCTCTCTAGCTTCATCAAATCTCATATTTTTAAGAGACATTGTGCATCCTCTAATTGTTGTTTCTTTGAAACCAATTTCTTTTACTTTATCTAGTACATGCATCACAACTTCTTTAGGATAATTTTTAGCTACAATATTTAAAACAGCAGCTAATGTTTTCTTTGTAATTGTAGTATTAATAAAAGCGAATCCAGGTGGAAATATTTTATTAAACTTCACCCGACCTTCAGTTGTTTTAATACCTTCAAATTCAACTTCTGGAGTTGAACCTTCTTTTGTTAAAAAGTATAAACCCAGAACTATATCCTGATTAGCCCCTATACTTAAATTACCAGTTGAAGGAGAAATCAAGTTACTTAATATTCCTAACTTCTCTTCACATTCTTTTATAGTAACTGGATATAAACTTATGTATACAGCCATTTGATCACCATCAAAATCTGCGTTAAAAGGTTCACAAACTAATGGATGTATCTTAATCACATAATCACTATTAATTTTTACTTTAAATGCTAGCATACCAAGTCTATGCAATGTTGGTTGTCTATTTAACATTACATATCTAGATTCAGTTACTTTCTTAGCCACATCAAGTAAAGAATAATCTTGTAATTTAATACATTCATCTACATAATTTAACGCCGGATCATATCTTTTAAACATTCTTTTTTCAAGAAGTATATTAATAATATCTAGTTTAAATAATTCAAGTATCATACAATAGGGAACTGAACATTCATCTAAATTCAAAGTCGGATCTGGAGCTATTACAGCACGACCAGAGAAATCTATTCTTTTTCCTAAAATAAATCCTCTAATTAACCCTTCTTTCTTTGAGAATTTTTCAAATATATATTCATATAATGTAAAAACATGTTTCTGTAAATTCTTAAAATTTATTGACATTATCTCATCATGGGTTGCACTATCAAAATCTTCAATATGCATAGTTAATGTAAAATTCAAAATAGTCATATAGAACATATTAATTTCGTCTCTCATTTGTACATCTCTCGATTTACTAACTGGACGAAATTCAGGAGGCGGTATAATAACATTATTCATATAAAATTTACCAATATTATCATGAATAAATTTCCATCCTGGATTAGAATCTTTATTTTTTAAAGCTTCTTTCTTAACTATCTCAAATATTCCATTATGTCCAGAAAATACTTCTACTCCCTCTGGATAAGAAACTTCTCCTGGATTCTCTGGATCTTGTGCTACTTTAATATATTTATTTTTAGTTAGATCATAATAGTATGTTACTAACTCATTATTAATTAAATCTAACATAATAGTTTCAAATGTTTTTTTACCGACTTTAGCAACTAAATAAAACATCATTGGATTAATAATTGGGAAAGGTAATTTTATTTTAGCAAACCTTTTCCTCCTAATACTACTATGTGTAATTTCTACTCCACACTGATTACACGTTTCACCGAATTTACTTCTACCATAATATTGACCGCATCCACAAGTTCCAGTTCTTACTGGTCCAAATATCTTCTCTGAAAATAATCCATCAGGATGAAATCCTTTTTTACTATATATCTTAACTGATGTAACTGGTTTCAAAGTCGTACAAAATTCGTCAGTATCAAATAAATGTAACTTCATAATATCTCCCTTTAAAATTATTAATCTGAAAGTGCACTAATGATACTATTAAACTTATTAGTTATTGTAGAATCTAAATCGTTTATCCTTTCATCACAATATTTCTTATTATCTAATGATTTTGAATCAAAGAAATTTTTAATAGTAGACACTATTGCTGGGTTAACCTCATTTTTAATTTCATTTTTAATTAATCTTTCTAAGATTGGAGTAGCTACTATTTCAATAGCTCTCTTCAATTCTTCTACTGATAAACCTTTCTTAGGTTCTTCTTGTACTATTTTTTTAATAACAGGTGAAAATATACAACTATTACCTTTAAGTCTAGATGTTAATTCACCATTATCAGCTGATTCATATAACCATCCTCTAACTGTGTCAAGAGATATTTTAACTGATTTACTCCGAAGTTGAGTATAAACTTCTTTACAAGTAAATCCAGTAGATCCTCTCTTTTTAAACTGTCGAATCACGTCATTAAAAGCTTCTTTTGCGTTCATATCATCAATCTCCTTATTTTTTCTTTTTGATGTGTTGGTAAATAACTTTCATCTAAATTTAAAAAACCAAACATCTTCTCAATATTATTAATTGACTCTACTGTCATTGGAATATATCGAAGATCAGGATCCATACAAAAATATTGATCAATAGGACTTATATGAGGATGTGTTCCTTCACAATAAACTCCATAAATCATTTCGTAGACATGAATAGAAAATTTAGTAACTTTAAAATTCAATTCTTGAGCAGTATTATCATTCAATATTTTCATCCTACTCAATCCCTCATGATCAAAAATAATATTTTTTACATAATATATATTATTTAAAAATATTGAATTTTTTACGAATTCATATCTAAACCCTACTGAAAATAATTTTGATAACAATTCTTGAATTTTTTCTAATCTTAGATCTTCATAGAACTTATAAAATTTAATAATTCTATCTTCGATATCCTTACGAGAATAATTAGTTACATTAGAATAACAAGAATTATCATATATAAAATCAAAGATTGAGTCTAAATCATTTTTTTGGATTGTCATTAAGCACTTCCTGGTACTGGTAAAATTGATAATTTAACTATTCCTCCATCTTTTTTAATTTTAACAGCTAAAGTTTTATTTGGTATATTTTTTGCTGCTTCATTTATATTTTTAATAATATCCAAAAAGAACTTAGAATCATTAACCTTTTTACTTTTTTTCACTTCTTCTTTTTTTATTATTATTGGTTCAATTTGATTAGAACCCCTTGTAAAAGAATTACTTACAATTTGAGCAACTGTAATTTCATCATCGCTCGCAAACTCACTTATTCTTTCTTCATTATATATAAGTTTAGACATTAGCTATTCTCCTCTAAAAGTATAACTTCCTCATTAAAGTTCAAATCAATTAGAATTTTTCTCTTAATTAAATATTGCTCTTTTTTTAAATAATCTATTATAAAACTCATTGCTTGTTTTACATATTGAACTTCAGTTAATGAATAAGAATGATAATCTTCCACAAATTTATTTTGTAAAGAATCAAGAATTAATATACTATCATCTAAAGATATTTTTAAATTCGACGATAATTTTTTATCCTTTCTATCTCTACAATCAAAAACAAAACTTCCTTTAACTTTCTCATCTACCAATATTCTGTGAATATGAATAATTGGATGAGAATCAAAATTTGAATCAATATAATCTCTTATATATTCTACTTTATATTTTCCTAAACACATATCTTCATCACTAAATAAAATATTTTTAGAATCACATTTAATTATTCTATCTGGATCATATAAATGTAGCACTCTAATTGGAAAATTATTTTCTATTAAAGATACCGCTAAATTTGATCCAATCCTTCCACACCCAATTATATGTACATCATCACATAAAAGATCAAACATGTACTCTCCTTTTTAAAACCCCAGAAAACTATATATTAGTACAATCTAAAACTACTCTAAATGCTGTATGACCATTATTATAAGTATATATTCCTTGATTGATTATTTTAGCTTTTGTATTAGCATTAATCCAGTCTGTAATCTGACTATTTACCTCTTCACCTTTATTTACAAACTCAATCATAGATAAATTATTATCTGGTTTCAACTTGAACTGTTCTAGAATATCTCTATTTCTTATTGTACCACATAAAGTTCTAATTGGAAAACCAGCCTTATTAATAGTAGCAGTTAACTTATGAACTTTTTTGGCTTGACCTCTAATGTCTTGATCCACTCTTTGATCAAATCTAAGAACCGTAGGATTACTTGCTTGTTCTGCCATAAATTTCTCCTTTATAATAATATTCCTGTTAATTTATTTTCTAAAAAATCTTTTACAGGTATTGCTAAGTATCTGTATTGTTCTCTATTTCCATTTAAAAATTTAATACAATCAAAATCATTATCAACATAGATGATTTTATCAATTGGAAATTTTGAATATTTTAATCTTGTTTTTCCATCTAAAATGTTTTTAATCAATTTATGTTTATCACGATAATTCTCTTCATTATTTTTATAATTATAAAATAAAGTTGGAGCAGTAAAAATTTCTTCTGGTTTAAGTGCTTGACATAAACATACAAATTTTATAATTGATAAATCTATTCTAGGTCTACCAGTTAATATACTCCATCTTATATCGAATCTAGATGGATTAATTCGAACCTTATATCGGAGACAGGAATAGGTGTTTCTAAAGAAACCTTTCCAATCTCCGTCTCCGACTAAAGTTCCATCAAAATCAAATAAATACAACAAATTACCATTTTTCATCATCATAGTTTTAATAATAAATCCGATTCTAAATTTTCTATCATTTTGTGAGTTATAATAGTTATATTTTGATCTGAAGACATTTGTTTCATAAGTCTACAAAACATTGAAGAGTTATCATCATCTAGCGCATCTAGAGCTTCATCAAAAACAGTTATATGAAATCTCTTCTGAAATAAATTCTCCATCAATGCTCTTAATGCTTTCATGCAACATAGGTCTATAAGTCTCTTCTCGCCACCAGAAAGATACTTATGATCATTACATCCATTCTCACAATTAAGAACATTTACTTTAAACTTATCTCTAACATCACCTGCTTTAGTTTCCGATAACGTATCAAACGAAACAATAAATTTCCCATGTGAAACTTTCTCTAATTCATCCCTTACTACTTTATTCATAAAAGGAATTGCTGAATCAATTAACATTGATTTAATTCCAGCATCAGAATAGGCTTCTTTCCAAAATTCTAGGATTTTTATTTCTCTTTTAGTTGAAGCAGTTTTATTTTCAATTTCATATAATTTATTCTTTTGGTCTCCAATAAGTATCTTTATTGAATTTATCTGAGTATCATCATATATAAAAGAATCTATTTCTTTAATCTGCTGTTTCTTTCCCTCAATATTTTCTTTGTTACCAAAAATAACTTTATCATGTTCATTTATTTGTTGTTGTACTTCTTCTAAACTCCTTAGTATATTCTGAACACCTTTAATTTTGCCATCCAATTCAGTAAAAGAAAATTGCAACTTTTCCTTTTCAGATGAAAACTGAGATAATAACTTTTTTATTTGTTCTAGTTTCCTATTGTAACATTCTTTTTCATTTTCATCAGATACAAGTTTAATCTCTTTTGACTTTGAAATATCCATCTTTATAAGACTTTCTTGAATATCTTCTTTTTTCTGATTAATTATAGATGATTCTTTTCTTCCCTCATCTTTTAATTTAGAAATTTTTTCATCAATTATTTCACTATAACTTTGCATCTCATCTGTAAGAAGTTGACTTTTTCGTCTTAGAATATCTATCTTCTGATTTTTTTCAGTTTTCTTTTTAATTATTAACTGATTATAATCTTCTTCTTTTTTCTTAATCTCTTCTGTAAAACTTATAATTTCTTTTTTAATATCCTCAAATTTTTCTTTAGTAGTTTGAAGATCTTTATTAAAATTATCAAGTTTTATTTTATTATCTTCTATATCCTTTTTAACTTTCTTTTTATGATCTTCACCCAAAGGTTGGCCACATTTTGAACATATAGAAATTTCTTTATTAAGAGCTGAATGATCTGTATTAATATCTTCTGTTAATTGTTCAACTACCTTTTTTAAATTAATACCAGAATTTTTAATAAGTTCAGATTGTGAAATTAATCCTTGTTTCTTATCATTCAATCTTGATAAAGTTTCAAATTTTTCAGTTTCTATATCAGATGTTGAATATTCAATTTCTAAATTTCTAAGATCTTCTGTTACTATTCTACTCTCTTTTTGCTTCTCGCTAACAAAAGTATATTTATCAGTTTCTAATCTAACAGTTGAAAATCGATCAGATATTTTTACTAACTCAGTCATAACTATATTTAAATCATGATTCAACTTATTTTTATCATTATCAAATTTAGCATTAATATCCAATATTTTTTTACTGATGATAATTTCAAATTCTCTATTAATTTCAGTTTCTTTCTCTGTTCTTTTCTCTTTAATTGTTTCATCAAATTTACTAAGTTTATCAGAAATAGTAGTTTGCTGAGATTGAAGAACAACAACATTATTTTTAAGTTTATCTACCTCAACTAATTTAGATTGTAGTTGTTTCTTATTTTCTTCTAAATCTAAATTATTTTTTTCTAAATTCATAATCGATTCAATTAATGACATTTTAGATTTACTCAACTCATCTATCTTTTCTTTCTTTTTCAACTCTAACATTTGAAGCATTTTTTCATTTTCTGGAAGAGTAGCTTTTAATGTTAATATTTCATTATTAATATCTTCAATTGAAAAATAAAGTTTCTTTAGTTCAACATCTACTTTCTTATATCTTTGTAACCATATATCAAGATTCAAGATACTATTAAAAATAGACTTTTGTCCACTATTAGTTAAAGCAGTAAAGAAATCTTTTATCTGTTGAGAAAATATAACTGTATTCTTAAATACATTATAAGGAATTAATATATTCTCAATCATTGAATAAGTTTCTGTTTTTGTTTTTCCACTTATATCTACACCATTTCTCATTAATAAAAACTTATTATGAAACTTAGAATGATTCTGATATAACTTAATCTCATAACTTTCAGTTACATCTTTATCAACTACTCGAAACTTAAAAATTATTTCTAAGTTCTTTCCTACTTTTCTATTAACAAAATCAGAAATATTATTTCCCTCATCATCTGTCCCATACGCAGCCATTGTAATACTTTTTGGAATAGTAGATTTTCCATGTCCATTTTTACCTACTATTGCATTAAACTTTCCAACAGGAAATAACATCTGCATTTCAGATAGTCCTCTAGTATTCTCTATATCAATACTATCAAAATAAACATCTTTCATAGTACCCCAACTTTTTGTAAAACTTTTATATACTCATCATGTTCATTCTCTGGAATCTCTTTAATACTTAAATACTTTTTATGTATTTCTGTATCTGATTGAGTTAAATCTAATCCTCTATTCGTTATATCAATATCTTTCTTCTCCTCAATCAAAACTAGATTAGATTCATTTTTTATCTCTTCCTGAAACATTTTTCTAACTCTTACATGATGTCCAAAATTCTTGGCTTTTTCGGCTTCAATCATAATGTTAACAGCATTTTCTGGAGTATCTATTATATATTCCTTATACTCAGTAAAACCTGTAAAATCAATTGACTGAACCTCTAACGTGTCAGTGTCAATTACCAAAAATCTTTTTTGTTCATTTTTATCATTCCAACTATGATGACAAACAGATCCACAATAATAAACATCAACCCCATTACCACTAATCTTTTGCGGTTTATGATAGTGACCTAAAATTACCATCTTAAATTTTTTCAAATCACTAATTTTTACTTCTGATATTACTGATAAACCACTTTGTAACATTCCTTCACTTAAACCAAAATGACTTATCAAAATTTTATTACCTTTTAAATTTTTTAAATCTTTTCCAATATGATTTGAAAAAGGTAAATATGTAATATCACCATCTACTAACACTTCATTAACTACTCTTACATTTTTATAATCGGAAAATACACTACAAGCACTTGATTGAAATTCACCAGTGGAACTTAAATCATGATTCCCTGTTAATAATGTAAAATTAATATCTGAATATTTTAGTAGAAATTTTGCAAATGCGTTTTGAGCATCTGTATAAATAACATCTTTATCATTTATAAGATCACCATCAATATCTATATATTTAATATTATTAGTTCTACCATATTCAGCAGCAAAACTCAGAGACCCCATAATATTATGAAGTCTCTGAGTTAAACCTGATTGAGAATTAATAATATCTGATTGATAACCACTTAAATGTGGATCAGATACTTGTATTCTTTTCATCAACTTCTCCTCTTCTTATAAATTCCATTTTGTCTAAAAATCCTAATTCATATATCTTAGGTTTAATTTTATTTTTCAATGAATATAAACATTTCTTAACTTGTTCTATTCCATTTATAAACTTTATATCACTAGAAAAGCTTTTTCTCAATTCCGATTTTATTTGATGATTAAAACCAGCATCCCATGGAAATCTAGAAGCTGAAGTAAATCTATCATAATTAGAAAAATATAATTTATAAAGTTCTTTAGAAGAATTTAATAAATTTCTAGCTTCAAAACTTAAATCTTGACTTTCTAAATAAAGTGATAAAAATCTATCATTTTCTCTATTAATCAAATTTAAAAATTCAAAACTATTTGACCAATTTATCACTTCCTCTCTTTTATATGGAAAAAACTCATTTGGTAAAGTTCCCAAAATAGGATCTCGCAGAGAATATAAATATGATTTATCACAAAATATAGAAAATACTATACAATTATTTATAAAATCATCTGGTATAACATCTGGTAAAATCATCCTATCTTCTTGAGTATTCCAATTTTTTTCAGAACAAGAAAATACTGCTAACAAAGTAAGAAATATTTTAAAATTATCTTTATTAAAAAATACGGTAGTTAAACTTCCACTCCCACCTTCCTTACCAATAGATAATCTACCATTTGAAAAATAGTGAAGAGAATAATTATTGATACCACATCCAGCTTGTACTATAGAACCAAAACTATCATCATCTATATTACAAGATTGAAAATTAGAAAATGATGTATTTAATGAAACCCAAGATTTTTTCTTAGTAGATTGTTTAAATAATTTAGTCACATTAAGAAATCTTTTCTTATCAGCTAATTTAATATGTTTAACTCCAACTAATTCTAATTTCTCTTCTTTATTTAATTCATAAACATCTAATAAAATAGATTGTTTACTAAGAGTTGTAGCATCATTTTTCTTAAATATTAAATAAGCTAATGGAAAATCTCCTTTCGTTTCAAAATTAGATGAGTGAACCAAAAATCCTTTTACAAATTCAAAATTAAAACTATCTCTAAAATCTTTAAATTCTGGACTAAGAAGAAAAGTCATAGTAGTAAAAGTTCCCACAAATAAATTCTTCTTCCTCTGAAATTGTTTTTGAATTCTATAAAACATTTGAATATGAGAATATTTTAATATCTTCAAAAACTTTTTATCTGATTTATTTTTTAAAACATATTTTACTATATCTGTAATAGCTAAATATTTATGTTTAGATGAAGAAGACATTGGAGGATTAATATTAAATGAAAATGGTTCTTCTATATTTGATAAACATTCTCCTAATTCTTTAGGAAAATGAAAACAACCATTATAATTTAATTTATCAATATAATCTAATTCAAATACAGTTGGAATATCTTGATTTAAAAAATCATATTGAAAAGTTTTTACTTGATTTTTATACAAACTATCAACTTCATTTAAAACATTTTGATCACAATCACTTAAAAATATTTTATATTTACCTACTAACTTAGTCTCCAGATTACCTGTACCAACACAACAATCCCATACTGGAGTATTTTGTGGAACTACTGACATAAAATATTCTTGACATAATTCTGAAGCATTCTGTCTAGTATAAAATAATCCATGTTTATTCCTTAATGCATATGATTTAAAAAGATCTAAATCAGATATAATTTTATTTATAACTGAATTAGTAGGATCGATTGTTTTATCCCATGTCCTCCAAAAAACTCTATGTTCTATAATTGGAATACTTGTTTTTTCATATGTATCACCAACAACTCCAAAATGAATTGTATTAGATACAGATGATTCTACTATAATATTTTTTAAATCACTAAGAAAATAAACAACTAATTTAGATTCATCTTGTACATAATTTAAAAACTCATCTCTATACATTTCATAAATTTGTATTAGTATTGGAAGAGATTTAATTTTTCTTTTTTGTATAATATATTCTTCTTCAGATCTTATTAAATCTCTAAAAATTTTTTCAAATGCCTTATGTTTAAAACTTAATTTATTAACAACTCTAATAATACAATTTTTATAAATTAAAGAGTCTATTATATCTTTAATTAATTTTGGATCTGGATCACATGAAGATCTTGTCCAATCGTATTCTGTAGAATTATAAAATTGTTGAAGTATTTCAGTCTCGTATAAAATTGTATTTTCTTTACCACCAAGAAGAGTATATTTTCTTGCACCTATATTATCATTTTTATCTAAATTCTTCTCAGGATTCAAAATTTTATAAGTATAATAAATAGCTTGTGCTAATGCTTCACAAATATCATTATCAGAACTTAATTTATATTTAAACTCACTTATAAAATTCTTATGTATTAGATCTGTATTATAATTATTATGAAATTCAATTCCATAAAAATCTCTAAATGCTTGTTTTACTTCATCTTCATTTCTAGCTACTTGTAAAAGTTTAAAATAATTTTTCATTTTAGTCTCCTATATTTTTTTATTGTTTTAAAAATAACTCTTCTAAAATATACTTAAGTTAATATATTTTTAGAAGAGTTTATAAGTTTATTTCTTATTTACACTTGTGAACTTTCATTATGCATTGTTCTATAAACTTCCATCAGAGCTACTTGTTGCTCATGAGGAAGTTCATAATCTTCAATTTCAACTTCAATAGGATTTAAAATAGTTTCACCATCAAAAGTATAACCATCACCTAAATCCCAAATTTGATCTGGTTCATCATCATCGTCATCATCTTCATCATCAGTAATACCATCTTCCTCTTCTAGAGCTATTCCTTTAAAATGGTTATTCTTCTTTTTCTTATCTCTAAAAGCCTGTCTGAAATCCCCATCTTCTCCAAACCTAGGATTATCATCTAATCCATGATTTAATAAATGTCTATCACCAAGTAAAAGAGGAGAATGTTCAAATTTCTTTTCTTCTATTTTACCAATGATTTCATCTATATTATCAATTGTTGGATATAACATTATAGGATCTAATTCTACCTGTAATCTTATATCATTTTTTATAACAATATTAATAATACCTTTTGTAATATTTCCATTAACATATAATAAAGAAAACATTTGATTACTATTAATATATTTATCATCAGTTCCAGAAAATGATGTACAACTTGGTGGATGACGATGAATCACACCATTAAACTCTGGACCAGCATTTTCTTCAAAATCAATTGAAGCACCAGAAACTTTTTGTTTCAGTACTAAAAAATCTTTTGTAACATAGAGAATTCCATTATTCAATTCTCCTTTTAAAAATGCTCCAAATTCTAATTTGTTATAACCCATCTTGGCTTCTATACTTCTCATATAATTTAATATTTCATGAGGAATATATGCTTTGATTGGTGGTTTAATTGGAACCATTTCATCATTAGTCCACATCATTTCACCATCAAAATTTTTAGAAACAGTAGGTTTTTTAAGTGAGGGGATTTCTCTAACCCCCTCTTCAACTTCTGATAAATCAAGTTCTTCACTTGTCAGATCAATTTTTGTAATCGTCATTAATTACCTCCGAAGGTTGTAGTAAGTAGTTGTAACATGTCTTTAGTATCAAACGTCACTAATTTTTTCAATCTTCCTTTATCATCTAAACTACTATCATAGTTTGGATCATCTGATTTATTTGGAGTTAAGTCACTATCATGATATAAAATATCAGAAACTACAAGATTTGCAGCTAACTGTGATGGACAAATAAATGAAGGAATAGTTCTATAACCAGTAGAAGTAGATCCTAAAACTACACTGTCTTTAGGATTACCATCTATAGTTACACTAGTCCCATCATATCCTACTTTATAGTATTTTATCTCACCCAAATTATACAAATCTTGTAGAATCTGATCTCTACAATCTATACAAATTACACCTCCTAATTCACTAACTCGTTGTGTAACGTAACTAGCCTTTAACTCCTCCATTAATTTTTTACTTGTTTTACATCTTTTTGTTATGACATTAGTTTCTCTTCTTTCAAGAATTAGATATTTTAAAGCTTCTACTTTATATTCCCCAATCTGTGCAATAGTAAAAGGTGTTCTGTTTAAATTAGAACTCTCTACTACATCATCATCTATTAAAATTAGAGAATTAACTTTACCACTTAAAGCTAAATTTAAAGCTATCCAACTTCCAATACCACCAACTCCAACAACAATAGCAATTCTAATTGTTGTTAATGCTAAAGTATCTTGTCTATTATACAAATCATTAAAAAGATCCATACTTTATTTCTCCTATGTTAATGGTATTAAATTTGAATCATCTAAACTAAGATTTTCATTTGTATTAATAAATTGTACATATGGTAACCTATCAGCTCCCGATGAACCTGAATAAAACACTCTACTTGAACCTATAGATGGAGCAGATGTAGCACTTGTACTAGTAGCTGTGGTCATTACATAAGGTATTGTATTACCATCTTCTTGTACTAAAGTCGCCCTATTAGTAGACCACTCAAAATAATCCTGTCTTTGTTGATTATCCAAGTTTATTTCATAATCTTGTGGCAACTCTACAATGATACCCCCTTCTACAACAGGTGCTGAAGGTGGATTTACATCTAATCTACTATAATTTATATTTCTACTATCTCTATTATGATGAGATGTAGCATCAGAATCTAAACGATTACTTTGTGGGTCATCTGGAACTAATTGAGCTACACCTAAAACTATACCTTCACTATTTCTTACTTCATGGAATGTAACATCATCAGTTTTCTTTTTAGTTCTTTTTGGTTTCTCTTCATCAGAAGAAACATCTATTTCATCAGAATTAAAATTAAGAGCTCTAATAGGTTTAACTTGTTTTTTATCTATAGAATTACTATCACCTCCAGAAAGAATCTCTAATAATTTTCCTTCCTTTACCATAGATTCTAATTTGTCCTTATGATACGCAGAATCAAAATTAATTAATTCCAGTAGCTGTTCACATCTTTGTAAAAATTCATTTACATCAGCTGGAGTACCAGACATTCTAATATTTCTCAAATCACCCATACAAACTTTTCCACCTCTAACATTTGGATGATTTCCCTCACAATAAAGAGTACCTTCCTGGTTGATATAAAGTTTAGTAACTTTATAAGGATGTTTATCAGCAGCTATACTGTACTTTTTATTTTGGTAATTAAATACTGCTGGAATTATTTTTACTTCTTTCATCCACCATAATGATGAAATATCATTTGATCTATCTTCATCAATAAATCTAGGAGCTTTAACTGGATGCCATCCTAACATTTCAATCTTAGATCCAAAATGCATTCCTTCAGTAAAAGCTCTTTCTACTGATTTCTTTTCTCTATCTATCCTTCCACGTAAAACTTCTTGTAACAAATGAAAATATGAAGTAGAATTTTTTACACCAAAGGTAGAACCTTGAGTTAATCTATCAAATTCTTCTTTTATACAATCTTGTACTATACTTTTAATAGAATCACAAGCGTTTTTATAAGGTTCAAGTTTAGTTGGATCTAGATCTTTTGAATCAGTAAAAATTTTTAAATATCTTTGAAAATGTTCATTAAATCTATAAGGCGCTCTATCACCACCTAATATAGAATAAATTCTTGATGTAATAATCGGATGAAATTCATCATCTATTAAATTTCTGATATTCATAGATTGGAAAACTTGATTAATTTTATCAAAAGCTAAAAATAAATTTCGAATAGTTTTTACTGCTATATCTTCTGGATTTTCTTTTATTAGAGACATTACTGTTTGAATCCTAATTCTTAACATTGAATCAGAAGTACAATATGCTAACACACAATTATGTTTACCTGCGTAAAAGAATTCTAGTATAGATTTTAAAACATCATTTCTAGAACTATCTTCTATATATGATCTAATCATATTAAAATTCAAATTACTTGCTCTAATTTTAACTTTCTTATCAATACTCATACCAATAGAATAATGATGATTTATTCGACAATTATACTTACTGATACCCTTTAAAAAACTAGGCGAAAATAATCTAAAGTAATCACATTTATTGTTATCATTACGTCTCGATTCATCAGAACGTATAAAACTTAAAAACCCATCTGGGGTAAATTTAGTAAAGTGAATTATTTTTTTAGAAGTATTTGATCCACCAACAGAAACATAATCACTAGTGATATCATCTCTATTTTCTACTGCATTATTCTGATATAGACAACCATATTTATTAGATGAATCAGTATCATAATTATTTTTAGTAAACATAAAAGAATACTGATTTCTATATGCTCCTCTAAAATCTTCACCACATGATATACTATTTTTATAATGATCAAGATAAGGATATCTTTCAAACATAAGATTAAGAATTTTTAAAATAGAATTTATTTCTTCAACAAGAATCATTATTAAACTCCTTTAAATAAAAAAGGGGAAACTATTTATTAAATAGAATCCCCTTTTTAACGTTCGATTATTTATGCTGCCTTATTAACTTTCTTAATTGATAAGAAAACTAAATGATTATCCTTAATCTGGATGTCATTTTCTGTACCAATTTTCTTATTCTGCATAATATCGTCTACTGTGTAGTTAGTCAGATTATTTTCCGTTGTATAGTTTCTGATAGCTGATACAATATCAAGTGCTGATTTTACTACATACTTTGGTTCATTGTTAATAACTAACAAAGTATCTGTGTCATTCATTTTAATTGATTTACCATTTGGTAAAGAAATCTTCAATTTACTAAGTCCCTTCTCACTCAACTTTTCAAGTTTATAACCATCCATAACTCGAGAAGAAACTTCAGGTAATTCAGGAACAGAAGATTTTGGTTTATCTATTTGTTCAACTACCTTATCATTCTTTTGAATAGTTGCTACTTCCTCATTTTTTGCACTTCTTGATGGTTTTGTATATGTTACAAATTTACCACCAGTGTTTTCAATAACTTTACCTTCACTAACAAGATCAGCAACCATTCTTTTAAGAGAATCAGTAGCTTTGGTTAAACCAATCTTATGAGCTATTCCAGTCATTGTTAAGCCATTCTGAGTTGAGAGACCACTAAGTACTTCGTTAACAGTCATATAAAACTCCTTTTACTTTTGTTGTTACTAATACAATATTAATCTTTTAATTATATATCATCTATTTATATAAAATCTCTATAATGTCTCTATCTAATTAAAATACTAATCTTTCGGAGTTTATCAAGCAAATCCTATCTTCTTCTGTTTCTTAAAATTTGTCTCAAACATTTTATTATGTTCTTGAATTTTCTTTATCAATTGAGTAGCCTCTTCAATAGTTAATTCATTTCTCCTATATTTCATTTTACTAACTTTTACAAATTCTTCTACAAAAGCCATACTAAGTCCATCAAACTGTTTAGCAATAGTTTCTATATTTGAATCAAACTTCATCTTATGATACTCTAGAAACTTAATTACACAATTCAAATCAGGTTTGTCTATTTTGTATATTTTATCAAATCTTCCTGGTCTATTCATAATAGCTTCATTTAATTCATCAGGAAAATTAGTAGTAGCTATAATAAGACTTCCATCAGTTAATCTGTTATTAAATCCATCAAGACCAACTAAAAGATCATGCAATGTTATAGAACTATTATCTTGTTGTTTTGGAGCGTCACCACTTTGAAAAGAAGTAAACTTATCAATATCTTCTAATATATAAACCATAGGTTTATTTTTAGAAAACAGTTCTTCTTCCACTCCAGCTCTTGTAATTCTACCAATTTTTAATGAACCATTTCTATCTATACAATTTTTGATATCCATTGATTCAAGACCCCAATATTCACATATACATCTAATTAACATAGTCTTTCCATTACCAGGAGGTCCTATTAACATATAACCTCTCTTCCACGGTATTCCAAGTTCATTATGATATAAATCTTTACTTGATAAAAAACTACTTATATCTTCTTTTAAATCATCTAACATATTATTCGGTAGAAATATTTTACTAAATGAGTTCTTATCAGTTAAATATTTCTCATTTTTTTCATCTTCTAATTCTCTTAATTTTTTAGAATACTTAACTATAAAATCCCAAATTTTTATATTATCCCATAAATCTTTTTCAGTATTAACAAATACTAAAAAAGTATCTGCAGTAGAAAAATCTCCATGAGCTTCACGATAAGATATATAATATATATTATCATCTAATTTATGAATAGAATTCTTATATGTAAAATAATAATCACCTTTAAATTGATGTTTAATTTCAGAATCATTCATACAACATACAATCTTTGAATTAGTTTCAATTATATGATTTAACCCAAAAGGACTTTTTATTATACGATATCCATATCGTGATATTTGATCTTCCACAGATAATTTATATAATAAAGCTCTTATAAAAGCATCTATTCTTAAACTATCATAATCATTCCAATTCAAATGAGGATGATCTCTGTATTCATTCATCTTAAACCAATCATATACAGAATCACATTCAAAATTTTTAGGATAACATTTTGTCAGATCTATATTCTTTAATAAATCTATATCAGACTCTATTAGACCAACACTCTGTACTACTTCCTCTTCAAAAATTTGATGAGATTTATACATCATTTAATTTTCCTTTCTTTAAATGAAATTGTAATGATGAAAATACTAAATCAATATTGTCACCAAAACTACACATCCAATTATCTTCTACTTCCCACCAAAAATTAATTTTCATATCATATTGAGGATTATTTATATACTCATACATATAAGAACTATTTCTACAAAGAGGTTCTGGACTAGAAAATAATTTTAAAATATTTGATTGAGCTGTATCTATTTCATCTTTATGACAAATAATTCTTAAATTATTATTGTTACGATCTTTAACTAATTCTACACTCGTTACACAATAATTATCAAAATTTCTTAGTATATAATCATAAGAAGATGAAATCAAAACTCGTATACTTCCATGAGTAGATAAATCTAATAAAACTAACAAATTAAAATCTACATTAGATCCAAGATCTTTAACTACTTGTGGTCTAACTATTCCTGTTTGAATCATAAAAGGATAAGTATCATTTCCCTTCATTTTCTCTCCTTATTATTTAATAAATCTTTTTTAATATTATCAAGTTCAAATTCTAAGTAAGTTATAGCTATATAATGTTTCATATTAACAGAGGGAATCAACTCCTTTAAATTACTTACTGCTAGTTCCATTTTTTCTACTTTTTCAAGTAACTCCTTTTTATTCACAAATACCTCTCTTAAAAATTAACTAAATCTTTTGAACTCATTTAACTTATCATTAACTTTATCCATCATCTCATATTGTTCAAAATATCTATAAATTTTTTTTAATCTTCTGTAATATTCACGTACTAAAAAATAATATGAACATTTAAAAAATTTCTTAAACATAACCTCCCATTCCTTGCTATACATCCTTAAAATCTGAATTATTAGCTAACGAGTATTCTGTACCAATATACTTAAGAATACTTCTCCCAATTTTTGGATGAATTTTTTCTTTTGTAGATTTAACAACAACTCCCTCTCTCATATGTAAATCTTTTTGAACTAATGTTTTTCCATCAGCCATTTGTAAAATATCTTTATAAATAAAAGGTCCTTGATATATTAATGGAACAGTTGAAACCTCATATTCACAACATATAGAATTAAATTCTAACCAATCTAAAAATTTACCATCAACTTTTAAATCGAAAGCTTTATATCCAAAACCTTTACCTTTTGGTCTTCCATAATCTAATGATTGAATACTTCCCCCATAAACTTCTCCATACATTATTACAACATTGTGTTCACGTTTTAAGAAATTCATAAGTTTTTGAACAGCTAGTAAATTCCATGGGGACCAGTAAATACTTCTTTCCATATCATCTTGATTTTCAGGTTTCTTTCTTCTTAACTCCATAGAACCAGCAACCTGAATATTATTAACAAAACCAATTCTACAATTTGTACCATGAATTTTTTCAGTAACTATCACATTATCCTTTTCACTAAAAACATCAGTAAAAATTCTTCCATTTTCAATATCACAATACTTATCAAATAATGGATCAATCTCTGAATCATATTTTTCAGCATCCCCACAATCAGGTCTTATAGGTGGTTCATATTTTTTACATTCAAAATAATCAGCAGCATTATATCCTAGTTCCCAATTTTGATCAGGTGGTACTGGAACTATTAATCCAAAAGATGGTTCACCTCTTAATTTAATCTTTCCAACTCTATCTTTATCTTTACCTCTTAAGAAATTTAAAACATTAAATTTTTCAGCCCACTTTTTAGGTATCAAAACATCAGCTGGAAAATAAACTCCTCTATCTCCATCTTTATATTGTCCTTTACCTATACACATTTGATAACCAAGTACATCACATACTTCTAGTTTATCAGCATTTGTATGAACTCTTACATTTTTAATTTCAACTACTGGAACTATACATGAACTACTCATATTATTTTTTTCCTTTTTTAATTACAGAAAAATAAGAAAACCAAACCAAGTACAATTACAACCATCAAAAATCCACACCAGATTATTTGAATAATTTCAAAAATTTTTTTCATCTTTTATTTATTTCTCTCCTCCACCATTCTAATTCTTTATCTAATTTATCTACATTATTAGTTCTTAATATATCTTCAATCCATACCATAATATTATCAGTAACTTTGAAAGAATCAATTGTATCCCAATCTTTAATAGTTGCTTTGTTATGCATCACATTATAAATACTCAAAGCAAAATCTACTGGAACAAATAAT